>Ga0065721_10051431_pt1 | contig 14774 bp, 14 predicted proteins | sample Mesricmetagenome_FD_59108 | JGI IMG/M metagenome (GOLD analysis project Ga0065721, IMG submission 59108) | Mesophilic microbial community from rice straw/compost enrichment Sample: eDNA_1 v2 (version 2) | ecosystem: Engineered > Solid waste > Grass > Composting > Bioreactor | place: USA: Davis... | reverse complement strand
AAGGTCGCTTGTTTGCTTCAACCACGTCACCAGTTTTGCGAAATGATTCGTTGTTTCGTAGGCGTAATTACTATCGAGAAAAGCGATGCGTTTCACTTCGTGCGGAATCTCCGGCACGGCATTCAGGTAACCAAACGTCAAACTCCCGCCCCCGCTGTGGCCCGTGAGCACGATTTCCTGTGGATAATCGGCAAAGATGTTGCGCACAGCGTCGAGGATTGCCGGGATGCCGTCGTTGCCATGCTGTCGCCGCCACGCCGGCCAGCTTTTAAGTGAGTTTTCAAGATAAGCGACCACGACGGTTTCGTTCGTGAGGACATGGCGGAGAAACCGCGTTTGCGCAGCGATGTGTTGGATATCGAAGCGCCAGTCATCGCCAGGCTGCAATTTTTTGCCCATCGTCCATTCGATCGTGTTGCCATTGGGCAGCGCGAAGAAAATCAGCTTTAAGATTTTGTTGGTGGAAAGGGAATCTGCTGCGGGCGCATTGACCAGGACGCGAATGCCGGTGGGTAGATTAAATTCGCGAGTCAATTCCGCGAAATGCTGGCTGGCAATGAAACCTTGCGGCCAACGAAGATTTTCAGTCGTGGTCACCGTTCGCGAAGGAGCTTGAGTCGGGTAACGCGGTGAGGTGAGAACACCTTCATCGCTGAGTAATGCACAAAGTTGCGGATCGGCGAGAACGGCGGTGATATTTGTCGGTTGGCCATTAAGTAGCATGGACTGAGAAACGAGACGCACGCCGTGGCTGTAATCCACCCACGCCGCAGTGTGACCGAGGTAGAACGGTTGAATCGCTTTGCCATCGGGATAATGCCAGCCGTAAATCGCGACCTTATTCGTCGCTTGCAAAAGTTTTGGTGTAATAACGACATCCTTTTTGTGTCCGGCGATGAGCGCAGTCGGCGATTTGGCGGTGGCGAGAAGTTGTGTTTGGATGATGCGATTGTGTTGTAGAAATACCGGCACAGTGGTCATGCGCGCATCCGGCGTGAGCGGATGGGGTGGTAATTTGATTTTCGCGGCCACGTGAATCGCGTCCACCATTGTTGGCGTGGGTAAAAGACAATTAGCTGCATCGGCAATTTGCTGTGCCGTTTCCGGCGTCATCGGCATGAGCAGATAATCGTCATCGCTGCCGAGCGCGAGGTAGTTGGGTGTGACGTAGATTGTGGCAATGTTCGTTTGAGTTTCCGTGCGATTTGTCAAAGTCACGGGAGCCAGCCGACGCAGAAAATCAGGAATGTTGCCCGCGAGGATTTGCGTGCGAATGAATGTCTCGCGCGTGGTCAAATCCGCAGCGAGAAGAGAAGGATTGGTAGTCAGTTCGCTGCCGGTTGAGGTGGATGGCGATCGCGGTGGGAGTTGGAGTTGTTGCGCGAAAGTGGAGTTAATCAACAAACCAATCCAGACCGCGATGAGAGTGATGATGCGCATTGGATCAGGTTGCGCCGACGTGGCGAGATTGGCGTTTGAGACTGGTGGCGCGGCGTTGGCTCACGGGTTTAGGAGTATCAGGAATGTATTTCGCAAGAAAGCCGGGTTTGTCTTTGCGGCCCGCACGCTGGTAATCGCGCCACAGGGATTCTGCAGCGACGCGCGCGTCGAGTTTGACTTCATCAATCAGATATTCGAGGAGTAATTCCATGAGTCGCGCGAGAGCGATGCTGTCCGTGCGTTGTGTGCGCGTGTAGAGCCAATCGCTCCAGCGGAAAAATGCAGCGAAGGGCGACGAATCGTTACTCCAGACAAGTGGTGTGGTTTCGACGAAATTGCCGCTGTTGCCGACCATGTCCCAGTACTTCGCAAAGCGACGCAAACGTTGCATCGTCGCGAAATCAATCAGTCGGGTTTGGAGAATTTCGTAAGGCGGCAACGGATGATAAACCATTTGCCATTCGGCATCGTGTCGAACGATGGGAGTGCCGCGCAGGCGTTTGAGAATGCCGACTTGAATTTCTTGCGGTCGCAAAGCAATGAGTTGATCGAACCCGGCGGCAAAGCTTGCGAGATCTTCGCCAGGCAGGCCGACGATGAGGTCGGCGTGAACATGCACGCCGGTGTTCGCGCGCAGCCAGGTCAAATTATCCGTCAGTCGCGTGTAATCCTGCCGACGGCTGATGAGTTTGCCGACAACCGGATTGAAAGTCTGGATGCCCACCTCGAACTGCACCGTGCCGGGCGGAAATTTTGCGATGATTTCACGCAATCCTTCCGGCAGGCGATCAGGAATCATTTCGAAGTGATAAAAGTTTCCCGGTTGATGGCGTGTAAGAAAGAATTCGAGAATCGCGCGACTGGTGTTGAGGTTCAGGTTGAATGTGCGGTCCACGAATTTGAACTGCCGCGCGCCGCGGTCGAGCAGGTTTTGCATCGCGGCAAGGAAGGTGTCGAGATTGACGGCGCGCACGGGAACATCGAGCGACGACAGACAGAATTCGCAGGTAAACGGACAGCCGCGCGAGGCTTCCACGTAAATGACGCGATGCGCAATGTCTTTCGCGTCGTAATAATCGTAGGGCAGGGCGAGGCGCGAAAAATCAGGAAGCTCGGCAGGAATAATCTTTGGCAAATCAGTCCGTGCCGCAGGCTGATTCAAAATGGTGCGACATACTTCGGCGAATTTCAGGTCTGCTTCGCCGGTGATGACGTGGTCAGCAAGACGCACGATTTCCTGTTGCTCGGTTTCAAAACTCACTTCCGGGCCGCCGAGGATGACGATGGTTTCGGGGCGAATGCGTTTGATGGCCGCGAGAACTTCGGTGGTTTCGGTGACGTTCCAGATGTAAACGCCGAGGCCGATTATCTTCGGGTTTTGTGCGAGGAGAATTTCTGCGATGTCGAGCGGACGTTGATTGATGTCGAACTCAAGCAACGTAGCACGCGATTTCAGGTCGCCGAGGTTGGCGAGCAGATAACGCAACCCGAATGACGCGTGAATATATTTCGCGTTGAGTGTGCTGAGAACGATGTCCGACATTGCGTTGCAGCTTAGCAGCGGGATGAGCGGTCGGAAAGCGCCTGGAGCGACACATTTTCGTGCCGCGTTACGTGCGACGGAAAATCTTGTGCATCGCGGCCTGGTCCGTCGGTTTGATTAACATTTCATCAATGTTTACATGTGGCGGACGACTTGCGACCCAGACAAGAATATCGGCGATGTCTTCACCGATGAGCGGTTGCGTGCCTTCGTAGAGTTTTTGTTCACGTGCGGTGTCGCCTTTGAACCGGACCAGCGCGAATTCCGTGCGGGCGAGTCCGGGATCAATGGAGCTGACGCGAATGCCGGTGCCGTTGAGTTCGAGTCGCAGCACGCGGCTGATTTGAAGTTCGCCGGCTTTGGCCGCACAGTAAGCTGAGCCACCTTCGTAAGCGGTGTGTCCGGCAAGCGAACCGATGTTGAGAATGCTTGCGCCCGCATGATGCGGTAACAACGGCAACGCTGCGCGGGTGACTCGCAACAAGCCGAGCACGTTCGTTTGCAACATGGTTTCCCAATCTTCGTCCATTCCGTCGGCAACGGAATCAAGCCCATGCGCGCCGCCGGCGTTGTTGATGAGGACGTGCAGTTGGCGATCGTCGCCTTCGGCATCGTGAATCTGTTGTCGCGCCCAGGCGATGAATGTTTCGACACTGGCCGTCCGGCTGACGTCGAGTTGATGAAACAATGCGACGCGCGCGCCAGCCTGTTGCGCTGCGGCGGCAACTTCTTTGAGTCGGTCCATGCGTCGGGCGCCGAGTAGCAATTTAGCGCCTTCAGCACCAAAGGCGCGGGCGGCTGCGGCGCCGAAACCGCTTGAAGCGCCGGTGATTAAAACCCATTTGTCCCGCAGCGAAAATTTCATGGCGTCAGTGATAAATCATATACCACCCGTAACCGGCGACACAGGCAACGGGAAATAATCCGCCGATGATTCCGCCGACGATGCAAGCGGGTTTTGGCGGCAGGAAACGTTCGAGGAAAGAGCTGAGATAACCACCGGCAAACCAACCGACCGGTGTGCAGATGATAAAACTGATGATGCCGAAGGTGCGCGCCTCGGAGAGCGATTGCAGATTGCGAGTCAGGACAGCGTAGGGGATGGCGATGGCCACCAATCCACCCACGGCAGCAATGACTGCGGCAATCACCGCGCCGAGATTTTCTTTGCCGATACTGGGTTCGTTCATGACCAACTTAAAATTCGGCTGCAAGCTAACTTCCGAACATCCGCATCGGCAAGACTGCGCTTAAAATTTTCTTTCCGAGGCGCGCAATGAATTCGCGAGTCACCTGAACGCCCGACAGCAAACGATGCGAATTTAACCGCAGCGTCTTGTTTTCAGCCTTGTCGGAAAATGCTTCGGCGTCGGGCCAAATGTATTGTGGGCAAAGCTTTCACAATCCTTGCACATACTTGTCGCTTGCTCCGGGGGGACTCGTGCCTAAGCTGTGGTTGTGAATTGGTTCACTGGTGCGAATTCCGACCGGTATCTGTTTTTGTTGGCGGTCGCGGGATACGGGGCGAGCATGATTTACTCAGTGTTTCTGTGGCGGAAAGGCTTCCGTCGCGATGACTGGGTGAATTATTCCTTGCTGCTGCTTTCTTTCCTTTGTCACGCGGGCGCGTTGTTCCAACGCGGTTTTTCGCTTAACCGCTGTCCGGTGCACAATCTGTTCGAGGCAATGATGTTTTTCACGTGGGTGACCACGCTCACGTATCTGGTGGTGGGATTGTTTTCGCGTTGGCGTTTTCTAGGAGCGTTCATTGCACCAGCATTGTTCTGCGTCGGCGTGTTTGCATTGATGCCGTCGCTGGATCCGCCACACGGCGATACGCCGCAGTTTTCCGGCGGGCTGACCAGTCTGCACGCCGCCACTATCATGTTGGCGTATGGCGCATTCGGGTTGGCCGCAGCGTCAGCGGCGATGTTGCTGACGCAACAGCACAATCTGAAGTTTAACAAACTGCGCGCCGTGATTTCGTTGTTGCCGCCGGTGGAACGGCTGGATCGCGCGACATCGCGGTTGGCGCTGGCTGGTTTTATTTTGCTGACGATCGGTCTGGCGGCAGGAGGACGATTGCCGCGACCTGACGGCGTAAACTATTGGACTGATAGTAAAGTTTTGTGGTCGGCGATCCTCTGGGTTTGTTGTGCGGTGTTGTTGTTCGGGCACGTGCGGATGATTATTACGGGACGCCGTTTTGCTTTCGGGTTGATTGGAATCTTTATTTTCATTGCGTTGACGTTTTGGGGAACGAACCTCCTGTCTTCGCTGCACCAGAAACCATGAGCATCGTCGTCATCGGCCTCAGCCATCGGACGTCGCCTGTGGAACTGCGCGAGCGATTTGCATTTGCGGATGACAAAATCCCCGCGGCGCTCCAGCGATTGCGCCAATCCGGTGTGGCGAGCGAAGCGGTGATTCTTTCCACCTGCAATCGGGTTGAGGTTTATGTCGCGACGTCGCTCGACTCGGCGCAAGCGAGCCGGGAGCTGAAAAATTTTCTCGCTACAGAGCATGCTCAATCTGTGCCGGAAGGTGATGAACTGTTTGTGTTGCACGAGCCGCTCAGTGTGCATCACCTCTTCAAGGTTGCCTGTGGTTTGGATTCCATGGTGCTCGGAGAGACGGAGATTCTCGGGCAGTTGAAGAAAGCCTACGATCTTGCGTTGCAAAGCGGCCATACCGGCGCGCGGTTGAACAAGGCGTTTCAACGTGCGTTCAATGTGGCGAAGCAGATTCGCACTGAAACCAACATTCAACGCGGGAGCATTTCCGTGGCTTCAGTCGCGGTGGAGTTGGCAGAAACGATTTTCAGTAATCTTTCGGCGCATGAAGTCATGGTCATCGGCGCCGGTGACACGAGCGAGAAAACCGCCCGCGCGTTGTTGTCCCGCGGCGCGAAAGGTATCGTCGTGACGAACCGTTCGATTGAACGGGCCGAAGCCTTGGCGCAGGAACTGGGGGGGCGCGCGGTGAAATTTGACGATTGGGCGAATGAGTTTACTCGCATTGACATAGTCATCAGCAGCACCGCCGCACCGCATCATATTCTGGACCGGGCACGACTCGAGCCCTTGATGAAATTGCGGCGCCGGCGGCCGTTGCTGTTGATTGATATCGCCGTGCCTCGCGACATTGATTCCGACGTCATCCAGATGGACAACGTTTATCTCTACAACGTGGACGATCTGCAATCCATCGCGACCGCGTATCTGGAACAACGCAAGGAAGAGATTGCAAAGTGCGAAGCAATTATTCGCGAGAAAGCGCGTGCGTTACTGGAACAACCGGCGCGAACGCCATTTGCTTCCACCGGTTCATCTCACCCCACCAGCGCTACCTGAATCATGGCTGAAAATCGTCCTATCATCATCGCCACTCGCGGCAGTGCTTTGGCGCTGGCGCAAACGCATTTGGTTCTCGCGCAGTGTCGCGCGGCCTTTCCCGAACTCAGTTTCGATTACAAGGTCATCAAGACCACGGGCGATAAATTGCAAACCGCTTCGATGGCGAAAACCGATCCGGGTTTGCCGAAAGGGTTGTTCACGAAAGAACTCGAAGTCGCATTGCTGAATGGTGAAGCCGACTTGGCAGTGCACAGCTTGAAAGATTTGCCGACCGCTTTACCGGCGGGATTGGTTCTGGGCGCGACGCCTGAACGTGAAGATGTTCGTGACGTGTTGATTTATCGGAGTGAAGAGCAGGGGAAATTTCGCGGTTTTAGGGCGAACGCGACGTTAGCTGATTTGCCTTCCGGCGCGACAGTTGCCACCAGCAGCACGCGACGAAAAGCGCAACTGTTATTGGCGCGACCGGATTTAAACATCGCCGAGATTCGAGGCAATGTCGCCACGCGGATGGGCAAAGTGGCGGAACGCGAGGAATTGGATGCGACGATTCTGGCGTTGGCCGGGCTCAAGCGTTTGAAGTTCGCGATTGGCGCAGATGGAGCGATTCAAGGTGCAGGTGTGCCCGCAGGAATGTTGGCGGCAATCATTGATGTGGACACGATGCTGCCATGTGTCGGACAGGCGGCAATTGGAATTGAAATTCGCGCCAACGACGCGCGCCTGCAGGACATTTGTGCGCGGCTCAATCATCCGGAAACGTTCTGTGCCGTGACCGCGGAACGAGCTTTTCTTAACGAAATGGGCGGAGGCTGTCAGAGTCCGGTAGCGGCGTATGCTACGGTTTCGGAAGGCGAAGTCACGCTGCGCGCCGTCTCGTTCCGCGATGGTCCGGTGAAACGTGCGGAAGGCAAACGCCCCATTGCGGAAGCTGCAGCATTAGGGCAGGACATCGCCAACCGAGTCCGTTAAGTCGGAGTTTTTATCGACACTTCGCTTCGAGGTACGCGCGGAATTTTTCGTAATCCGTCCCCAGGCAATCGTAATCCTCCGGTAGCTTCAGTGAATCGAGCATGTTGTTGGGGACGTCCGGCTCCCAGCCGACTACTTTCTGCACTTCGACTGGAAACTTCGCCGGGTTGGCGGTTTCGACAATGACCGCGGGCGTATTGCCGAGCGGCTCTTGCGCGGTCCAATCCTGAAGGCCTTGCCAGGCGACTGCGCCGTGCGGTTCGAGGAGCAGTTGATATTGATTCCAGAAATCGCGAATGCCGGCGACTGTCCGCTCATCGGAAATGGAGGACGAAAAAATATCCCGTCGCAGCGCATTGAGATCCGGTTGCTGATTGATCTTGCCGGTCTCGTCCATCTGGCCGCCGTAAACGGAAATCAGACGCGCCAGATTACTCGGATGGCCCACGTTCATCGCGTTCGAAAGCGAATTACGCGAGGGCGAAATCTTTTGATAAACGCCGGTTTCGAGGAAACGCGGGAAGGCATCGTTTTCGTTGACTGCTGCCACAATTTTACGCACCGGCAAACCCATTTCACGCGCGACCACCGCGCCCATCATGTCACCGAAATTGCCGCTGGGCACCGAGAACACAATCGGTTCGCCGGCCTGAGCGACGCGTGATGCGGCGTAAAAATAATAAACGCTCTGTGGTAGCAAACGGCCGATGTTGATGGAGTTCGCAGACGAAAGCGGAATGTGTTTCAGCTCCGGATCGGCAAACGCGCGTTTGACCATTGCCTGGCAGTCATCAAATTTCCCATCAATGGCCACGGTGCGGACATTGTCTTTGAGCGTGGTCATCAACTTGCGTTGGCTCTCACTGACCTCCGCTTTCGGAAAGAGAACGATGACGCGGACGCCGGGAATCCTGTGAAACGCATGCGCGACGGCGGACCCGGTGTCGCCGCTGGTGGCTGTCAGAATGGTGACCTGCCGACCTTCTTCGCGCAGAAATTTACCGAACAAGCGCGCCATCATTTGCGCGGCGAAATCTTTGAAAGATGCCGTTGGACCTTGATCCAGTCGCATCAGGAACGTGCGGAAGTTCACAACTTCCAGCGGCACGGGAAAGTTGTAGGCATCCAGACAGAACTTCGCGAGTTCTTCCGGTGACACGATACCATCGGTGAACTTGGACAACACCCGGAACGCGATTTCGTGATAGGGCAATCGCGAGAAAGCCGCTAATTCCGTGAAGGTGAAACGCGGGAATTGTTTCGGGAAATACAGGCCGCGATCCGGCGCCTGACCTTGCAACAACGCCTCGCGCAGATTGACGGGAGGCGATTGACCGTTCGTGCTGTAGAAAAGTATGGCCATGACTTAATCACGAAGAGACACGAACAAACGCCGATTGGCGCGCATCATCGAAAGCTTCGCATTCATGTGCATTCTTGTCCTGGTTGATTATTCGAAAGATTCGACCCGGAACATAACCGGCCTGCCTTTGACGACGGACAACTTGGCGATTTTCGTCAGCGCTTTCTGCATCGCGGCATTCGTAGCGTCGTGCGTCATCAAAATCAATGGCACGCTTTCGCCTTCGTGACCTTCCGGTTGAATGACGGAAGAAATGCCGATTTTTGCCGAGGCGAGAATTGCGGAAATTTTTGCGAGCACGCCGGGTTTATCCACGACGCTGAAACGCAGATAATAGCGCGAGGAAATTTCTGCGAGCGGAACAACGCGACCTTTTTTGGCGCAGGCGTTGAACGGAACAACGCGGACCTTACCGCCCAGTTTCAAATCCAAAGCCGCGTCCGCAATATCACTCCAGACAGCGCTGGCGGTGGCATCTTTGCCGGCGCCGCGGCCGTAGAACAACGTGTCGCCGACGACATCGCCGCGGACAAAGCAGGCGTTGAATACGCCGTTCACGCTGGCCAACACATGCGAGTTGGGAATCAGCGTCGGATAAACCGAAACCTGCACGCCGCTCTTTTTGGCTTTAGGAGCTTCGATCTGTTTAGCGATGCCGAGCAACTTGATGGTGTAACCCAGTTTTTCGGCGAATTGCATGTCGATCTTCGACACGTCGCGGATGCCTTCCGTATGAATTTCGTGATGGTCCACCCAGAAGCCGTGCGCCAATGATGCAAGAATACCGATTTTGTGTTGCGCATCTTTTCCGTCGATATCGAGGTCGGGCGGCGTCTCGGCGTAACCCTGTTTTTGCGCATCGGCGAGCACTTCCGCGAAGTCCGCGCCTTCCTGTTTCATGCGGGACAGGATGTAATTGCACGTGCCGTTGACGATGCCATAGATGGCCGGGAATTGATTCGCAACGAAACCTTCGCGGAGCGATTTGATGATGGGAATGCCACCACAAACGCTCGCTTCGTAATAAAGATTCGCACCAGATTTTGCCGCGGCAGCAAACAATTCCGGACCATGCGCGCTGAGCAAGGCTTTGTTCGCCGTGACCACGGTTTTGCCATTGGCAAGCGCGGCGAGAATCATCGTCTTGGCGATTCCAGTGCCGCCAACCAGTTCAATGACGACGTGAATTTCGGGATCGTTGACGACTTCCTGCCAGTCAGTTGTCAGCAGTGAGCGGGGAATTTCGTATGGGCGGCGTTCGTCGAGCGATTTGACGGCGACTTTGCGAAACTGAAGTTTCACACCGAGGCGCGCGGCCAGCAGATTGCCATTTTGTACCCACGCGTGATAAACGCCGCTGCCAACCGTACCGCCACCGATCATTCCGAGGTTCACTTGCTGCATAATTGAGCGCACAGAGTGCCGCGTCAGACGATGCCGGACAAATCAATTTTGGAATGACAATGGGACAATAGAAAAGGCGAGGCCGCAGCCTCGCCTTCAAAACCAGGAAAGCGCCGGTTATTTCTTCGCCGTCTTCTCGACCTTTTCCTTCTTTTCCTTCACCAGGGTCGCGCCTTTACCAAGGCGGCTGCGGAGGTAGGTGAGTTTAGCGCGACGAACCGCGCCGGAGCGTTCGACTTCAATCTTGTCCACGCGCGGGGAGTGCAGCGGGAAAATACGTTCCACCCCTTCGCCGTAACTGATGCGGCGCACGGTGAACGTTTCATTGAGACCGCGACCGCGTTTGCCGATCACGACACCGGAGAACACCTGAATGCGTTCCTTGTCGCCTTCGACGACTTTGGTGTGGACCTTCACGGAATCACCGACGTTAAATTTGGCGCCGTCTTTGCGAAATTGTTCTGATTGAATTTTGTCTAGCAATGCCTGGTTCATAAATTTCCTGTTTCCGGTGACCGGCGCGGCTTTAACCGCACTCAGCACTTTTTATTTCATCAAATCCGGTCGTCGTTCTTGCGTTCGTTTCTTTGCCTGTTCGGCCCGCCATTTGGCGATTTCCGCGTGATTTCCGGAAACCAACACATCCGGAACTTTCATGCCGCGAAACTCCGCCGGTCGCGTCCACTGCGGATATTCCAGCAGGCCGTGACTGAACGATTCGTCGCTCGAACTGGCGTCATCACCCAGCACCCCGGGTAACAACCGCGTTACCGCATCAATTACCACCATCGCCGGCAACGCACCGTTCGTCAGCACGTAATCGCCGATGGATAATTCATCATCCGCCAGCGCTTCCCGAATCCGTTCGTCAAATCCTTCGTAATGTCCGGTGACGATCAACAGGTGTTCCTGTCGGGCCAGTTCCCGGGCGATGGCCTGATTGAACTTCCGTCCCGCCGGCGACATCAGAATCACGCGCGTCTTCTCGCGCTGCAGACTCTCAACCGCCTCAAAAATCGGTTCCGGCTTCAGCAACATTCCCGGACCACCGCCAAACGGGCGATCATCCACGGTTTTATGCCGGTCGTGCGTCCAGTCTCGCAACTGGTGCAACTGTAAATCCAACAACCCTGCCTGGCGCGCGCGCTTGATGATGCTTTCATCGAGCGGCCCGGCGAACATCGCCGGAAACAGGGTGAGGACGTCAATTTTCATTGTTCGCCCTCGTTCTCGTTCTCGTCGTCATCTCCGTTTCAGTCTGATAACGGGAATGAAGACGACGACGAGAACGAATTACTTCTGGTCTTCCACTATTTCGAGCGAGCAGCGGATCCCTTTCCTGGCGCTGCCCGCAGTGAGCAGGGAACGAATGGCGTTGATGGTCTGTCCCTGCCGTCCAATCACTTTGCCCACGTCCTGCGGATCCAGGCGCAGTTCGTAGAGCGTTTGTCCCCCGCGTTCGGTCGGAGTAATGGTCACGGCCTCGGGCTTTTGCACGAGTCCCTTGATCACGTATTCGAGGAACGCCTGCATAACAGGATTCGCGTTCAGGCTGCGGCGGCGGCCTTGGCAGCTTTCTTGATGAAGCTGGCCACGGTATCGCTCGGCTGCGCGCCTTTGCTGATCCAGTAATTGATGCGGTCGAGGTTCAGCTTCACGTTGTTGTTCTTGAGCTGCGGGTTGTAAGTCCCGATTTCCTCAATGAACTTGCCATCACGCGGGCTGCGGCCATCGGCCACGACAATGCGAAACACCGGGTTGTTCCTCGCCCCGATGCGTTTCATACGGATTCTGACTGCCATAAAATTTTTGTGTTTGTCGCGACCCGACTACCGTTTTGCACCAGCCAAACGCGGGGTCGTTCCCAAAATTGGGAGCGCAGAGACTAGACGTCTTGCGGACGCCTTGCAAGCCCTCATTTGGTTCAATTAAACGTTATATTCAGCGGATTTCCAACCCCACCGCTTCGGCCAGCGTTTTCAACCCCGCCTCGGCAAGGCGTTTGCGCAATCCGGTGACCAAATCCTTGACCAGCAACGGTCCTTCGTAAACCAGACCGGTGTAAACCTGCAACAAACTCGCCCCGGCGATAATCTTCTCCCACGCGTCATCGGCGTTGAAAATCCCGCCCACCCCGATAATGGGAATCTGTCCGCGCGATTGACGATAGAGATGGCGAATGACTTCGGTGCTCCGCTCGCGCAACGGTCGCCCGCTCAGGCCTCCGGTTTCCGCATAAACTTTTTGCGTCACAACGTCATTGGATTCCGGGCGCGTGATGGTGGTGTTGGTTGCGACAATGCCCGCGATGTTTCCGGGGCCAGTCAGTTGCAGAATTTCATCCAACGCTTCGAAACTTAAATCAGGCGCAACCTTTACGAGGATGGGTTTGAGCGATGGATGACGTGAATCGGAATTCTGCACCTGTCGCAACGCAGTGAAAATTTCCGCGAGCGCAACTTTGTCCTGAAGTTGTCGCAGATTGGGCGTGTTGGGTGAACTGACATTGACGACGAAGAAATCCGCGAGGTCGCGCAGGACGCGAAACGAGTGCGCGTAATCTTCGGCAGCATTTTCAAGCGGCGTGATTTTCGATTTGCCGAGGTTGATGCCGACGGGATGTTTGGGCCAGCGGCCGAGCTGTCGCCATTCCTGCAATTTTTCGGCGAGCGCTTCCGCGCCATCGTTGTTGAATCCCATGCGATTTACGATGGCTTCATCAGCAATCGCGCGGAAGATGCGTGGCTTGGGATTGCCCGGTTGCGCGTGGCGGGTGACGCCACCGAGCTCGGTGAAACCAAAGCCCATCGCGGCCCACGCGGGCACGGCTTCGCCGATTTTATCCATGCCAGCGGCAAGGCCGATGGGATTGGGGAAATGCAGACCGAACAATTCCAGCGGCAGCGCAGGCGGCGCGCAAAACGTTTCGATGACATCACAAACGAATTCGTGGCGGCTGGCCCAGTTCAGCGCGTGCAAGGTGCGACTGTGGATTTCTTCAGCATCGAATTTGAAAAGACGGGGACGGATGGTGTTCCGATACAACCAACTCATGCGCGCATTGTCGATATCGGGCGGGGATGTGTCGAGACGGGAATCGAACGGCGCGCGAACGGAGCGGTTATTGCAACGTGTCCGCGAATTCGAACACTTGAAGAATACGATTAAAAGCGTCGCGAACCTGGCTGTAATCCGTCACATCCACATTGAATTGTTTGTTGCGATTCGAATGAGCCGCGGCGCTGCCATCGCTGAACAACACGGTGGTGCTTTGTTGCAGGTGATGCGTGCGCGGTTTGACGTTGAAGACGGCGAGATCTTCAGGACAGAGAAACATCGTGTCCATGACCAGCGCGCGGATAGAATCGCCGTTGCGATTGCGGCCTAAATCTTCGAGTCGCAGATTCGGGACGGGGGGAGTGCCACCGGGTGGATCGAATAATAGCGTGTTGCCACCGTGGCGATAGTAGTAGCTGCCTTGCGATTGATAGCTGCCGACTTTGGCAAGTTCTTCGGTGGTATCAATGGGTTGGTCCGGACTGGGGCAGAACAGCACTTTCGGTTGTGCCGCGAGGTAAAGCTGGAGCAGTAAACCGAGTGCAACCGGCGCGCCATTTTGAAGCGAAAGCAAACTCGTGGGCGCGCCGGTGGATGGATAGAAATTTGAAGGGTTGGTAAACGGCGGCGCTTTGGGGCCGTAAGGAATCTGGCCATTGTTTTCAAATGCGTAGATTTGAATGGCGATTCCAATCTGGCGCACATTGGAAAGGCAAACCGCGCGGCGACTCCGCTCTTTCGCCGCCGACAACGCAGGCAGGAGCAGGGCAGCAAGCAGCGCGATGATGGCGATGACCACCAACAGCTCAATTAATGTGAAGCCGTGCGACCGGCATTGATTGGTGGAGTAGCAGCGCATCACGCAGTTTATGGTTTTTGGCGAACCCGATAAAAACGCTGGCTGAAGTCTGGAGCGGTGTCAACAAAGGGGATAGTGCCGGTGAAATTCGTAATCGTTCCGAGGTTGGTCCAATCGGAAATTGGAGTGAGCGCGCTTGTGTGTGCGAGAACTTCGAGAACCATTCCAGGTTCGCTTTGAATCGTGAACCGAAATTCGTCGTTGGTGCGAACGGGTTCAGTCAATCGCGGCGCCATGATTGAACGCAACCTCACGTTATCCAAATCCCAATAACCTTCGGCCATCAGCTCTGGAGGCGACGTGGAGAGCAACAAAATTCCAATATGTTTGCCAGCCCACAGATCATCCGGTTGAACGACGGGTGTCGTGACGGTGAAATCGAGAAGGTGAGTGCTATTGCTGAAAACAGATGATGAGTTGGTGATCGTCATCGCAGCAACAGTCACTCGATTACTGTTGGCATCGCGGTAATACAGGCTGAACTCAACCGTCGCTCCGGGCGTGACGCCGCCGCCGCTGCCGAGGCCGCCAACGAGAATTCCGACCGTCAGTTGATAGGCATAGCCTACTTCATAAACCGCGTCGAAATTATGTGTCGGCGCGGGATCATTCCAATCCACGGAATCATAATCCTGAAAAATCCCGGCGTCCGGATTCGCAAACAGCCACATCACCTGATTGCCGTGGCAATTATCAATATGATCAAAGCTGCCGACCGGCGTGTTTTTGAAGAAACCGACCAGCGTGCTCCAGTCGCCTGATTGGTTGGTGTCCCAATTG
>Ga0065721_10008215_pt1 | contig 14783 bp, 10 predicted proteins | sample Mesricmetagenome_FD_59108 | JGI IMG/M metagenome (GOLD analysis project Ga0065721, IMG submission 59108) | Mesophilic microbial community from rice straw/compost enrichment Sample: eDNA_1 v2 (version 2) | ecosystem: Engineered > Solid waste > Grass > Composting > Bioreactor | place: USA: Davis... | reverse complement strand
ATGGCAGGTGCATGGCGGGGGCTTCTACCACATCCAGAAATACCTGGTGGCGCCCGAATTCCTGCCCGAGCACCTGACCTGGTTCAAATGGGAAAGCTACTGGACCTGGCTATCCGGCGTCATGCTGATGGCGCTGATCTATTATGTCGGCGCCGACATCTACCTCATCGACCGCAATGTGCTCGACGTGCCGGCCTGGCAGGCGATCGGCCTGTCGCTCGGCTCCATCGTGCTCGGCTGGGTGCTCTATGACAGCCTCTGCAAATCGCCCATCGGCAATTCCACGACGGGCCTGATGCTGGTGCTGTTCGCCATCCTCGTGGCGATGAGCTGGGGCTATACCCAGCTTTTCACCGGGCGGGCCGCCATGCTGCATATGGGCGCCTTCACCGCCACCATCATGGCGGCCAATGTGGCCATGATCATCATTCCCAATCAGAAGATTGTCGTCGGCGATCTCAAGGCCGGCAAGGTGCCCGACGCCAAATATGGCAAGATCGCCAAGCAGCGGAGCCTGCACAATAACTACCTGACGCTGCCCGTCATCTTCTTCATGCTCTCGAGCCACTATCCGCTGGCCTTTGCCACGCAGTGGAACTGGATCATCGCCAGCCTGATCTTCCTGGTCGGTGTCGTCATCCGGCATTATTTCAACACGCGCCATGCACGGAAGGGCAATCCGCACTGGACCTGGGCGGTGGCCGTTATTCTCTTCATCCTCATTGCCTGGCTTTCTACCGGGCCGAAAGTGCCGAATTCGGCCGGAGGGGAGGTGGCGTCTCGTGCGGCCGAACCCTTTCTCAGTGCAGAGCATTTTGCTGCCGCCAGCCTGACCGTGCAGACCCGCTGCGCCATGTGCCACACGGCCGAGCCGGCCTGGCCGGGCCTTTACGAGGCGCCCAAGAATGTCATCCTCGACAATGACATTGCCATCGCCAACCACGCCAGGGACATTGCCATGCAAGCCGGCTACGCCCATGCCATGCCGCCGGGCAATGCCACCGAAATGACCGATGAAGAACGTGCGCTGATCGTTGCCTGGTTCCGAGAGGGCTCGGGGCAATGAGCCGAACCATTCTGCGCGGCCGGGTGCTGACCTTCGTCAGCGAACCGCTGGCTATCGATGACGCCGCGAGCTATCGCTATATCGAGGATGGCGCCATCACCATCGAAGGCGGCAAGATCATCGCCGTGGGTGATTTCGCGCCCGACGACACGGCGGAGGTGATCGACCACCGCCCGCATCTCATCCTGCCCGGCTTCATCGACACGCATCTGCATTATGTGCAGAGCCAGATGATCGCCTCCTATGCCGGTTCGCTGCTGGAGTGGCTCAATACCTACACTTTCGTGGAGGAACAGAAATTCAGTCAGCAGGGCCATGCCGGCGCGGTATCATCAGCCTTTTATGACGAGCTGATCCGCAATGGCACGACCACGGCCGTGGCCTATTGCTCCAGCCATCCGCGCTCCGTCGACGCCTATTTCGCCGAGGCCGAAAAGCGCAACATGCTCATGATCGGCGGCAAGGTGATGATGGATCGCAATGCGCCCGAGGCGCTCTGCGACACGGCGCAGTCCGGCTATGACGACAGCAAGGCGCTGATCGCCCGCTGGCACGGCAGGGGCAGGGCGCTCTATGCCATCTCGCCGCGCTTTGCCATCACCTCGACCCCGGCGCAGCTCGAAGCTGCCCGGGCGCTGGTGGCGGAGCACCCGGATTGCTACGTGCAGACCCATCTCAGCGAGAACGACGCCGAGATCACCTATTCCATGGAGCTCTATCCAGACTCGCCCGACTATACCGGCATCTATGAGGATTATGGCCTGCTGGGTCCGAAAACCCTGCTTGGCCACTGCATCCATCTCAATCACCGCGAGACCATGGTGCTGGCCGAAACCCGCGCGGTCGCGGTGTTCTGCCCCACATCCAATCTCTTCCTCGGCTCGGGCCTGTTCGACCGCGAACGGCTGAGCAAGCACGGCGTGCGGATCGGGGTGGCGACCGATATCGGCGGGGGCACCAGCTATGGCATGCTCGAGACCATGGCCGAGGGCTACAAGGTGCTGCAATTGCGCGGCCAGCGGCTCAATCCCTTCGCCTCCTTCTACATGATGACCCTGGGTAACGCCCGCGCGCTGTCGCTGGAGGGCACGATTGGCGCCATCGCGCCGGGCAATGCGGCGGACCTCGTCGTGCTCAACGCTGCCGCCACGCCCGCCATGGCCCTGCGCATGGCAACGGTCGAGACCCTGGCCGAGGAATTATTCCTGCTGCAGACCCTGGGCGACGACCGCGCTATCGCCGAAACCTATGTCGCCGGCGCCAGGGCGAAGTCGACTTTAGGCGGCTTGTGAGCCTGAGGCTTGTGTCCTAGGTTGCCGCGGCTTCCTTACCTCTCCCTTGGGGGAGAGGTCGGCGCGCAGTGCCAGGCGAGGGGGCCTTTGCTGGGTGCGGTGCGTGGGGAAGGCCCCCTTACCCGACCCAATAGGGTCGACCTCTCCCCAAAGGGAGAGGTGAAGAGAAGAAGGTTCAGACATGACGAGCTACCAGACGAAATCCGGCCTTTCGGTTCATCCCCTGCTGGTCGATTTCGTCGAGAAGGAAGCGCTGCCGGGGCTGGCAGTTACGGCGGAGCAGTTCTGGAGCGGCTTTGCGGCGCTGGTGGCCGAACATGCGCCGACCAATGCCCGCCTCCTGGCCAGGCGCGACGAATTGCAGGCACAGATCGACGAGTGGCATCACAAGTATGGCCCCGTCGCCAGCAACCCGCAGGGCTATGAATTCTTCCTGCGCGACATCGGCTATGTCGTGCCCGAGCCGGACGATTTCACCATTGAGACCTCCGGCCTCGACCCTGAGATCACCACGCTGTGCGGGCCGCAACTGGTCGTGCCGGTCAGCAATGCCCGCTACGCCCTCAATGCCGCCAATGCCCGCTGGGGTAGCCTCTATGATGCCTTTTATGGCACCGACATCATCAGCCGCGACGGCGATCTGGCGCCGGGCAAAGGCTACAATGCGGCGCGCGGCGCGGCGGTGGTGGAGAAGGCGGCAGCCTTCCTCGACGAGACTTTCCCGCTTGCCAGCGGCAGCCACCGCGACGTGACCGGCTATCACGTCGTCAAGGACGGCGAGACACGTCATCTCGAAGTGGACACCGCCAATGGCCGCACCGGCCTCAAGGATCCGTCCGCCTTTGTCGGCTATGGCGGCACCGAGGCCAGCGGCGAGATCGTGCTGCGGCACAATGGGTTGCACGTCATCCTCATCATCGAACCGGGCAGCGTCATTGGTGGCACTCACAAGGCTGGCCTGGCTGATATCCTGGTCGAAGCGGCGCTGACCACGATCCAGGATTGCGAGGATTCGGTCGCTGCCGTCGATGCCGAGGACAAGGTCGGCGTCTATCGCAACTGGCTGGGCCTGATGAATGGCACGCTGGAAGACACGTTCGAGAAGAACGGCCACACCATCACCCGCAAGCTCAAGGCCGACCGGACCTACAAGGATGTCAACGGCCAGCCCTTGGTGCTCAAGGGACGTTCACTGCTGCTGGTGCGCAATGTCGGCCACCTGATGACGACAGATGCCGTGCTGCTGGAGGGCAAGCCCATCGGCGAGGGGCTGATGGATGCTGCGGTGACCGTACTCTGCGCCATGCAGGACAAGGTCAACAGCGCCACCGGCGCCATCTATATCGTCAAGCCCAAGATGCACGGGCCTGAGGAAGTCGCCTTCGCCTGCGCCATCTTCGCCTCGGTCGAGAAGATGCTGGGGCTGGCCCCCAACACGATCAAGATCGGCATCATGGACGAGGAGCGCCGTACCTCGGCCAATCTCAAGGCCGCCATCTATGAAGCCCGCAGCCGCGTGTTCTTCATCAATACCGGCTTCCTGGACCGCACGGGCGACGAGATTCACACCTCGATGGAAGCCGGACCGGTGCTGCGCAAGGACGAGATCAAGGCCGAACGCTGGCTGAGCTCCTATGAGGATCGCAATGTGCTGATCGGGTTGGCCTGTGGCCTCTCGGGCAAGGCGCAGATCGGCAAGGGCATGTGGGCGCGGCCCGACGACATGGCGGCGATGATGGCCAGCAAGGGCGGCCATCCCCAGGCGGGTGCCAATACCGCCTGGGTGCCCAGCCCCACCGCGGCGACGCTCCATGCGCTGCATTATCATCAGGTCGACGTGTTCGAAGCGCAGAAGCGCCGCCACAACCAGGCGGTGCCGCCGCTGGCGGACCTGTTCTCCATGCCGGTACAGGTGCCGTTCTCGCTGAGCCGCGAGGAGATAACCCGGGAACTCGAAAACAATGCCCAGGGCATTCTGGGCTATGTCGTGCGCTGGGTGCAGCAGGGCGTGGGCTGTTCGAAAGTGCCCGACATCAACAATGTCGGCCTGATGGAAGACCGCGCCACCTGCCGGATTTCGTCGCAGGCCGTGGCCAACTGGCTGCGCCACGGGCTCGTGAGCCGGGACGAGGTGACCTCTACCTTCGAGCGCATGGCCGCGGTGGTCGATGAGCAGAATGCGAGCGATCCGCTCTATCGCCCCATGGCCGAGAACTTCCAGTCCATTGCCTTCCAGGCTGCCCTGGACCTGGCTTTGCACGGTGCGGATCAGCCGAGCGGGTACACCGAGCCGCTGCTGCATGCAGCGCGACGCAAGGTAAAGGCGCGGGACGGGGTGTAGTCAGTAATACGCGATCCGGGTGTCATTCAGCAGAACACGCAGGATGCGGTAGGCATAAAAGAAGGCCGCAATGCCCAGCGTGACCACAATCAGCAGGATCCAGATGATAACGTGGCCTATCGATGACCCAAGGTTGAACTGACAGTCGAGCCGACCAATTGCTCTACCGGACGCGTCGAGAACCTCAGTGCGGTTCAGCACGACCTTGTTGAAGTAATAGGGAAAAACGAACAGCGCCAAGCCCAGGGTGACGATGCTGAGCAGTATCCAGATCAGCACCTGTCCGATGGTCTCGACGATACCAAATTCACAGCGAAATTTGACCGGTGCGCCGGTCGATGCCAAAGTCGACATGATTGCCCCCAAAGCAAAGCGAAAGCAAAGCTTAGCGGCGTTGAAACCGCGATGCTAGATGTCGTACGTCGCTAGCGTAATCCCCGTGCCCTCGTGGAAAACCTCCACGTCATTGGCCACCATATCGGTCGCCGTCCCTACCGGCTCATCCGTGCCCAAATTCCGTGCATATCTTGGATGTGCGCCCGAGGCCACGAGCAGGCGCAGGCGATGACCGGGGCGGAAGCTGTGTGCGGTGGCATGCAGCGGGAAGGTGAGGCGCCAGCTCCCATCCGGCTCTTTCGGCGTTTCCGGCGTCACGCGCATCAGCCCGTCGCAGATATTGGTCGAACGTCCAGCCGGATCGACATCGTTGAGCCGTACGAAGAAGTCGGCATGGTCGCGGCTGGCCCGCGCATGCAGGGTTACGTGGCACTTGCCGATGATCGTCGCGCCGCTGGTGAGCACCGGCCCGGTATAGACAAGCACATCGTCGCGCGCTTCGAGCGGGGCATTGTCCACCGCGCCGGCGCCGGTAAAGGCGAAGATGGCGCCGCCCAGATTGGGCGTCGGGTCGGCCGGGTCGTAGCGATAAAGGTCACTGCCTGCGCTGGANCGGGCCTGGGTCAGGGTTGAGCCGGGGCCGATATGCCAGGTCACCGGGCTNGGCGGGCNGGGTGGNTAGCGNTCGAATTCGTGCCATTCNTCGAGCCCGGAAATGTGGATGCGCACCGGGCGGCGGCGCAGGCCGGTCTCGTCGCCTAATAGTTTGGCGCGCATCCAGATCAGGGTTTCGCGCAGGTTGTCGCGCTGCAATTCCTCGGCAACATGGAACCAGGTGCCCACGGTGAGATAGGGCTGGTGGCCCAGCTCGACCAAGTGCTGATAGTCGGCCAGCAGGGGATCGAGCATGAAGTCATACCAGCCGGAGATGAAATGCACCGGCGGGGTGGTTTCGCTCAGGCGATAACTGTGGTCGAGCGCGGCCCAGAAGGCGTCATTACCGATGGCATGCGCGAACCAGTAGCGCCAGAACGGCACTTTGTGGCCCACGGCCGCCTTGTCGGCCTCCACCAGCGGCAAGATGGCCGCCGCCCGGTCGGTGCGGCGCTCGATATCGCCCGAAAACATGCGGGCGGCGGTGGCGAGGGGCCGGTTGCGCAGGCCCTCGATCACCTGCACCCAGGATAGCCAGAGATTGAGATGGAAGGCGCCCGAAGGGAAGACGACGGGCCGGAAATTGGCTGTCGTCACCTTGATCGCCATGGCCGAAACCGGGGGCAGGGCATCGCTGATGGCCCATTGCGCATAGCCCAGATAGCTGGGGCCGGTGAGCCCGATGCGCCCGTCGAACCAGGGCTGCGCCTTGATCCATTCAAGCGTTGCCAGGCCGTCGGTCCGTTCATTGGTGAAGGGATCGAATTCCCCGCCGGATCGCTCGGTGCCGCGGCAGGCTTGCACCACGACATGAAAACCGCGCTCGGCATAGGCTTCGGCAATGCCGGCAAAGCCGCGNCGCCCATAGGGCAGGCGCATCAATATCGTGGGGTGGGGACCGGNTTTGTCNGGNGCATAGTGGTCNGTCTTGAGCGTTACGCCATCGGGCATGGTCAGCGCGGTGCCGCGGGTCCGCTTCACGCCGTTGAGGCGTGGCGGCAGGTCCTCGACCCAGGCCAGGTAGAGCGAGGAGAGGCTCACCCGTCAGCCCACGAAATCGAATTTGTCGACATCGAACAGGCCGCGATCAGTCATCTTGAGATGCGGGATAACAGGGAGCGCGAGGAAGGCAACCTGCAGGAATGGTTCGGGCAAAACGCAGTCCAATGCATAGGCCGCCTCCCGCAGGGCATGCAGGTCGTGCGTCACGTCCTCGAAAGGCTTGTGGCTCATCAGGCCTGCAATGGGCAAGGCCAGTTCGGCGGTCACCTTGCCGGCATCGGAGACGACGAAGCCACCGCGCAGTTCGATGAGCCGGTTGACGGCCACGGCCATGTCCTCGTCGGTGGCACCGATGACGGTGATATTGTGGCTGTCATGGCCCACCGAGGAGGCGATGGCTCCGCGTTTCAGGCCGAAGCCGCGCACGAAGCCGCGGCCGATATTGCCGTTCTTGCCATGTCGCTCGATGACGGCGACCTTGAGCACATCGGCATCGAGATCGGGCTGGGTGCCGCGTTCGCTCACGGGCAAGGTGGCGCCATCGCGGAAGGTGAGGATCAGCCCGGGTTTCACCCCGATAACAGGCGTCTGGTTCTGGTCGGCACGCGGGGCGACGATGAAAGCGTCCGGCGACACGGGCCTGGCCTTCATCGAGTTCAGACCCACCGGCTCGACCTTCTGGCGGGCGGCGAAGAGGTCGGGGCCGACAAGGCGGCCGGCGGCGATGACAGCGGAGACGCGGCAGTCTTCCAGGCTGTCGAGCAGGGCGATATCGGCGCGCCAGCCCGGCGCAACGAGGCCGCGGTCCTTCAGCCCGAAAATGCGGGCGGCGGAGTGGCTGGCAGCGCGGTAGACGTGGTGCAGCGGGCGGCCCATGGCGATGAGCCGGCGGATGGAGCTGTCGAGGTGCCCTTCCTCGGCAATGTCGAGCGGGTTGCGGTCATCGGTACAGAGGGCGACGAAGCTCGATGTATTCTCGTCCAGCACTTCCGACAGGGCCTTGAGATCCTTGGAGACCGAGCCTTCGCGGATGAGGATGGCCATGCCCTTGGCCAGTTTCTCGCGCGCCTCGGCAGCCGAGGTGGCTTCATGGTCGGTGCGGATGGCTGCGGCGAGATAGCCGTTGAGCGCGGTGCCCAGCAGCAGCGGCGCATGCCCGTCGATATGCCCGCCCTGGAAGGCGGCGAGCTTGGCGATGATGCCGGGATCGGCATTGAGCACGCCGGGAAAGTTCATCATCTCGGCCAGGCCGATGACCTTGGGATGGGCACGGAACGGCTGCAGGTCGGCGATTTCGAGCTGCGCGCCGGAGGTCTCGAAGCCCGTGGCGGGCACACAGGATGACAGGTTCACCCTTATATCCATCACCGTTCGTTCGGCGCAGTCGAGGAAGTAACGTATGCCTTCCGCCCCCAGCACATTGGCGATTTCATGCGGGTCGCAGATGACCGTGGTGACGCCATGCGGCAGCACGCAGCGGTCGAATTCCAGTGGCGTGACCAAGGAGGATTCGATGTGCAGATGGGTATCGATGAAGCCGGGCACGGCAAAGCGCCCGGTCCCGTCGATCGTGGTCTCGCCCTCATAGCCGGCATGGGTGCCGACGATCCGGTCCCCGACAATAGCGATGTCGGTCTGGGTCACGGCGCCGGTGATGACGTCGAGCAGTTGCACATTCTTGATGACCAGATCGGCTTTCTGCTTGCCCTGTCCAGCCAGGATCATGCGTGTGAGGGCGGCGGCGTCGGTCATGGTCTGGTCCTTGATATCAGTCATGGCCGAAGGTCGGTCGCGGCGGCGGCGGCGTCAAGGGCCGGAGCGGAACCACAGCGCCGCGGCGCCGTTGCTCTCGGGAGAGAACAGGAGAGCGTCATGGAAACCTATGACCCGCACAAGACCAAGACGGAGGTGCGCCAGGCCAGCCCGCGCAGGATGAACTTGCGGGTCCTGGTCTGGTCGATGATCGGCCTCATCGTGCTGTTTGCCATCATCTACCTCGTCTATACCCTCACCCAGCCCAATCCGAACTGACGCGATGCGGCTGGTCAAGGTTGGTCGGGAGGCGCTGACGCTAACGCGCGAAAGGCGTGGCAAGCGCTTCTGCTATCGGGATGAGAATGGTGGTCTGATCCGCGATCCGGCGATGCGCACACGCATCCAGGCGCTGGGTATTCCCCCGGCCTGGCGCGCCGTGCGGATCGCTCGGGATGAACGGGCGCATATCCAGGCTCTGGGCTTGGATGAGGCGGGGCGCGACCAATATATCTACCATCCCGATTGGGAATTGCGGCGCGAGCGCAAGAAGCAGCGCCGGCTGGCGCGGCTTACCGATGTGCTGCCGCGCCTCCGTCGCAGGATTGCCGCAGCCCTGGGCGCCGAGGCCGGCAGCCGCGAACTGGCTTTGGCCATCGCGGTGGCGCTGATCGACAAGACGGCGATGCGCGTGGGGCGGGAGAAGTATCTCGAGAGCAACGGCACTCGCGGCGCCGGCACGCTTTATGCCCGCGACGTGCGGGTCGAGGGCGACGAGGTCTGCATGACCTTCGATGCCAAGGGCGGCAAAAGGGTGGAATATTGCCTCACCGATGCGCGCCTGGCTGATGCCGTGACCCGCATCAAGACGCTGCCGGGCAAGCGCCTGCTGGTCTGGCGGGACGAGACGGGCAACGTGCGCCCGATCCGGACCGGGGCCATCAATGCCTGGCTGCACGAGCTGGCCGGCGTCAAGATCGCCGCCAAGGATTTCCGCATGCTCCATGCCAGTGCCATGGCCGGCGAGGCCCTGGCGCAGTTGGAGGTCGGTGAAACCGAGACGGCGCGCCGCCGCCAGATGGCCGAGGTGTCGCAGCAGATTGCCGACGTTCTGCGCAACACGCCGGTCATCTGCCGCAAATCCTATATTGCGCCTTGCCTGTTCAAGCTGTTCAGCCAGGGCAAGCTCAAGCCGCTGTGGGAAGGTGCCGGCAAAGGCCGCGGGGGCCTGCTGATGCGCGAAAGGCGGCTGGGTGCAGTTCTGGCGGCGCTGTCCTAGGCGGCCCCCCGCTGCTCGAAGGCCTCGCGCACCTGCTGTTCCAGATGCGTCGGATGCCCCTCGGGCAGGTCGGCATTGGCGTGGAAGCAGTAGCGATTGCGGCCGCCCGATTTAGCCTGGTAGAGCGCGTCGTCGGCGCGGGTCACCAGTTCGCTGTCGGTCTGGGCCAGGTCCGGCACGGTGGCAATGCCAATGCTGACGCCGATTTCGGCGACCTTGCCGGCAATGTGGAACGGCGCCTGCAGCGACTCGATGACGCGTTGGGCCAGTCCCGCCGCATCGGAATGGGCGGTGATGCCGGTCTGCAGGATGGCGAATTCGTCGCCGCCCAGCCGCACCAGTGTGTCTGTGGGCCGCAATATGCCGGTGATGCGCGAGGCGACCTGGCGCAGCAATTCATCGCCGGCCTCGTGGCCCAGCGTGTCGTTGACCTGCTTGAAGCGGTCGAGGTCCAGCGCAAGCAGGGCCAGGCGCGGTTCGCCGCGCGGCAGGGTAAGCAGGGCGCTGTCGAGCCGGTCACGGAACAGGGCACGATTGCCCAGCCCGGTCAGCGGGTCGTGCATGGCGCGGTGCTGGGCATCGGCTCGCTCGGCCTGCAACTGGGCCGAGGCGCGCTGCAGGTTGCGCATCAGCAATACGATTATGGTGCCCGCCACCAGCAAGGCGCCGAGCAAGGCGGGCAGCGTATCGTTGAGGATACGGGCACCGGGCCGGTCGGGCTGCCACTTGAACCAGGCGATGGTGCCCCCGGCCTTGTTGACGATGGGAAAGGCAGCTTCGGTACCGCTGATATCGGGACTGGTCTCGAAGCGCGCCTTTTCGAACTGGAACTGGCGCTCGAGTGCTCCAGCCATGCCGCCATCAAGCATTAGCGCGGCCACGTAAATGGGCTCCTCGCCCACGGGCGCGAAATCGGTGCTGACATCGTGCAGCATGGGCATGACGCTGACGATGGCGGGGCGATCCTCGATCAACACCATGTCGGTGGCTGCCGGCGGTGCCTCGCCGATGAAATTGTTATAGGCATCGATGGCCGCGAGATTGTCGAGCGAATGCAGCTCCTCGAGCAGTGATGCGATGGGCTCGCGGATCGCCTCGAAAGCCTTGGCGGGCACCTGGCCGCCATCGCGCATGGCATAGATCGGCTTGCCATTGGCATCGAGCAGGTAGACCCGGCCCTGGCCATAGCTGCTGAAGGCCGTGCTGCCGATATTCTCGTTGAGCCATTGCAGGTCGCGCGCTTCGAGCGCGTCGAGCGCCTCGTCCCACACAGCGAGGTCGACCTGGCCTACGGGCACGCTGGCGACCTTGTCGGCCAGCGCCTGTTCCAGCAGCGTTGTCTGCTGCGCCAGGGCATGTTCGTCGGTGCGGGTGATCGACCAGGTGATGAATCCGGCCACCGTGCCGATGGTAATGGTGATGGCAAGGATGATGGGTACCATCACCTTGCGCGAAAACTGCCAGCCCGAATTGCCCTTATATGCCATGACGCGTCCCCCGACCGTTGCGAGGGAGTGTCGCGGCAGCGCCTTAGCGAGTGGTGAATCCCCTTGAAAACCGGCGATTTCGGTTAATGGGGCTTTCACGCCACCTTGCTGCGGCGGCGCCGCTCGATGGCATTGGCCTTGTCGGCGAAGATAGCGGTGATCCGGTCGGCGGGTACGCCGCCCGAGAACAGGAATCCCTGCAGCGTATTGCAGCCCAGCCGGCCCAGAATATCGGCCTGGGTCTCGGTTTCGACGCCCTCCGCCGTCACCTCGATTTCCATGGCATGGGCCAGGGTCACAATGGCCTGGGTGATGGCCACAGACATATGGCCTTCGGAAAGCTGGCTGACGAAGGAACGATCGATCTTGATGCGGTCCACCGGGTAGCGTTTGAGATAGCTCAGCGAGGAATAGCCGGTGCCGAAATCGTCGAGGGCGATGTGGATGCCTGCCGCGCGGAACGTGCGCAGGTTCTGCGCCGAGACATGCTCGTCGTCGAGCAGGATGGATTCGGTGATTTCCAGCTCGAGGTCGGTCGGGCGCATGCCGGTTTCGCGGAGGATGTCGAACACCTGCACCGAAAAGCGCGGATTGCGGAGCTGGGTTGGCGAGATGTTGACGGCGATGGTGCGGCCCGGCGCGGTGGCGCCCAGCTCGCAGGCGCGGCGCAGCACGAATTCGCCCAGCGTTTCGATCAGTCCGGTATTCTCGGCCACGGAGATGAAACGGGCCGGCGATATCTGCCCGTATTTGGGGTGGTTCCAGCGCGCCAGCGCCTCGGCGCCAATCACCTTGCGGCTGCGCTGGTCGATCAGCGGCTGGAAGGCCACGGCAAGCTGGTCGTCGCGCTGCAGGGCCTCGCGAAGCTCGCCCTCGATCGTGTGCTGGAGCTGCAGGAGCTCGTTCATATGCTCTTCATAGACCACGGCGCGGTTGCGGCCGCTGGCCTTGGCCTCATAGAGCGCGATATCGGCCTTGCGCACCAATTCGCGCGGCTCGGCATTGCCGCCTGTGACGTTGACGATGCCGATGCTTACTCCGACATGCGCCTTGAAATGGTTGAGGTCGAAGGGCTGGCCGATCGCCTCGATAATGCCGCTGGCCATGGCCGTCACATCGTGCTGGCGGTCGCGCGATACGACCAGGATGGCGAATTCGTCGCCGCCCAGCCGCGCGATCATCACGCCGGGGCCGACAACCGCGCGGATGCGCCGGCCGACGGCGCAGATCAGCTCGTCACCGGCCTGGTGACCCAGCGTGTCATTGACCTGCTTGAAGCGGTCGAGGTCGAGCATCAGCAGCGCGATGTGGCTGCTTGTGCTTTGCCGGTCGGTCAGCACGCGGGCCAGGTGCATGTCGAAGTTCATGCGGTTGGGCAGGCCGGTCAGCCGGTCATGCGCGGCCTGGTGCTCGGCATGGCGGCGGCCGGCTTCCAATGCCGCCGACGAACGGCGCAACTGGCTGAGCAGCAGGAAGACCAGGATGGCGGCGACGGCAAAGGCGGCCGCCAAAGCCGGCCCGGTCTGGCGCAGCATCATCAGGCCCGGCCGGTCGCGCTCCCAGTCGAAAAAGGCCACGAACCGCCCGGCCGTATTGAGAATGGGGTGGACGGCGCGATCCGGCCCGGTACTGTGCACCAGGCTGAAATGGCTATCAGCGAACAGATATTCGTTGTTGAACTGGCTGGCCGTGTGGTCATCGAGGAACTGCACGGCGGCGATCAGCGGCTCGGTGCCGGCCGGTTGCACGATGGCACCGGTATCGGACACGATGGTCATCACGCTGACAATGGCGGGCTGGCCTTCGACCACGGCAAAGTCGGAAACCGAGACCGGCCGCGGCTGCCGTCCGGGAATGATCGTGGGCGGCATTGCCGAGCGTACCTGGTTGACCAGATGCTGCACCGGGCTCGAAATGCCGCGATAGGTTTGGGGTGGCACCGAAACGCCGTCCTGCATCATGTAGAGCGGCTGGGCCAGCGCATCGAGAACCACGATGCGGTTATGACCGAAGAATTCGTGCATCCACCGGCCCAGGTTCCGGTCGGCCCAGTTGAAATTGAACATCAGCCGCGTGTTCACCACGGTCTCGTCGCTCACGGCGACACTGGCCAGTTCGTGCTCGAGCCGGGTGCGGCGGGCCTCGATGAGTTGCGCGAACATGGCGTTTTGCCGCTCGAGCGCGCGTTCGTCGATATTGGCGGTCGACCAGAAGATGAAGCCGAGCACCGCCGTCGCGGTAATGACCAGCGCCAGAACGACAGGCAGCAGAACGGCGGCAGAGAATTGCCAGCGTTCGAGTGTCGAGGTTTTGCGCTGCATCAGTCGACCGGTTTGAGCCTTGCGAGGGCCGACCATAGCCCAGGTGAAATTGCGGACTGGTTACCAAGCGGCCGGGGTTTCCGGCTGGCGCTGGACCGAAATGGCGTTTCCCGCCTTCGCGGGAGGCGCGCATTGCGCTAGAAATGCTCACCGGCTGGGCGGTTGCCCAGCCGCCTTCGTCCGGCCCACAGGATTTCAGCCATGACCAAAGTCCGCGCCCTTGTCCTCGAACGCCAGCATGAGCTGGTTTTGCGCGACATAGACCTGCCGCTCGATGTCGGGCCGGGCATGGTCAGGATCGCCATCCATACGGTGGGAGTCTGCGGCTCGGACGTGCATTACTATACCCATGGCCGGATCGGACCCTTCGTGGTCAACGCACCCATGGTGCTGGGGCACGAGGCGGCCGGCACGGTGACGCAGGTCGGCGAGGGCGTGACCCATCTCAAGGTGGGTGATCGCGTCTGCATGGAGCCGGGCATTCCCGACCCCAATTCGCGCGCCAGCCGGCTGGGCATGTATAATGTCGATCCGGCCGTGCAGTTCTGGGCGACGCCGCCGGTGCATGGCGTGCTGACGCCCGAAGTGGTGCATCCGGCCAACTACACCTTCAAGCTGCCCGATCATGTGAGCTTTGCCGAAGGCGCCATGGTCGAGCCCTTCGCGGTCGGCATGCAGGCGGCGTCCAAGGCGAAGATCGTACCCGGCGATACGGCACTCGTGCTCGGTGCTGGCCCCATTGGCACCATGGTGGCGCTGGCGGCCCTGGCCGGCGGTTGCGCGCGGGTCATCGTGGCCGACCTGGCGCAGCCCAAGCTCGACATTGCGGCGCAATATCAGGGGATCATCCCGGTCAATATCCGCGAAAAGAATATCGTCGAAGAGGTCGCGCGCCTCACCGAGGGCTGGGGCGTGGACGTGGTGTTCGAATGCTCCGGTTCACCGCATGCCTGGAAGACCATCATGGACCTGCCCCGACCCGGCGGCGCCATCGTCGTGGTCGGCCTGCCGGTCGAGCCCACAGTGATCGATATTGCCGGCATGTCGGTCAAGGAACTGCGCATCGAGAGTGTCTTCCGCTATGCCCACCAGTATGACCGCGCCATTGCGCTCATCGCCTCGGGCAAGGTCGATCTCAAGCCGCTGATCTCGGAAACCTTCGCTTTCGAGGAGTCCAAGGCGGCGTTCGACCGGGCGGTGGAAGCGCGCCCGACCGATGTCAAATTGCAGATCCGGGTGGCGGGGTAGGGAGG
>Ga0065721_10051430_pt1 | contig 14785 bp, 10 predicted proteins | sample Mesricmetagenome_FD_59108 | JGI IMG/M metagenome (GOLD analysis project Ga0065721, IMG submission 59108) | Mesophilic microbial community from rice straw/compost enrichment Sample: eDNA_1 v2 (version 2) | ecosystem: Engineered > Solid waste > Grass > Composting > Bioreactor | place: USA: Davis... | reverse complement strand
TTTTTCTTTTAACACCGGCCGTTCACCGCTAGACCCCAGCATGGCTGGCTGGCTGGGACCATAAATATCGGCATCCAGTATTCCCACGCGCGCGCCTTCATGAGCAAGCGCCAGAGCCAGATTAACCGCGATGGTTGATTTACCTACCCCGCCCTTGCCTGACCCGACAGCAATAATGTTTTTGACATTGGCAAGCCCCGAAACGCCCTGTCTGCCGTTATGCGCATCAATCTGGGAGGAAAGACGGACAGCGAGTGTCTTGCCCTCAACAAGGGGTGCGAGCAGGGTTTCTATCTCGGCTATCATCCGAGCCTTTCTTCCCTCAAAGGGATAGCCCAGACTGATCTCTATTTCAACACTGCCCCCATTGACCGTGATACGTTTGATCGCTTTAGCTGATACCAGGTCTTTACCCAGATAAGGATCCTGAAAACGGGCGAGCCTCGCTTCAATCTCTTTTTGCAACACAATACTCTCCACGGGATTTTGAATTTGCTATACTTTATCACTTTTTGAGAAATACTGAACCATCGGGAGCATGATGGCACGCTGACCGCCTCTTTCGGGAAAACAATAGTCATCCTTGCTGTAAAAACAGGCATGCTCCCTAAACATCCTGCCCCAATATGGGGAAAAATGAGTAGATAAAGGAACAAAAACCCTATGGCTGCAAAACGTCAAATGCTAGTAACAAGCGCGCTTATTTATGCCAATGGCACGCCCCATCTTGGCCATCTGGTAGGCTATATTCAGGCGGATATCTGGGTTCGCCTGCAGAAAATGCTGGGCGCAGACTGCGTTTATATATGCGGCAGTGACAGCCATGGGACGCCTATCATGATTCAGGCAGAAAAAATGGGCATCACTCCCACAGCGCTTATTGAGGAAATGCACCGCGAGCAATTACGTGATTTCACGGATTTTTATGTTGAATTCGATAACTATTATTCAACCCACTCGCCAGAAAACAGGGAGCTTGTTGAATTGATTTTCAAGCGCCATCTGGATGCGGGTAATATTACCAAAAGAACGATCAAGCAGTTATTTGATCCGGAAAAAAATATGTTTTTACCTGACCGCTATATCAAAGGCGAATGCCCCAATTGCGGCAGCAAGGATCAGTACGGCGACAACTGCGAAGTTTGCGGCGCCACTTATTTGCCTACCGATTTGAAGAATCCTTATTCAACACTGACAGGTGCTAAGCCCATAGAAAAAGAATCTGAGCATTACTTTTTTAAACTACAAAACCACGAAAACTTCCTGAAAGACTGGACACGCCGTGGTCACTTACAGGAGCAGGTTTCAAATAAACTGGATGAGTGGTTCAAAGATGGATTGAAAGAATGGGACATTTCCCGTGATGCGCCCTATTTTGGTTTTACCATCCCCGGCGAGAAAGATAAATATTTTTATGTCTGGCTGGATGCGCCCATTGGTTATATGGCCAGCTTTAAAAATCTTTGTGAGCGCAGAAAAGACCTTGATTTTGATACTTACTGGAAAAGCGAAAGCCCCGTTGAGCTTTATCATTTCATCGGCAAGGACATTATTTATTTTCACGCGCTGTTCTGGCCTGCCATACTACATGGAGCAAATTTCCGCACGCCCACCGCCATTTTTGTGAATGGGTTTCTAACGGTAAACGGACAGAAAATGTCAAAATCGCGTGGCACGTTCCTTAAGGCGAGAACTTACCTCGACCACTTAAACCCTGAATATCTGCGTTATTATTTTGCTGCGAAGCTGAGTGATCGCATTGAAGATCTCGATATTAATTTCGAGGATTTCATGCAGCGTGTCAATTCAGACCTGGTAGGCAAATTCATTAACATCGCGAGCCGGTGCGCGAGTTTTATCAATAAAATTTTCGCCGGTACACTGGCAAACCAGCTTGCTGAACCGGAACTCTATCAGCAATTCGCGCAAGCAGGCAGCGAGATTGCAGAAAGATATCACCAGCTTGAATACAGCCAGGCCATTCGGCAAATCATGGCGCTTGCTGATCGTGCCAATCAATATATCGATGAACAAAAGCCCTGGGTGCTAGCCAAGGATCCTGCACGGAAGACTGAGGTGCAAGCGGTTTGCTCGATGGGTATTAATCTGTTCCGAGTCTTGATGATTTATTTAAAACCTGTTCTGCCACATACGGCGAAACAAGTAGAAAGCTTTTTGAATATTCCTCCGCTACAATGGCATGATAAGGATACTCCCTTACTAGGTCATGCCATTTGTGATTTTAAACCCTTAATTCAACGTATAGATCCCAAACAAATAGAGGCGATGAAAATGTCTTCACAACAGGATATGGAAAAAAAGATCACCGCACTGGAAACACCTATGTCCGCCAAAGAGAAAGAAGAAAAAATGGAACTCATCAGCATAGAGGATTTTAGCAAGGTGGATTTGCGTATCGCAAAGATTCTAGAAGCAGAATCCGTCGAAGGCGCTGATAAACTGCTACGGCTTAAAGTGTCCCTAGGGCCTGATGAAACACGGCAAATATTTGCAGGTATTAAATCAGCTTATCAACCAGAAGAATTGATCGGTCGCCATGTTGTCGTCGTCGCCAACTTGCAGCCACGCAAAATGCGGTTTGGCATATCGGAAGGCATGGTGCTCGCAGCGGGTCCGGGCGGCAAGGATTTATGGGTCGTGAGTCCTGATCCTGGTGCTGAATCAGGTATGAAGGTCAAATGAATAAAGTCACACCTGAACAGATTGATGCTCTGCTGCCGCAAACGCAATGTGGCCTTTGCGGATATGGCGGTTGTATGCCTTATGCCGAAGCGATGGTGTTTGAAGCAGCGCCCATCAATCTGTGTCCACCCGGCGGGGTCCATACACTCAGAGAACTAGGCAGATTAATGAATCAGGATCCTGAGCCCTATGTTTCGGAAATGGAACATAAAGCAAAACCGCCTATGCTCGCTGTCATTCGCGAAGCGGAGTGTATAGGTTGCACCAAATGCATTCAGGCATGCCCTGTTGATGCCATTCTAGGCAGTGCCAAGCAAATGCACACTATCATTTCAGCAGAATGCACTGGCTGCGAATTGTGCGTCCCGCCCTGCCCAGTGGACTGCATCGATATACTGATTCAGCCGGATGCAGCGCAAATAGAACTAGAAAAAAAGAGCCGAGCGCGGCAACGATTTCGTGAAAGGCAAGAACGGCTTGCTATGGAAAACGCAGAGAAGAAAACCCTGCTGCATAAAAACAGTCTGGCAAAAAAGAAAACCTATATTCATGATGCCATCGCCCGCGTCAAAGCCAGGAAGGCTCAGCGTCACGCGCCAGATAAGCAAGGCTAAGGTGATAGCAAAAGCCCGTGCTCGCAATGGAAAAGCAGAAAAAGAAGCTCATGAGTATCAGATCTTTTCATTAGCCCCTGGAAAACTTTCCTTTAACAGAGTCGACATCTCATCCGCATTTAATGGACGCTGCCCAAAATAAAAACCTTGCACAATTGAGCAATGGTATTGAATCAGCAGGTTAAGCTGCTCTTCCGTTTCTACACCTTCAGGAATGACGTTCAATCCTAAACTATCGCCCAAGGCAATAATGGATTTGACAATCACGGCATCGTCTGGATTTTTGGATAAATTTTTTATAAAAGATTTATCAATTTTCAATGTGCTGATAGGCAAATCCTTTAGTCGAGTTAGCGATGAATAGCCTGCACCAAAATCATCAATTGAAATCGTGACACCCAGACTCCGTAATTGTTCCAAAATCGGGTCCAGATTAATGGCGCTAGTCATGACTGCCGTTTCCGTTAATTCCAGCTCTAAATTTTGCGGTGGCATGCCAGTCTCTTTTAAGATATTTTGAAGCGATGATAGAAACTGTTCATTAGCAAGATGTTTTGGGGAGAGATTGACCGCAAATTTCAAATTCTTAGGAATTAATCCTGCTGTAAGCCACTTAACATATTGCGCACAAGCGTGTTTCAACACCCATTCGCCAATAGGCACAATAAACCCACTTTTTTCCGCAAGCGGGATAAACTCATCTGGCATAATCAATCCCAGCTTGGGATGCTGCCACCTTAACAGAACTTCCACTCCAACCACTTCCCTGTTTGGTAGCTTGTATTGAGGCTGATAAACCAGATAAAATTCATTTTTTTCTATTGCGGCCGGCATGCCGGTTTCCAATTCAGCCCGCTGCCTGAACGCATAATCAATCTCGTCTGAAAAAAATTGATAATTATTTCGGCCCACCTCTTTCACAGTATACAAAGCAATGTCAGCGTTTTTAAGCAAGGTTGCTTCGTCTTTTCCAGAAAAAGGCGCAACCGCAATACCAATACTGATGGTCGCGTTAAAATAATAATTTTCCAGCTTGAATGGCTTATTAAAACGATCAATTAAATGCTGAGCAAAGGCAGCCACTTCTTTAATATCCTTGATACCTGAGAGCAGAATAATAAATTCATCACCGCCAAAGCGCGCAACAATGTCTTCCTTACGAACATTTTCTTTTAACTGTTTGGCGACCGTCACTAATAATTGATCGCCAATATGATGACCAAATGTGTCATTAACAGTTTTAAAATTATCCAAATCCAGCAATAATATCGCAAAAGATGTATTATCTCGGTATGATTTTACAATTTCTCGCTTTAATGCCGCTTCAAAGGCCGGCCTGTTATACAAATTAGTTAGCATGTCATGGTTTGACAGGTATACAAGCTCCCTCTCTGCTTCAATGCGTGCCGTGATATTTGTGCCGTAGATATTAACGTTTTCAGTCGCCCCGGGCGTAATGCTGAATAAATATTGTGTTTTAAGGCAGGATTCTTCTATAAGATATTCTTTTTGGTTTTTTATAGCTGAATCAATCAGAGAAATAAAACTGGTGGGCAGCTCCTGACCGATCTCTGCTTTCCAACAAGCAAATAATGATTCAGCCGCTTTATTGGAATAAATAACTTCATTCTGTTTATTTATTGAAAAAATAGGCGCCGAGTTGTTCTCGGGAATGGATGCCAAAAATTCAATTCGTTGTTGTGCGTTTTGTCTTTCTGTTACGTCGCGCAACACTGCTACAATAGTGATTTCTTCATGGATCTCCCGAAAAGGTCTTGAGTAAACTTCAAGTAAAATAGTTTCATTATTTTTTTCGAATTCATAGAGATGCGATCTTGATTTACTTTCATTTTCTAAATGTTTTATCAAAACATCATCCAGTGAAATTGGCCTGCCTTGTTTCTTTAGCTGCATGACTTCATTAATATGCTTTCCCAGTATTTCGATGGGCAATCGGCCAATGAGTGAACCAAATTTTTCGTTACACCATTCAATGATACTCCTGTTATCAACCCAAATAATGGCATCATCAATGGCTCCCAATGATAACTCCATCTTACTTAATGTATTGCGTAGCTGCGTAAGAATCAGGGACGCCTTATCTCTTTTCATTGGGAACTTCCTCGCTTACGTCAGCAGACTGTTTCTTGCCTGGCTTGTTGGGTGTATCTTCAAGTGGACGTATCGTTGCCGCAAAGACCCATGAGCCATTGATTTTTTCAGACTGAATGCAATGTTCAGCCAAAAAGATGACGCCATTTTTATCAATGGCTTGCAAGGTGAGCGGCCGATTCAGAATGACGGTTTTTTCCGTGGCTAGAAATCGCGAAAAACCCAGGTTATGCGCATCATGCAAATAGGGAGGAATGATCGTTGTTAAGGGCTCGCCAATTATTTCGTCAGGCGACCATTTAAAAATTTCCTGGAATTTGCGGTTAACATAAATAATAAGACCATTTTGATCTGCCATCACAACGGGAACTTTTTCTTCCTGTTTGAGCTCTTCAATCATACTCATGGCCTTATCCTTTAGTTTCATGATCCATTCGAAGTTATTTTAGCGGAATACCTTACTTGCCAGTAGTTTTATATTAATTATATTCAGCCTATAGCCTCGACGCCTTGATAAAGAAGTTTATTTATTTTTTATTATTTTATCATACAGTTAGAGATTAATTCGCTTCTATTTTTTCTGCATTAAGCCTGATTTAATTTGGATAGTATATTATTTGTGCAAATTTTATTCGTGGATAATATTATGTTAAGAAATTCTTTGTCCGAGACGTTCGAATCTTTATTTTCTGACACCAGCTTATTGAATATTGAAATGCAACTGGATGATGAAATGGAAACACAGGATAGCCCGCCAAATTCATCTGTTACCGTTGAAAAAGTTCATTCTGTGAGTACGGCCGTTAAAACGGCTGAAGATAATACCAACTTAAATATTGCTTTTGCCTTATTACCCCTAGAACTGAATTTCATGATCCTGAATCATCTGAAACCGAATGACCTGGAAGTACTTGCGCAATCTTCCAAAACTACACTTTATCTAACTAAGGCATTCTGGGATTTTCGTTTAAGCAATGCGTCTTTTAGGCAAAATATATTTAACGACTTCAGACGGTTGCTAAAAGAAATAAATGAACATAATCACCAAGGCCTTGAGAAAGTTAAATCATTTTTCTTTACTTCATCCGCTCAAAAAGATTTTGCTTTTTATTCAGATCTGGCTAGACAAATTATTATCAGCCAATATAACTTTCCGGAAATTATCACTATCATTGCAAATAAGATAAAAAAACAAACATCCTCCATTGATCAGCGATTTATAAATTGCTTATTGTTACAGTTGGGATTCAAGAAATTATGCCATCCTGATAGTGCTAAAATAATCATTGCATCGATAATGGATTCAAATTGCTTGTCTAAAGATATCATTATCCTAAATTCACTTACGCATCTTCATCATACACATCAACCTGACTGCAATGTTTTATTCGAAATTTTTCGACAATTAGGCATGACAGACCAGCACTTTGACTATCTCGCAATGAAATACTTCATGAATGCGCCTGACAAATTTTTTCTAATAGGCAAAGCGGACCCGGCCGTAAGGACACGTGTGGCTTACAATATACTGCAGGTAATGGTCCAGAATGAAAACAATATTCGTGAAGGGAAGTACCTGGAGAACCTTGAAACCGAGATGGCTAGTTTTTATGAGAGCACCCAGGATGAATATAGAAGATATGAATCTAATTATCTGCGATATAGTCCTTAGCCTTTAAAAAAGCGATCCTGTTTTTCTATTCCCAAAAAACAATGGGAAGAACATTCGCAAACAGTTAAAAAGAGGATCCTATGCTCAATCCCTAGCGGGTACGCTAATGGATTTCCATGAGGGGTTGTCCCAGGAACCTGTCACAGCATAGTAGTAACTAGTCGCCTTGGAAACACCCGAACTGATGACCGTGTTGACTGCCATGGCAGCAAGCCCTACGACTGGATTGCCAGTGATCAAAGTCGCTGCTACCGGAATACTCGACGTTACATGAGGCGTTACACTCAAAGTGAAATCATAATCCTTATTTTTTAAACCGATGCGGCCATGTATACCCACCGCAGCAATAGGTCCTTCAAAGCGTAAATTGTTTGTAAACGCATTGCCATTGTCAAATCTAAAATCACCACGCACATAATCGAAGCTGTAACCTTTCTGGAATACATCACTAAAATCAAACATCAAGCGTCGAGGAATCGTCTGCAGACTAAATATGCTCAACATGCGGCCCAGATCCATTTTCGCGCCACTTGTCTGGCTTACTTCCACAATGCGTCCCTTCCCCATATCCAGCGACGCATTGCCCGAGAGGCTAGCCACTGAAGGTGCAAACGGCGCATCGTGCCAGCTTAAGCTGAAATCCAAGCGGCCATTACTTGAAACAAAATTATGCACATCAAAGCCAAGGCTATTTAATAAATTACTCACATTGGATGACTTAATGACACCTTGCAGACTAGTCGTGTTTGATTGTGTCCAAGCACCCGAGGCCTGCAAGTCCATCCGAGAAGAAGTAATGCGTAATGTTCTAATGCTCATGCCACTTCCGCTCGGTGCCGTTTTAAAAGCGACTTGGCCAAAGGGAATCGCATTATAACTAACATTATTTGCCGTAAAGGAAATGGATGGCAGGGATTTTACATCGATTGCAGGTCTTGTTTGCGTACCTGTTGCTGCCTGTAAATTTAGCTTCTGAAATTGTGCACTAATGGAACCCTGTGGTGTCAAATTCACGGGAGCGACAATTTCTCCTGCCACTTCAGGACTGGAAATATCAATTATCCAATTATTCTGCGAAGGTGTTACCTGCAATTGAACCTGTGTTAACCTTTGCCCTAACAGATCCAGTGTCTTCGCGCGTATATCAATCTTCCGCAGTACTAAATTGGCAATATTTACGCCGCCGTTCTGTCCCATATAACCTTTGATTTTATCCCAGTCAAGCTGATCAAAATTGCCCGTGATATAAAGCCCTGGACCCGGCGGCCAATCGGGCGTGCCCGTACCCAACTGCAGATTGGCTGCAGTTAAATCGAACGTTTCCTGCTGGCGATTTAAAATCAGGGCAGCGCCCAATAAATCGCCATAGCTTAGCTGAATACGTAAAGGCTGGTTTTCACGCACTTCTATATCGGCCGTTAAATTTCTTTCTTGCTGGGCCTTTTTTCCATATTGATCGGGAAGATCGAGTGTAATGCCTACTAAATTTGTACGTAAATGAATTTCAATGGGCTCATTAGCAGCAAAATCAATATCTGTTTTTACAGAGGCACTGCCCTCAGCTACTTTGGAAAAAGGAATTTTTAACCAGGATTCCAGATCTGAAACGTAGAGATCGCCCGACAAGCTTGCACGCACCACAGAATCATTTGCTGATTTTTGTATGGTTTTCAAATCAATTCTGATGGGTTTGTTAAATAGCAAGCCTTCAATGTTTTCAGCCTCGGTGGTGTTTTCCGTAAAGCTGAATTGCCCGTTAAGTTTATCCAGCTTCAAACGCCAAGGCACCAGCTCAAGTTGGGCATTTTTCATGACTACCTTTCCCTGTACCTGCGCTTTTGCTGGATCCGCCAAAGGAATCGCCAAACCTAATTTCAATGTAACCGGTCCGCTCGCAGACATACCGGTGAACATCCTGCCAATCGTTTCTTTTAAAGGACTGGCATTAATAAATTTTAAACCTTGTGCAAAATCAGTCGTAATTTCACTGCTTTGAATTTTTAGTTGGGGATCAGCCAGATTTTGAATTTCGCCTGTTACATTTTTCACAGGAATATCGAAAATCTTTGCCTGAGCGATATCAACCTGCATACCACTGCCAGAAAAAGTAAGTTTACCGTTGGCGCGGTTAAGCTGCGGCCAACCAGCCGCATAAAAAAGATCAATATTTTTTACATCGCCAGAAATCAAAAATGTGCCTTCACCATTTGGAAATGGAAAAGCATTTAAAGGACCTTTCAGGACAGCGTTACCCGATTGCACTTCACCCGATAAAAAGGCTGACTGTAGCCACTTTACTAAGGCAGGATTAAACGTCCGCAAAGGTAAATAGCGCGAAATATTTCTCGCTTTTTGCACAGTAAAATTCGCACTCAGGTCAGCTAACCAGGTGCCATTATTAGCAGGTAACGAAATACTCCCGTTTACATTTGCAGCAGCGTCGCTATTTAGTATTTGTAAGCCTTGAACACGCAGCATCCATCCCGCTGAACGATCTGCTTCTGCGTTCGCGGTTTCGTCTGGCTTTTGACTTTGTTGCACATCCGGGGTTGGCTGCGGCTTCTGATCGATGATTGGCTGCCAGGTTATATTCCCTGTCAATTGATCCACATTAATAGGATTAGCAAAAAGCGTATCGTATTTAATAATGACGCGATGACTGCTTAAGGACAGATCGCCTTGCGTGCCGTCCCATTTGATATTACCAGAAAGATTATGCACGCCCGGCGTCTGTTGCAATGGCAAAAAACTCAGTTGGCTAAAATTGGCATTGAGCGAGATATGCTGCAAGTCTGCCAGTGAACCTGAAAAGGTAATGGCTGCATTCAGCAAAGAACCCTTCAATTGCAAATCGGACAACAGCTTGCGCGTTTCATCCGATAGCAATGGCGGGGAAGAATAAAGAAACGCCTGAATATCATAGAGATCGACATAACCCAAGTTGGCGATAGTGGGTAATAGTGTTCCGCTGGCATCAGGTGTCATAGCTACATAAAAGCTTGTCACCGGCCAAAAATGGCCAGGCAGATCAATCAAAATATCATTACCTGCAAAAATATGATCTTGGCCGTCGCGCTTCCATCCTACATTTCCGCTTATGCGTTTGATCAAATGTTTTGATTTATCGGTAAGTGAATATAGTATTAAGTCATACAACTGGAAAGTTGTCTGAATTTTTTGTAAGGTGCCTTGGTTCCAAGTCGCCCAAATTTTTGCGCTTCCTATACCCTGCTGAACTTGCCAATTTTGCCATGTATAACCACTCAGCCATTGTGAAAGCGATAGGCCTGAAATATACAGATAGATTCTCGCCCTTATTTTTGAAAGGTCCGTACTATTACCGAACCACTTCAACACGACACTCATTTCCGTTGGAATTTCCTGATGCAGGATCGCTTTGCCCAACACAATATGCTGTGCATTTTTGTTTTCAAGACTGAGATTATATAAAGTCACGAACCGTTTTTGACCGGTAAAGCCGGTATAACGCACGTCTATGTCACGCAGTATCAACCGCGGCTGTGTGGATAGCCAGGCAATAACATCAGCAAACCGAGCCTCGCGCTGAAAAGGTTGATTATTAAACCCGCCCAGCGCGGGAAATCCTTGTATCGCATATTCACCTGTTGCGGTTTCCACTACATTCACTTCAGAGCCTGCCACCATGATGGTGGCTGGTACAAACTTGCGCTGCCATAAACTTCTGGGAATGGAAATAAAGACATTGACGTTACGTATTTGCAGAATGGGTTCTCGTGTTTCCTTATTAAGAACAGTCACCTTATTAAGGCTTACAACAGGCTGATAGCCCTGCCAGGCAAATGCAACTTTTTCAATAGTCACCGGATTTTGTAATAATTCGCTGGCCCATTTTTCAAATTCCGGACGCCGTTCATTTAGGGAAGGGTTATACAAACGAGCCAAACTCACCAGAATTGCGGCTAAGATGATGCAGACTGCAAGCACATACGCTATTTTCTTGGCACTCGAAATTAAAAACGCCTTCACAGCGTACCTCTCATTATATTAACTCTTACTCCACGGTCTGCTGCTGAATCTTTAGGCAACTTTAAACCACCGGCGGAAATCGCGCATCAGCACATAAAGCCAAGGCCAAAGTAGCATGCTTGTAATCGGCGAAAGCCAGTAGAGGTGGCTTTTTGGCAATGCCCCAATGAATCCCTGAATACAATATAGAATAAACTGGTACAGTAAGACAAAAATTAAAATAAAAAACCCTTGCTGCAGCAATGGATACATGCGCAATCGAATGTACATGCGCGATACAAAATATATCACAATGGTGAATGCGAGCGCATGCTCGCCTAATAAGGTTCCATTTAACAAGTCCACAACAATACCCGTAAACCAGGCCACGCCTACGCTCACCCGATACGGAACTGTCATTGCCCAATAAATCAACACCATCAATACCCAAGCTGGACGTAACCAGACTGTCCAGTCCGGCATAGGCAGCATCGCTAAAATAAGCGCAATAACCAATGTAATAAAAATAGCAAATACACTATGCATTTCGCTGATACCAAACTAATAAAACCTGGCGACTACTTTTCAGTTGGGCGCTGGGTTGCAAGTAGACAGTGGCAAATTGATGGGTCGGGTCTTTGACCACCGTCACTACCTTCCCTACTGGATAACCCACAGGATAATGATCCCCTAGCCCTGAAGTAATGAAAACATCCCCTTCCTTGATGTCCGCTGTTTTGGGTATGTACATGAGGCGTATTTTATCAGAATAACTGTCGCCACCGGCAATAGCACGGATACCATTTCGTGCATTTTGAACGGCAATTCCACTGCGGGGATCGTTAATTAATAAAACCCGGCTTGTAATAGGCCCAACCCGCATCACCTGGCCCATCACACCATTAGCATCCAGCACAGGCTGGCCGACATAGACGCCGTCACGGGAACCTTTGTCTAGTATCACCTGATTTACAAAAGGATCCGCATCAACCGCCAACAACTCGGCAATCAAAAGTTTACCCTTTACTTGCCGAGATGAGCGCAATAACGATTTGAGATAAAAATTTTCTGTTTCAATTGTGATAAGCCGTTGCAACTGCGAGCGAAGCAGAAGCTGGTCTTTTTTTAGCTGAAGATTTTCATTTACCAGACGTTCCTGGGTACTCAGAATGACTTTTAATTGATCAATAATCTTCGTTGGCCAACTCACCAAATAATGAAAAGGCGCAAGCGGCAATGACAGTGCTTCACGAATAGGAACAAAACTCGCTGACCGCTTGTCAGCTACCATCAAGGCGACAGCAAGCACAATCAGGACAAGCGCACGTAATCCTGATTGGGATTTATGGGTAAATATAGAACGGATAAGTCTACCCCCGTCATTCCTTTAACAGAAAATCAATGCCTGATGTCTCTATCATCTCCAATGCCCTACCGCCGCCGCGAGCAACACAGGTAAGGGGCTCATCAGCGATGATGACAGGCAATCCTGTTTCTTCCATGAACAGTCGATCAATATTACGCAAGCATGCGCCACCCCCGGTTAACACCATACCACGCTCAGCAATATCTGCTGCAAGTTCAGGCGGCGCCTGTTCCAGAGCAGCACGGACAGCGCCTAAAATGCCGGACAGCGGTTCTTGTAACGCTTCCAGTATTTCATTGCTGGTAATAGTGAAACTGCGCGGTATGCCTTCAGCCAGATTACGGCCACGCACTTCCATCTGGAGCATCTGATTGGCAGGATAAGCAAGACCAATTTCATGTTTGATGCGTTCAGCAGTAGATTCACCAATTAAAATGCCATAGTTACGGCGCACATAACTCACGATGGATTCATCAAAACGATCGCCGCCGATGCGAACTGATGCAGCATAAACAATGCCGTTAAGCGAAATGATAGCAACTTCAGTGGTACCGCCGCCAATATCCACCACCATGGAACCGCGCGCTTCCTCAACCGGCATACCCGCACCCATCGCAGCAGCCATGGGTTCTTCCAGCAGGAATACTTCACGAGCACCTGCGCTGATTGCAGATTCCCTGATGGCACGACGTTCTACTTGGGTAGAACCACAAGGCACGCAGACCAGCACGCGCGGACTGGGACGCAAAAAGCGATTCTCATGCACTTTATGAATAAAGTGCTGTAACATCTTCTCTGTAACATAAAAATCAGCAATCACACCATCCTTCATGGGACGAATAGCACTGATGTTACCAGGGGTGCGACCTAGCATTAGCTTAGCCTCACTGCCCACTGCTACCACATGCTTTTGCCCAACCGAATCGGATCCCTGTCGAATAGCGACCACGGAGGGCTCATTTAAGATAATCCCCTTGCCGCGAACATAGATAAGCGTGTTGGCTGTCCCCAAGTCAATGGACAGATCATTCGAGAACATCCCGCGCAGCTTCTTTAACATGGCACACGTCCTTCTGAAATCGTTTCAAATATTATTCTTTCTGCATTCTAATCAATTTAAATCCAATACGGCAATGAGAAAATGGATGTTATAGATAAATGTTCGTTTCTATTCTTTATCAGCATGCATTATAATGCCCGGCTTCTTTCATTTAAAATTCCTCGCAGCAGGCTGTGGGGCTTTTAACTCGGGGTTTCATACCCCAGGGACAAGACAATATAACTAGATTTAAGCATGGAAAAGATCAAATTTGATCAACTGGAGTCATCCTATGTCGCTTACACCCGAAGAGATTAAAAAAATAGCGCATCTCGCGCGATTGAATTTATCTGAACAGGATATCGCACTTTACACCCCTCAGTTATCCAACATTCTCGATTTTATCGAGCAGCTGAACAAAACCGATACTACCCACGTTGAACCACTCGCCCATCCGCTTGATGTCTCCCAACGCCTGCGGACTGATGAAATTAACGAGCCCAATCTGCGCGATAAATACCAGCGCATTGCGCCACTGGTTGAGGCAGGACTTTATCTGGTACCTAAAGTGATTGAAGAGGCGTAATTATCATGCATCGCAAAACTATTGCAGAATTATCCAGGGAATTGAGCGCCAAAAAAATCTCAAGCCTGGAGCTCACCCAACTGTTTCTTGAACGAATCAAACAGCACGATCAAAAGCTGAACAGCTTTATTACCGTTACAGAAGATGCTGCGTTGCAAACCGCCAAAATGGCTGATGAAAAACGCAAGCAGGGGCAAGCAGGTCCGCTCACGGGCATTCCTTTTGCGCACAAAGATATCTTTTGCACCGATGGCGTTAAAACTAGCTGCGGCTCCAAAATGCTGGATAATTTTCTCGCGCCTTATGACGCAACCGTTGTGAGGAATCTAAAAGCAGCTGGCACGGTCATGCTGGGCAAAACCAACATGGATGAATTCGCCATGGGCTCATCCAACGAAAACAGTTATTACGGTCCTGTCAGGAACCCCTGGAACCTGGAATATGTACCCGGCGGCTCATCGGGTGGTTCCGCTGCCGCTGTTGCCGCATGCCTTGTACCCGGCGCAACCGGAACAGATACCGGCGGATCGATACGCCAGCCTGCCGCATTGTGCAATATTACCGGTCTTAAACCTACCTATGGACGTATATCGCGTTACGGGATGATTGCATTTGCTTCCAGCCTTGACCAAGGCGGCCCATTCGCAAAAACAGTAGAAGACGTGGCCATGTTGCTTACCGCCATGGCAGGGTTTGATGAGCGTGA
>Ga0065721_10051429_pt1 | contig 14789 bp, 16 predicted proteins | sample Mesricmetagenome_FD_59108 | JGI IMG/M metagenome (GOLD analysis project Ga0065721, IMG submission 59108) | Mesophilic microbial community from rice straw/compost enrichment Sample: eDNA_1 v2 (version 2) | ecosystem: Engineered > Solid waste > Grass > Composting > Bioreactor | place: USA: Davis... | reverse complement strand
CCCGGCGCGGCGACCGGCGCGACCGCCGCCGCCGGCCCGGACCGCGACACCCCGCTGCTGGTGCTGGCCGGCACGCGGCTGTACCTGCGCCGCTACTGGGACTACGAGCAGCGCGTGGCAGCGCAGGTGCGTGCGCGCGGCGTGCTGCGCGAGGACGTGGACCTGGCCGCGGCGCGGGACTGGCTGGATCGCCTCTTCCCGCCGGCGTCCGGCGTCCGGGCAGCAAAGCCCGACTGGCAGAAGATCGCCTGCGCGGTGGCGCTGCGCGGGCGGCTGTCCGTGATCACCGGGGGGCCGGGCACGGGCAAGACCTACACCGTGGCGCGGCTGCTGGCGCTGCTGCTGGCCACCGCGCCGGCGCCGGAGCGGCTGCGCATCGCACTGGCCGCGCCCACGGGCAAGGCGGCGGCGCGGCTGAAGCAGTCCATCGAGGGCTCGCTGCAGGCGCTGGCCGAGCGGCTGGGGCCGACGCCGGACCTGGCCGGGCTCACGGCGCGCATCGGCGCGGCGCGCACGCTGCACGGGCTGCTGGGCGGGCGGCCGGACACGCGGCGCTTCGCCTTCGACGCCTCGCATCCGCTGGACGTGGACGTGCTGATCGTGGACGAGGCCTCCATGGTCCACCTGGAGATGATGGCCGCGCTGCTGGACGCGCTGCCCGCCTCGGCGCGCGTGGTGCTGCTGGGCGACAAGGACCAGCTCGCCTCGGTGGAGGCCGGCGCGGTGCTGGGCGACCTGTGCGGCGAGGCCGACCAGGGGCACTACGACGCGGACACGCGCGCCTACGTGCAGGCGGCGTGCGGCATCGAGCTGCCCAAGGACTTCTGCAAGGGCGCCGGGACGGCGCTGGCGCAGCAGACGGTGATGCTGCGCGAGAGCCGGCGCTTCGGCGGCCCCATCGGCGCGCTCGCGCTGGCCGTGAACCAGGGCAAGGTGCCCGCCGCGCAGCGCGTGCTGCGCGATGCGCAGGGCCCCGAGCTGCGGTGGCTGGAGAGCGTTTCGCCGCGGGCCGTGGTGCGGCTGGCGCTGCAGGGCCGTCCCGGCGCGCCGGGCGGCTACGCGCCCTACCTGGCGCTGCTGCGCGAGCGGCCCGGCGGCGAGGACGAGGCCGCGCACGCCGAGTGGGCGAAGCAGGTGCTGCTGGCTTTCGAGCGCTTCCGGGTGCTGTGCGCGGTGCGCGAGGGCGAATGGGGCGTGGAGGGCCTGAACGAGGCCATCGAGGCCGGCCTGGCCGGCGCGGGGCTGTTGAGGAAGAGCGGCGAGTGGTACGAGGGCCGGCCGGTGATGGTCACGCGCAACCAGGGCGCGCTGGGCGTGTTCAACGGCGACATCGGCATCGTGCTCAAGGCGCCGGGCGCGCGCACCGCGCTGCGGGTGTACTTCCTGGAGGGGCCGCAGCTGCGCTCGGTGCTGGCGAGCCGGCTGTCGGACGTGGAGACCGCCTTCGCGCTGACGGTGCACAAGTCGCAGGGCTCGGAGTTCGAGCACACGGTACTGGCGCTGCCGGAGGGCGGCGCCGCGCAGCTGCTCACGCGCGAGCTGGCCTACACCGGCATCACGCGGGCGCGCAGCGCGTTCACGCTGGTGTCGCCGCAGCCCGGGGTGCTGGCCGCGGCGGTGGAGCGCAGGACGCGCAGGGCCAGCGGGCTGAGGGAGGCGCTGGCGTAAGGCTCGCGTCCGGCCTGGCCCAGGTCCTCGGTGAGGCCGGAGGAGCGCAGCGTCTCCACCACCAGCCACAGCACGAAGCCCGCGGCGATGGCCAGGCACGCCCGCAGGAACCAGACGTAAATCCGCATGATCGTTTCCATCGGGCGCCTCCTGCGATCACGGTTGAAGCGGAACCATCACCAAGCCGGGGTCCACCGTAGTCAGCCGGTGTGAGGCGCTCCATAGGCGATTTGTCCCGCGCGGGCGGGACAAAGCTGGGGGAGCGGGTGTGCCGGGCCCGCCGCTCAGGCCCCGGCTCCGCCGGCCGTGAGCCACTCGGGCTTGAACCAGCGGTCGGCGTCGCCGTCGTAGGGCAGCCGCGTCACGTCCCAGTGCCGGATGAAGGGCGCGTAGGCGTCCCACACCGCCGGGCCGCCGCCGATGAAGACCACGCGGCCGGGGTAGCGCGCCAGCACTTCGGCCGGCGCCTCACTGGAGTGGATCACCGCCACCGTGCGGTCCGCCTTCGCGAACTCCGGGACGCTGGCGATGGTGCGCGGCCCGGCCAGCAGCACGTGGCCGCGGGTGATCTCGAAGAAGCGCGCCACGTCCTCGCGGAAGGCGCGCCCGCGCTCGCCTTCCCAGGGCATGCGCCCGTGCAGGCCCAGCTGGCCGCGCAGGCCGATGGCGCAGATGGCTCGAACGTCGGTCATCGCGAAGCTCCTTCGCAAAGGCTGGGGCGCCGGGCGGCCTGGTCGTGGTGCCGTACCACGGCGGGCCGCTCGGCGTTCGTCATGAAGCGTCCCGCACCCGGGGCAACCGCCGTGCTTGAGCTGGCGCAAGGCCGGCCGGCGGGGGGCGTGAATCATGCGCCGGCATGCCGCGCCCCTATCACGGGCGAAAAACCAAGGGTTAACGATCATAGGGTTTGGCCCTGCCGGGAACGTGAAGTAAGCCCGCTGCAAAGCTGGCGGCGCACGCTGCGGCCCGCACCCCACCAAGCACACAGCCCATCAAGGAGCGAGACATGGAAACCGATGCCGATCTGAAGCGAGACGTCGAAGCCGAGCTGGCCTGGGACGCGGCCGTGAAGGCCTTGCCGATCAAGGTGACGGTGCGCGACGGCGTGGTGACGCTCTCGGGCCAGCTGGAGGCCTACACCGAGCGCTGCGCGGTGGAGCGCACGCTGCAGCGCATCAACGGCGCGCGCCGCATCAAGCTGGACCTGGAAGTGGTGCTGCCGCCGGAGCTCCAGCGCGGCGACGCCGAGATCGCCCAGGCCGCTCGTGCCGCGCTGCAGTGGAGCGCGCCCTCGCTGATGGACGACGTGAGCGTCAGCGTGGACGACGGCTGGCTCACGCTGGAAGGCGAGGTCGATCGCGCCTCGCTGCGCAAGCGCGTGGAAGACGCCATGCGCGACCTCACCGGGCTGGTTGGCCTGACCAACCGCATCACGCTGCGCAGCCGCGGGGGCGCGGCCCTGCGCATCGACGCCGCGCTGATGCGCTGATGAGCGCGCGGCCGGGGGTTGTGGCCGCAACGCTCCCCGCTGCTTGCTTGCGCTGAGCGCGCTGCCGGCGCCTGGCCGCCGGGGCCGCTACTGCAGTGGCTCGCGCAACATCCCGCGCAGCGCCTGCAGCACCATTTCCGGCGTGGGATGCGCCTCCTGCGACAGCTCGGGACGCGAGCGCACGATGCACAGCACGGCTTGCCGGTCCTCCCAGGAGGCGCAGCGGCAGGCCTCCATGAGTGCGTCGCCAACGAAATTGGAATCCGCCAGGTGCACCGCGTGCGCGATCAGCGCCATGGCATTGAGTGTGTGCATGTCCTGCCTCCGGTCGTCCCCAACGACCCGTGCGATGGCGTTCACTGTGCCGCCGCACGCCCCTCGCGGCCCAACGCCCTGCTCCCCGGCGAATGCTTGTGTGGCGCCTGTCTGACGAGGTGTCTCACCTGTGCAGGGGATGGCGCAGGCTGCGTGGGCAATTTTCCGGACTGGTTGCGCCTGGAACCGGACATCCAGGGTGCCTGTTCCGGGGTTCTCTGACCCCCCCACCAGAAGGCGTCCGCATGAATGCGGTATTGCCAAGCGCTGTTGTTATGGGGTAGCGCTGGTATTTCCGCGTCGGAATGGTCAGAAATGGTATAAATCATTTACACCATTCCAGGAGCGATCCATGCCCCGCAAGACCGAACGCCCGGCGCCCGCCGTGTTGCTGTCCGCCACCACGCCGGAGGGCGCGGACGCCGCCCTGCCCGCGGCCGTGGCGACACCCAGCGCGCCGCCCGCGGCGGTGGCTCCGCTGGCCGCAGCCGCTGCCGCCGTGGTGGAGGCGTCGGCCGAAGCGCTGGCCCCGGCCGCGCCGCCCAAGCGGCCGAAGGCCGTCAAGCCGGCGGCCCGCACCCTCGCGGCGGACAAGCCGGCCCCGGCCGCCAAGGACACGCCCATGAACGGCAAGGCCATCAGCCCTGCGAAGCCCGCCAAGTCCGACAAGCCGGCCGCCCCGGGTGCGGATGCGGAGCCGGCCAAGGCCTTCGTGAAACCCAAGCTCGTGCGCGACAGCTTCACCATGCCGCGCGGCGACTTCGCGCTGATCGCCGTGCTCAAGGAGCGCGCGCTGGGCTTCAAGCGCCCGGCCAAGAAGAGCGAGCTGCTGCGCGCCGGGCTGCATGCGCTGGCCGCCCTGGACGACGTGAAGCTGCAGGCCGCGCTGGAGGACCTGACGCCGCTGAAGGCCGGCCGCCCGAAGAAGGGTTGAGATCGCACCCGCCCGGGCCCGCCGCCTGCCTGGACGCGCCACCCGTCGCAGGCCGCCACCCCTTTCCCCGGGCAGCCCTCAAGCCGGCTGGCGCCGGCGCAGCGTCCCGCGCCGCTCCAGCAGCTCGAACAGCCCCATGCCGGCGAGCATGGCGAGCACGAAGGCCAGCGCCTTGGCTTCGCCCATGCCCAGCATCACCAGCCCCGGCCCGGGACAGAAGCCGGCGATGCCCCAGCCGACGCCGAACAGCAGGCTGCCGCCCACCAGCCGGCGGTCGATGTGCCGCGCGGTGGGCAGCTTCATCTCCTGGCCCAGCACGGAGCGCGGGCGGCGTTTCGCCAGCGCGAAAGCCACCGAGCCGACGCCGATGGCGCCGGCCATGACGACGCCCAGCGACGGGTCCCAGGCGCCGGCCAGGTCGAGGAAGGCCAGCACCTTGGCCGGGTCGGCCAGGCCCGAGGCGATCAGGCCCAGGCCGAAGACCAGGCCGGCCAGCAGTGCAGCGATGGTGGTCATGGCAGCTCCTCAGGCGCCCAGCAGGTGGCGCAGCACGAAGACGGTCGCGAAGCCCGCCCCCATGAAGGCCAGCGTCGCCACGAGCGAGCGCGGCGACAGCCGCGACAGCCCGCACACGCCGTGGCCGCTGGTGCAGCCCGATCCGTAACGGGTGCCCAGGCCGACCAGCAGCCCGGCCAGCATCACGGCGCCGAAGCCGGCGTCGATGCGCGGCAGCGGCAGCGCCGCCACGAGGCGGTACACCAGCGGCGCCCCCACCAGGCCGAGCACGAAGGCGGCGCGCCAGGCGACGTCGCCCTTGGCCGGCTTGAGCAGGCCGGCGAGCACGCCGCTGATGCCGGCGATGCGTCCGTTGAGCAGCACCAGCAGCGCCGCCGCCAGGCCGATGAGCACCCCGCCGGCCAGCGCCGGCCAGGGCGTGAACGCGCTCCAGTCGATGGTCATGACTCGCTCTCCTTGGGGCAGTACAGGCGGTAGAGCACCGCCAGGATCTCCAGCAGGGACGGGTCGCCAACGCTGTAGAAGACGTTCTTTCCCTGGCGCCGCGTGTTGACCACGCCCTCGGTGCGCAGCACGCCCAGCTGCTGCGACAGCGTCGGCTGGCGGATGCCCAGCCGCTGCTCCAGCTCGCTCACGCACAGCTCGCCCTGCGAGAGCTGGCACAGCAGCAGCAGCCGCTCCTCGTTGGCCAGCACCTTCAGCGCGGCCACGGCGCGCCCGGCAGCGTGACGCAGCACGTCCGGGTCGATGACGGTGGGGGTGTCGGACATGAACCTCTTGCTCGATTCGTTTGACAACAATCTATCAAATAACATAATGTAAATCAATAGAACGTTGCCAAGGAGCCTTCCATGAGCACCCGCACCACCATCGCGCCTTTCTTTGATCCGGCCACCCGGACGGTGTCCTACGTCGTGGCCGACCAGGCCACGCGCCGCGCGGCCGTGATCGATCCGGTGCTGGACTTCGACTTCAAGTCCGGCCGCACGGGCACGGCGTCGGCCGACGCCATCGCCAACTACGTGCAGGCGCAGGGGCTGACGGTTCAATGGATTTTGGAAACCCACGCGCATGCCGACCACCTGTCGGGCGCGCGCCACCTGCAGCAGCGCCTGGGCGGGCTGATCGCCATCGGCGAGCGCATCCGCGAGGTGCAGGCCACCTTCAGGAAGCTCTACAACCTGGAGCGCGAGTTCCTGCCCGACGGCAGCCAGTTCGACCATCTGTTCAAGGACGGCGAGACCTTCCGCATCGGCGAGGTCGAGGCCACGGCGCTGCTGGTGCCCGGCCACACGCCGGCCGACATGGCCTATCGGGTGGACGACGCCGTGTTCGTGGGCGACACGCTGTTCATGCCGGACGTGGGCACGGCGCGGGCGGACTTTCCCGGCGGCGACGCGCGCACGCTGTACCGCTCGATCCGGCGCCTGCTGGCGCTGCCCCCGGCCACGCGCCTGTTCGTCTGCCACGACTACCCGCCTTCGGGCCGCGGGCCGGCCTGGGAGACGACGGTGGCCGAGCAGCGGCGGGCGAACATCCACGTGCGCGACGGCGTGAGCGAGGACGCCTTCGTGGCCCTGCGCCAGGCGCGCGACGCCACGCTGGAAGTGCCCGCGCTGATCCTGCCGTCGCTGCAGGTCAACGTGCGCGCGGGGCAACTGCCCCCGGCGGAGGACAACGGCGTGGCTTACCTGCGCATCCCGCTCAACGCGCTGCCGGCGGCGCGGCGGGGCTGACGACGGGCTCGCCCTTCACGCATCCACCGCCGCCAGCGCCGCGCGCACGCGTTCGGGCACCGGGGCGGCGGCGCCGGGCAACTGGTCGAAGTCGCCGCGCAGCGCCTTGAGCGCATAGCGCTCGCGCTCGATCTCGCGCGTGGTGCGGATGCCCAGGCGCCGCATCACCGGCACCGGCGGGCACCAGCCCTGCAGCGCATGCTGGCCGAAGAAGCCGAACACGGCCGCGGGCAGCAGCAGGAAGCGCCGGCTCACCGTCGCGGCCAGCAGCAGCCCCAGCGTCGAGGCCACCGAGGCATTGAGCTGCAGCCGGCGTTCGATGTCCCATTCGGCGTCCAGCGCCCGCAGCCGGGCTTCGATGGCTTGCGGCTCGGCTTGCTCCAGCCGCATCACCTCGGCCTCGGTGCGCTCGCGGATGGCTTGGTTCAGGTGCGGCGCGGTGTGCAGTTCCACGCGCCGGCTGGTGGGGGGCAACTGCTGGGCAATGTGGGGCATGGCGATCTCCCGGCTCAGTGAAGGTCCGACCGCGGCGGCACGGCCACGGCGGGCGCCGGGGTGGGCTGGGCGGTGCTGGTGTCCGCATCGCCCAGGCCGGCGAAGTCGCCGCGCAGCGCCTTGAGCGCATGGCGCTCTCGTTCGATCTCGCGCGCCGTGCGCACGCCCAGGCGGCGCAGCAGCGGCATCAGCGGGTGGCGGCCGGTGAGCGCGTGCGTCATCAGGGCCAGCGCCACCACGCCGGGCAGCACCAGCAGCCGCGGTTTGGCCACGGCCAGCGCCAGCGCCATCAGGCCCAGGGCGGCGGTCTTGCTCTCCAGCACGCGATCGGCGTCCCACTCGCGCTCCAGCGCGTCCAGGCGCTGTGCGATGGCCTGCGGCCCGCCGGTGGCGCACTGCGCCAGGCTCGTCGCCGTGGCGTCGTCGATGCGCCGCAGCACCTCGTGCGCCGTGTGGCGGCGCACCCGGTCCCCCTGCAAACGCCCCTCGGGCGCCACCGGATGGGGCAAGTCCGTCACGCTGCCCGGCGCGTAAGCCGCGGTGGACGAGGTCCCGAGCTCCATGGCTGTTCCTGTGCGAAGTGAGGGTGCCGGCGGCGGGCAAGGCGCGTGCCGAAAGCGCCCTGGGCGATCCGCCCGCGCCGGCGGCCGCTTCCCGCCGTGAGAACCTTGGCCCCATGCGTCACGACCTCACCAGCCTGGAGCTCTTCGTTGCCGTTGCCGAGTGCGGCAACCTCACCCGCGCCGCCGAGCGGCAGCACCTGGCGGTGTCGGCGGTGAGCAAGCGCATCGGCGAGCTGGAGGCGCTGGCCGGCACGCCGCTGCTGGTGCGCCAGCCGCGCGGCGTGATGCTCACGCCCGCCGGGCAGTCGCTGCTGCACCACGCGCGGCGGATGCTGCAACTGGTGCAGCGCATGGACGAGGAGCTGCACGAGTACGCCGGCGGCCTGCGCGGCCACATCCGGCTGCACGCGGTGGCCTCCGCGCTGACGCAGTGCCTGCCCGGCGAGCTGGAGGCGTTCCTGGCGCGCTACCCGGGCGTGCAACTCTCGCTGGAGGAGCGCACGGGCAAGGCCGTCATGCAGGCGGTGGCCGATGGCAGCGCCGACGTCGGCATCGTCGCCAGCCAGGTCTCGTCCAGCGGCCTGCGCACGCGGCCGTACCGCAGCGACCACCTCATGCTGGGCGTGCCGGAGGGCCACCCGCTGGCCGAACGCGGGTCCGTGCGCTTCGAGGAGGCACTTTCGTATCCCTTCGTCGGCCCGCATGCCGACAGCTCGCTGGCCATCCTCATGGCCCAGGGCGCGCAGGCCTGTGGCCGCGCGCTGCAGCAGCGCATCCAGGTCAGCAGCTTCGACGCGATGTGCCGCCTGGTCCAGACGCGGCTGGGCATCACGCTGCTGCCCTCGGCCGTGCTGGCGCCGCACGTGGCGGCCGGACGCCTGCGCGGCGTCGAGCTGGACGAGCCCTGGGCGCAACGCCAGTTGTCCATCGTGTTCCGCGAACCCGGCGAGCTCAGCCACATCACACGCGAGTTGATCGACCACTTGGAACAAGCCGCCGCGACCGTGGTTTGAGCGCCGCAGTGTTCTCCGATGGAGAACGCTCTTGTGGCAAAAGATCAATTTTCGGCAGGCAGGCGCCTGCCTAGCATTCGCCCACTTTCCGGCCCCGAGCCGGGCCACGAGAGGAGACATCGAATGCTGTCCAGGCGTCGTTTCACCGCCCAGGTGCTGGGCACCGCCGCGCTGGCCGCGGCGGCCCCGGCCACCGTGCTGGCGCAGGCCCATTACCCCAGCAAGCCCGTCACGATCATCGTGCCCTTCTCGCCCGGGGGCGGCGTGGACGTGATGGCGCGGCTGTTGGCCGAGAGGCTGCGCCCGCTGCTGGGCCAGGTGGTCAACGTGGAGAACAAGGCCGGCGGCAGCGGGATGATCGGCGCCGTCGCGGCCGTGCGCGCTCCGGCCGACGGCCACACGCTGCTGATGGCCACCGCGGGCGAGACCGCCATCAATCCGCACGTCTACAAGGCCAGGATGCAGTACGCGCCGGAGAAGGATCTGGCGCCCGTGAGCCTGGTGGTGAAGGTGCCCAACGTGCTGGTGGTCAACCCGGCGCTGCCGATCAAGAGCACGGCCGAGCTGCTGGCCTACGCCAAGGCCCATCCGGGCGTCAGCTACGGCACCAGCGGCATCGGCAACCCGCAGCACCTCGCGGGCGAACTGCTGGAAAAGCTCTGCGGCCAGGCGCTGACGCACGTGCCCTACCGCGGCGCGTCGAACCAGCTCACCGACACGGCGGGCGGCAGCGTGGACATGACCTTCGTGAGCCTGGCCGGCGCCCGCCCCTTCATCAAGGACGGCCGCGTACGCGCCATCGCCATGACCTCGCCCAAGCGCTCGGCGCTGGCGCCCGAGATCCCGGCCCTGTCCGAGACCAAGGGCCTGGAGGGCTACGCGCTGGAGAACTGGTTCGGCCTGTTCGCCCCCGCGGCCACGCCCGCGGCGGTGGTGGAGAAGCTCAACGGCGCGGTGGCGCAGGCGCTGAAGGACCCGGACCTGGTCAAGCGCCTCAACGAGCTGGGCGGCGAGGTCGCGCCCATGGGGCCGGCGCCGTTCAAGGCTTTCATCCAGGACGAGTCCAGGCGCTTCGCCAGGATCGTCCAGGACGCCGACATCAAGCCGGAGTGACGCGCCCATGTACGCCTACGTCGGCTGCCGCACCACGCGCGAGCGCAACGCACGCGGCGAGGGCCTGAGCGTGTTCGAGGTCCATGCGGACGGCACGCTGAGCCTGGTGCAGCTGGTCCGCGACCTGGTCAACCCCTCGTACCTCGCGCTCAGCCGCGACGGCACGCGGCTCTACACCGTGCACGGCGACCAGAGCGAGGCCAGCGCCTTCGCCGTGGACCGCGCCACGGGGCGGCTGAGCTTCCTCAACCGCCAGGGCACCGAGGGCAGGAACCCGGTGCACCTGGCGCTGGACCCCAGCGGCCGCTTCCTGGTGGTGACCAACCACCTCGGCGCCAGCCTGGCCGTGCTGCCCGTGGCCGAGGACGGCTCGCTGCGGCCGCTGAGCCAACTCGTCAAGGTGGACGGCCCCATCGGCCCGCACCGCGTCGAGCAAAAACAGCCCAAGCCGCACTTCAACGCCTTCGACCCTTCCGGCCGCTTCGTGCTGGTGCCGGACAAGGGTTGCGACCGCACCTGGAGCTTCCGCTTCGACGGCGGGCGCCTGGTGCCCTGCGGTATTCCCTTCGTGGCCGCCCGCGAGGGTGCCGGCCCGCGCCACGTGGCGTTCCATCCGCGCCAGCCCTGGGCCTACGTGGTCAACGAGCTGGACTCCACCGTCAGGGCCTACCGCTTCGACGCCGCCACCGGCGCGCTGCAGCCCTTCCAGTGGCTGCCCGCGCTGCCCTTCGACTACACCGGCGACAGCCGCTGTGCCGCCATCGCCGTGGACGCCGCCGGGCGCTTCCTCTACGCCTCGAACCGCGGACACGACAGCATCGCCGTGTTCGGCATCGACCCGGCGACGGGTCGGCTGGGTTTCGTTGAGGCCACACCCACGCAGGGCCGCACGCCACGCGCCTTTTCGCTCTCGCCCGATGGCCGGCTGCTGTACGCGCTCAACGAGGACAGCGACAGCATCGTCACCTTCGCCGTCGATGCCGACTCCGGGCGGCTCACGCCCACCGGCGCCCGCGTGTCCACCGGCAGCCCGGTGTGCATGCTCTTTTCGCCGGCCTGACCCGGGTTCATGAAGCTTCCGGGCCTTCCAACCCGTTCATCCTTCGATACCTCAGGACGAACGGGTCAATGGGGTTCAAGAACTTCGCGAACCCCGTATGACTTCTTCTATTCGCAGTCCCATGTCCAAGTCCACCGCCCACCCCGCCGGCCGGCTCAGCGTCAACGGCGCCGACCTCCGCTTCATCGACCTGCCCGCGCTCTTCGGCCCGCGGCTGTTCCAGCTGCCCACCGTGCTGCGGCTGCTGCTGGAGAACGTGCTGCGCCACCTGCAGGACAGCGAGCGCGAGGCCGCGGTGGCGGCGATCTTCGGCTGGCTGGAGCGCGCGACCAGCGAGGCCGAGATCGCCTTCCAGCCCGGGCGCGTGCTCATGCACGACACCACCAGCACCCCGGCGCTGGTGGACATCGCCGCCATGCGCGACGCGCTGGCCGAGGCCGGCATCGACCCGGCGGTGCTCAACCCGCGGCTGCCGGTGGACGTGTCGGTGGACCACTCGCTGGCGGTGGAGGTCTACGGCCGCCGCGACGCGCCGCAGCTGAACCTGCGGCACGAGCTGCGGCGCAACCGTGAGCGCTACCGCTTCCTGCGCTGGGCCTCCAAGGCGCTGCGCGGCGTGCGCATCAACCCGCCGGGCACCGGGATCATGCACACCATCAACCTGGAGCAGCTCGCCACGGTGGTCACCACCGAGCAGCGCGCGGGCGAGACCTGGGCCGTGCCGGACGTGATGCTGGGCACCGACAGCCACACGCCCATGGTCAACGGCATCGGCGTGCTGGGCTGGGGCGTGGGCGGGCTGGAGGCGCAGACGGTGATGTTCGGCATGCCCACCATGCTGCGCGTGCCGGACGTGATCGGCGTGCGCCTCACCGGCGCATTGCGAGCGGGCGTGCTGGCCACGGACCTGGCGCTGACGGTGACGCAGCGCCTGCGCGCCATCGGCGTGTCGGGCGAGTTCGTCGAGTTCCACGGCCCCGGCGTGTCCACGCTCACGGCCGGCGAGCGCTCGGTGGTCGCCAACATGGCGCCCGAATACGGCGCCACCACCGGCTTCTTCGCGGTGGATGGGCAGACGCTGGACTACCTGCGCATCACCGGCCGCTCCGAGGCCCAGGTCGCGCTGGTGGAGGCCTACACGAAGCACGCCGGGCTGTGGTTCGACCCCGAGGCCCAGCCCCGCTTCACGCGCGGCATCGAGATCGACCTGGACAGCGTGGGCATGCACATCGCCGGCCCGACCCGGCCGCAGGACCTGCTGGCCTACGGCGACGCCGCCCGCGTGCTGGCCGCGCGTGGCTTCATGCCCAGTGAACCGCACGCGCGGATGCCACGCCACCCGGTGGCGGTGGCCGCCATCACCAGCTGCACCAACACCTCCGACCCCGCTTTGCTGATCGCCGCCGGGCTGCTGGCGCGCAAGGCGCGCCAGCGCGGATTGAAAGTGCCGCCCTGGGTGAAGACCTCCCTGTCGCCCGGCTCCCCGGCCGCGGCGGCGTACCTGGAGCGCGCGGGGCTGATCGAGGACCTGTCGGCGGTGGGCTTCGACATCGTGGGCTATGGCTGCGCCACCTGCATCGGCAATCCCGGCCCGCTGCCGGACGTCATCCGCGAGGAGCGCGCCAAGGGCACGATCCACCCGGTGGCGGCGACTTCGGGCAACCGCAACTTCCCCGGCCGCATCCACCCGGACCTGGACCTGGGTTTTCTCATGTCGCCGCCGCTGGTGGTGGCCTTCGCGCTGGCGGGCAACGCCGAGGTCGATCTGAGCCGGGAGCCGGTGCAGGCCGCGCCGGACGGCGAGCCCGTGTCGCTGGCGATGCTGTGGCCCACCCGCGAGGAGGTGATGCAACACGTGGCGCAGGCGCTGGACCGCGAGGACTTCAGGCGCGAGTTCACCAAAGCCAGCGCCAACCCGATGTGGCAGGCGCTGGAGGCGCCGGAAAGCGCCCGCTTCCCCTGGGACCCGGCGTCCACCGCGCTGCGCCGCCCGCCCTTCGCTTCCGCCGAGGAGGGCAGCCAGCTCGGCCGCTACAGCGCCTATCCGCTGCTGGTGGTGGGCGACGACGTGACCACGGACCACATCTCGCCGGCCAGCGCCATTCCGCCCGACAGCCTGGTGGCGGACTTCCTGGTGGAGCGCGGTGACGACCGCGACGACCTCAACGTGTTCGCCTCGCGGCGCGGCAACTGGGAGGTGATGCTGCGCGCGGCCTTCCACAGCAAGTCGCTGGTGAACCTGCTGCGTCCGGGCATGCCGGTGGCGCACACGCTGCACGTGCCCAGCGGCGACGTGCAGCCGATCTGGGAGGTGGCGCGCCGCTACCGCGAGGCGGGCGAGGCCGTGGTGCTGGTGGCCGGCGAGCGCTACGGCACCGGCTCCTCGCGCGACTGGGCCGCCAAGGGCCAGCGGCTGCTGGGCATCCGCGCCGTGCTGGCGATGAGTTTCGAGCGCATCCACCGCTCGAACCTCATCGGCATGGGCATCCTGCCGCTGCGGCTGCCCAAAGGCGCCGATCCGAAATCGCTGCAGTTGTTGCCGGGCGACCGCATCGAGGTGGATGCGATGCCGGCGGCGCTGTCGCCGCGTGGCCCGGTGCCCGTGCGCGTGCTGCGCGCCGACGGCCGCGTCGAGGCGCTGATGGCCACCGCCGCGGTGGAGACGCAGCTGGAAGTGGCGCTGCTGCGCGACGGCGGCGTGATTCCCTCCATCCTCAAGAAGACCATGGCCGAGCAAGGCGCCACCGCCCAGCCCGCCCACGCCTGAGCCACGACAGAGAAGCCACGCCATGAATTTCGACCAGGACCTCGTCACCGCCTTCGTGCCCACCGGCCGGCTGCGCGCCTCCATCAACCTGGGCAACCCCATCCTGGCCGGCCAGGACGCGGCCACCGGCGCCGCCAAGGGCGTTTCCGTGGACCTCGCCACCGAACTGGCCCGGCGCCTGGGCGTGGAATTGGAGCTGGTGGTGGTGGACGCCGCCGGCAAGTCGGTGGAGGTGGTGGCGCAGGAGCGCGCCGATGTCGGCTTCTTCGCCATCGACCCGCTGCGCGGCGCGGACATCGCCTTCACCGGCCCCTACGTGCTGATCGAGGGCTGCTACCTGGTGCGCGAGCGCTCGCCCATCCGTGCCAACGAGGAGGTGGACCGCAAGGGCCACGTGGTGGTGGTCGGCAAGGGCAGCGCCTACGACCTGTTCCTGACGCGGGAACTGCAACACGCGCGTATCGAGCGCTCGCCGACCTCGCCCACGGTGGTGCACACCTTCATGGCGCTGGGTGATCGGGCGGACGTGGCCGCCGGTGTGAAGCAGCAGCTCGAAGCCGACGCGGCGCGCCTGGGCGGGCTGCGGCTGCTGGCCGGGCGCTTCATGGTGATCCGCCAGGCGATGGGGGTGCCCAAGCACCGCGGCGCGGCGGCGGCGCAGGCGCTGGCGGCTTTCGTCGAGGAGATGAAGGCCAGCGGCTTCGTGGCCCGGGCGCTGGCGCGGCATGGCATCCAGGGCGCCTCGGTGGCGCCGGCAGGCCAAGCCGACGCCGCGTGAAAAAGCCGCCCGCGGGCGGCTTTCGTCTCAAACAGTTCCTGATCCCGACAAAGAAAATCCCGTCACACCCGCGAAGGTGGGTGTCCACGAGCTCCAGGCGGCATCACGGACAGCGTGGATGCCCGCCTGCGCGGGCATGACGAAGAAATGTTTCAGCGTTGGGCAGGAACCGACTCAGTCCGCGTACTGCCCTGCGGCCTTGATGACCGGCGTCCACTTGGCGATCTCGTCGGAGACGAACTTCTTGTGCTCGGCCGGGTTGACGCGCGCGTCCGTGACCACCACGGCGCCCAGGTCCTCCTCGCGCTTGATGAAGCCCGGGTCCTTCAGCGCGGTCTTCAG
>Ga0065721_10006533_pt1 | contig 14793 bp, 15 predicted proteins | sample Mesricmetagenome_FD_59108 | JGI IMG/M metagenome (GOLD analysis project Ga0065721, IMG submission 59108) | Mesophilic microbial community from rice straw/compost enrichment Sample: eDNA_1 v2 (version 2) | ecosystem: Engineered > Solid waste > Grass > Composting > Bioreactor | place: USA: Davis... | reverse complement strand
GGCGCCGATACCGGCGCCGCCCCCGCCGGTTGTTCCCTAAATACAGGCCCAACTCGGGCGAAGCCCGGGGAAGGAGGCAGCCGCGTTGGCGCCCCGTAAACTTTATCTGCCCTATGGCACTCTCCCGGGAGTGTCAGGCACGCACGCCCTGATGGTCCACTGGTTCCGTGTGGACCGGGAGGTCCCCCTGGACCCTTACGAGCGGCTTCTGCTCGGCTATCGCACCCTCACTGACGAGGCCCGCTCCCGTGCGGAGGCGATGGTGAACGAGTTCCTGAGCGAAGACGAGTTCCACGAACTGCGGGAGTACCTGCAGCGTCAGCGCGGGACCGATCTGCGCACCACCGTTCTCGTCGCCCCGGTGAGCGCTACGCGTCCAGACGCCGCCACGCGTACCGGCGGCCTGCGCCCCTTCGCCCAGTGCGAGGAGGACCCGCACTCCGGCAGCGGCTTCTTCCGAATGTCGGAGCAGGACGGCTACCCGCTTTCCTTCGCCGTGTGGGGGTACCACGCAGGGGTGGATCAGCGGTACCACCCGCCCGTCTCGCCCGCGCAGAAGCTCTCCGTGCCGGACCCCCGTCCTGAGGTGGGGACATGAGCGCCCCGGAGGTTGGCGGCATAGATAGGGCCAGCACTGGCAAGGCACAAAGCGGCGGACCTGCCGCCGGCACCGTGCTCTGGCAGCGCCTCGTCCTGGCCCTGATGCGGGGCGCCGGCAGTGCGCTCTCTCGTATCTCTCGCCCGGCGTCCGTGCGCTTCGGCACGCGCCTGGGCGGTCTGGCGTTCCGACTGGCACGGCGGCAGCGGCAGCGCGCCGACGCGAACCTGCGCCTGGCCTATGGGGAGACTCTGAGCGCTCCCGAGCGCCTGCGACTCGCGCGCGGCGTGTTTGAGCACTTCGGGCGCTCCGTGGTCGAGTTCCTCCGCGGCCCGCTGCTCTCGGCCGAGACGCTGGCGGGATTGGTGGAGGTGGACGGGTGGGAGCACGTCGAGCAGGCCCTCGCCGAGAAGCGCGGCGTGGTTCTGGTGACGGCGCACCTGGGCAACTGGGAGGTACTGGGCCGCTGGCTGGCGACCGTGAAGGGGCTGCCGCTGACGGTGGTCGCGCGCGAGCCGGAGAACCCCTCCTTCGCGCGCTACGTGCGGGGGCTGCGGGAGAACGCCGGGTTCCGGGTGCTGAACAAGGGCGCCTCGGCCCGGGAACTGCTCCGCGTCCTGAAGCGCGGGGACGCGATCTGCCTTCTGCCTGACCAGAACAGCGGGGATGTCTTTGTGCCGTTCTTCGGCGTCCCTGCGGGCACGGTCGCGGGGCCCGCCTCGCTCGCGCTGCACACCGGCGCCGCGCTGATTCCTCTGTTCTGCTTCCAGACCACGCAGGGCGACTTCCGCATCGTGTGCCGCCCTCCGCAGCCCGTGGAAGCCTCCGGTGACCACGAGGCGGATGTCCGGCGCATCATGAGCGGGGTGAATGCGGAACTGGAGTTGGCGGTGCGCAGCCACCCGGAGCAGTGGCTCTGGCTCCACGACCGGTGGAAGTCATCGTTCGAGACGAAGAACCGCGGCCGGGCGTGGCCGGTCGAGACCGGCTTCGAGAACGCCTACGCCCTGTGGCGCAGCGGCCGCTCGCGCGCCTGAATCGGGATTTTTTCCGCGGGGGCGCCAAGCCGGTGTACAATCTCCGCAGATGAAGGCCGCCCGCGGGATATCCGCCCTCCTGCTCCTCCTGGTCCCCGTCGTGATCGCGTCGGCGGGGCGCCCGGCTCCACCTGCGCCTGTACCGCCCACCGCGAGTCCCGAAGACCTGGAGTTCTTTGAGAAGCGCGTGCGGCCCCTGCTCGCCACCCACTGCGTCTCCTGCCATAGCGGCGCGGAGCCCGCCGCGGGCCTGCGCCTGGACCGCCCGGAGGCCCTGCGCGGCGCTGTCACCCCGGGCAAGCCGGACGCCAGCACACTGATCCATGCGGTCCGCTTCACCGGGCCGGCGCCGAAGATGCCCCCCTCGGGCAAACTCCCCGCGGAGCAGATTGCTGCCCTGGAGGAGTGGGTGCGCCGCGGGGCGCCGGTACCGAAGGCGACGGCGCCCGCCGCCCGGCCCGAGGCCGGCTTCCCGCTTGAAGCGCGGCGGCGGCACTGGGCCTATCAGCCGGTGAAGGCGCCCGCCATCCCCCGGCCGAAGGGGGCGGCAGCGTGGGGGCGCAACCCCGTGGACGCCTTCGTGCTCGCCAAACTCGAAGCGGCAGGACTGAAGCCCGCGCCGCCCGCGGATCGGCGCACTCTCCTGCGCCGCGTCACCTTCGACCTCACCGGTCTGCCCCCGACCCCCGCGGAGACGCGCGCCTTCCTGGCCGACACGCGTCCGGACGCCTATGAGCGGGTGGTGGAGCGCCTGCTGGCCTCTCCGGCCTGCGGTGAGCGGTGGGCCCGCCACTGGCTCGACCTGATGCGCTACGGCGAGTCGCTCGGCCACGAGTACGATTTCGACATCCCAAACGCCTGGCAATACCGCGATTATGTGGTCCGCGCCTTCAACGCCGATGTGCCGTACGATCGCTTCGTCCGTGAGCACATCGCCGGCGACCTGATGGCAGATCCCCGGCGCGACCCGGTCACCGGCCGCAACGAGTCCGTGCTCGGGACGGCGTTCTGGTGGCTGGGGGAGGGGAAGCACTCCCCGGTGGACGTTCGCCAGGAGCAGGCCGATCGCATCGACAACCAGATCGACGTCTTCGGAAAGGCGTTCCTTGGTCAGACCGTCGCCTGCGCCCGTTGCCACGACCACAAGTTCGATCCTATCCCCACGAAGGACTACTACGCCCTCTACGGCATCCTGAAGAGTTCGCGCTACCTCCAGGCGCACCTTGATGCCCCGGAGACGTTCGCCCGTCCGGCTCGGGAGCGGGATGCCCTCGACGCTCACCTGCCGCGCCGCGCCCTGGCCGACCACTGGAAAACGGCGCTCCGGGCGCTCCCGGACGCCCGGCTGGCAGCGGCGGTCGCCCCGCTGGCGGGCGGCCCGGCCGGGACTCCGCTGCCCGCGCCCGCCTCCTGGCGGGGGACCGGGGCGGCGTTCGCCGGCCCTCCGGCTGCACCGGGCGATCTGGTAGTGTCGTCGGACCCGGCGCGGCCGGTTTTGGGCCTGATTCCCCGGTCGGGCATCGCGCACAGCGCGCGGCGACTGGTCCGGTTCGAGGGCGGGTTGCGCTCGCCCGCGTTCGACCTGAACCGGGACTTTCTACATCTGAAGGCGAGCGGGCGGCAGGGGCGCCTGCACCTGATTGTGGATAACTTCCAGGTGATCCGCGACCCGATCTACGGCCCTCTGGCGCGCACGGTGAACGCACCGGCGCCGCAGTGGGTGACCATCGACCTGCGTCTATGGAAGGGGCGGCGAGCGTACATCGAGTTGCTGGACGGCCCGCTGACCTGTTTGTCGCAGAACCCGCTCGCCCCGCCGGATAAGCCCTTCGACGGCTGGGTGCGGCTGGACGCCGCGGTCCTCTCCGACAGCCCACAGGCCCCGTCCGAACCGAACGCCCTCCACGGAAAGCCTGCCGGAGAGGTGCGCGCGGCCCTGGAAGGCGCCCTGGATCGGTGGGCGACGGGAGAGAGACAGCCCGCGGACGCCGACGCTCTGGATGCCCTGGACCGGCTGATCTGCGCCGGAGACCTGGGTGCCGCGCCCGCTGCCGTCGCGGAAACGGCGCGGCGGGTGGCCGTGCTGGAGAGCGCCGTCCCATCCCCGACCCGCGCCCCGGCCCTGTGTGAGGGCGACGGCGAAGACGAGAAGGTGTTTGTGCGCGGCAACCATCAGACGCTGGGGGAGACCGCACCGCGGCTGCAACTCGCCCTCTTTGGGCGCGAGGCCGCCCCCGCGGTGTCGGGGGGAGGCCCCTCCGCGGGCAGCGGGCGCCGCGAACTGGCCGTCTGGCTCTCCCGCCCGGACCACCCCCTGACGGCGCGAGTAATGGTGAATCGCCTGTGGAAGCACCACTTCGGCGCCGGTCTGGTCGCGACGCCCGACGACTTCGGGCACATGGGCGCCCGGCCCACACACCCGGAACTGCTGGACTGGCTCGCGGTGACGTTTGTGAAGACGGGGTGGTCGATCAAGGCGATGCACCGGCTAATGGTGCTCTCCTCGACCTACCGCATGGACAGCGGCGGGGCGGGCGTCGATGCGCGCGCCGCCAAAAAAGACCCGAACAACGCCCTGCTGCACCGTATGCCGGTGCGCCGCCTGGAGGCCGAGGCGATCCGTGACGCGCTGCTGGCGGTCTCCGGACGGCTCGACCGGCGGATGGGGGGGGCGCCGGTGCCGACCCACCTGACGGAGTTCACCAGGGGGCTCGGGCGCCCCGCCTCCGGCCCGCTGGACGGCGACGGTCGCCGCAGCCTGTACCTCTCCGTGCGCCGCAACTTCCTGTCACCGTGGATGCTGGCGTTCGACTTCCCGACCCCGTTTACGTGCATGGGACGGCGGACCACCTCCAACGTCCCGGCGCAGGCTCTCGCCCTGATGAATGGCCCATTCGTGCGCCAGCAGGCGGGAGTGTGGGCGGAGCGCGTCCTGCGGGAGATGCCGGACGCGCCGCCCGCCGCGCGCGTGGATGCCCTGTATGCCTCTGCGTTTGGGCGCCCGCCGACCGCCGCGGAGCGCGCCGAGGCGGTTGCCTTTGTGGGCGACGGGCGCGACCTGGCGGCGTGGGCCGACCTGTGCCATGTGCTCTTCAACGTCAAGGAGTTCATCTTTGTCCGCTGAACCACTCTTCCCAATGCCGCACCGCCTTTCTCTCCGCGGCGTGACCCGTCGCGAGATGCTCTCCTTCTGCGCCGGCGGGTTCGGCGCGCTCGCCCTTTCCGCGCTCCTGAACGGGGAGGCGTCCGCCCGGGCGGGTGGCTCCGCGCCGCCGCGGACCCACCACCCGGCGAAGGCGCGCTCCGTCATCTTCCTGTACATGGACGGCGGACCGAGCCAGGTGGACACGTTCGACCCCAAGCCGAAGCTCGCCGAGTACCACGGCAAGCCGCTCCCGATGGAAACACCCCGGACCCAGTTCAACGACAACGGCAACGTTCTCCGCTCTCCCTGGGCCTTCACCCGGCATGGCCAGAGCGGGCTGGAGGTCTCGGAACTGTTCCCGGAGGTGGCGAAGCATGCCGACGACCTGTGCGTGATCCGGTCGATGACGTCGAACTTCTCGGAACACACCAACGCCAACTACTTCCTCCACACGGGGAACGGGGCGCAGGGGCGCCCTTCGGTGGGGGCCTGGGCGACCTACGGGCTCGGGAGCGACTGCGACGACCTGCCGGGCTTCATCGTCCTGAATGGGGGACTGGTTCCTCCGGGCGGCCTGGACTGCTTCGGGAGCGGGTTCCTGCCTCCCACATACCAGGGCTCGCTGTTCCTGCCCGGCGAGCGGCCGGTCGCGGACCTGAAGCCGGCGGAAGCTACCGAGGCGGCCCAGCGGCGCAAACTCGAACTGATGCGCCGGCTGGATCGGAGCGCGCTGGCGCGCCTGGGGAACGACGCGGCGGTGGACTCCGCCATTCGCAACTATGAGATGGCGTTCCGGATGCAGAGTGCGGTGCCCGACCTCATGGACACGTCGAAGGAGACCGAGGCCACGAAGCGCCTGTACGGCCTGGACCACCCGTACGGACCGACGCGCACCTACGCGCTGCAATGCCTGGTGGCGCGCCGGCTCGTGGAGCGGGGCGTCCGCTTCATCGAGTTGACCTGTCCGGCTACCGGGCGCGACCGGTGGGACCAGCACTCCGCCCTGAAGGCGGGGCATGAGGACAATGCCCGGGCGGTGGACCGGCCTATCGCCGGGCTTCTGGCCGACCTGAAGCAGCGCGGTCTGCTGGAAAGCACCCTGGTACTCTGGGGCGGTGAGTTTGGGCGTACGCCGATGGCGCAGGGGGCGGACGGCCGCGACCACAACCCGTTCGGCTTCACTATGTGGATGGCGGGGGGCGGCGTGAAGGGCGGCACCGTCTACGGCGCCACCGACGAGTTCGGGTACCGTGCAGTGGAAAACCCGGTCGAGATGTACGACCTGCACGCGACGATCCTGCATCTGCTGGGGGTGGACCACAAGCGCCTGACCGTCCGCTTCGGGGGGCGCGACATGCGCCTGACCGATGTTCACGGCAACGTCCTGCGCCCGTTGCTGGCGTAAACTCGGCCCCGGCGCGGGCTTTGACAAGGCTACCTTTCTGTGCTATCGTATCGAGTAGCAAGGCTGTCTTACGCCGGTCTGAACTGGGAGGACGCGCCCGTGGGCTACGGCAGCCTGCATCAGGGGCGTCCTTTTTTAGCGCGATGCCGCAGTCCGAACCTGACACGATAAACAGCGTTCCCACCCCCACGGGGGACGCTCCTCCTGCCGTGACCACCGCCGTGGTGCCGGCCGCCGGGTTCGGCACCCGTCTCCGTCCCCTCTCCGAATCGATTCCCAAGGAGATGCTTCCTGTGGGCCGGTATCTGGCCCTGGAGCGCATCGTCGGGGAGTTGGCCGCGGCGGGCATGCGCCGCGTGGTGTTTGTTCTCTCCCCGGCTAAGGAACATTTCATACGGGAGCGCTTCGGGGACGGCCGCGAGGGCGTTTCGTTCATCTACGTATTGCAGCCCGAGATGCGCGGCCTCGGGGACGCCATTCTGCAGGCGGAGTCTGCGCTGCGGCCCGGGGAGCCGTTCGTGGTCGCCCTGGGCGACGCGGTATTCGAGGAGGCGCAGCCGGGGGATCTGGTTCGGCGTCTGGTGCGCGCGTGCGCGGAGCAGGGGGCTGGAGTCGCCCTGGCGGTGCAGCGCGTGCCGGAGGAGCGCATCTCCCGGTATGGCGTGGTGGCGCCTGCGCCGGATTCGCCCGCGGATGGCCCGTTTCTTGCCATCACCGATATCGTGGAAAAGCCGGCGCCGCATGAGGCGCCCAGCGCCTTCGCCGCCGCCGCACGGTACGTGGTCCCCGGCGAAGTGTTCGACGCGATTCGCGCGACGCCCCCCGGGAAGGGGGGAGAGGTGCAACTGACCGACGCCCTCCGCGCCCTGCTGCGGGCGGGAAGCGGCGGCGTCGCGGTGCCGCTGCAGGTGGGGGAGGCCCGCCACGACATCGGCGGACTGGATTCGTACTTCCGGGCGTTCGTCACGTTCGCTCTGGCCGACCCCGAACATGGGGAAGGACTGCGCGCTCACCTGGAGCAGATGCTCCGGGGGCGCGACTGAGGCGGCGGGCCGAGCCCCCGCAACTGTGGTTAAGGAGTAGTCCGTGGAATGAAGGGTATCATCATAGCCGGCGGTGCGGGCACTCGCCTTCGGCCTCTCACCTATACACGCCCCAAGCCGCTGATCCCTGTCGTCAACCGGCCCTTCCTGGAGTACCAGGTCGCCCTGCTCAAGCGCCACGGCATTGAAGAGATTATCTTCTGCACGAACTACATGGCGGATAAGATCGCCGGGCACTTTGGCGACGGCTCCGCCTTCGGCGTGAAGATGCGCTATGCGCTGGAGGAGAAGCCGCTCGGCACCGCTGGCGCCATCAAGAACGCCCAGAACATCGCCGGCCGTGACACGGTAGTGGTGCTCAACGGCGACGTGCTCACCGACTTCGACATCTCCTCGATTATCCGCTTCCACAAGGAGAAGAGCGCCCTGGTCACCATCGCGCTCAAGGAGGTGCCCTCGCCGAGTCCGTATGGGGTCATCATTACCGACGAAACCGGGCGAGTGAAGGAGTTCCGCGAGCCAAGCGAGGCCCAGAAGAAGATGCTGGCGGCGAACCCGGACGTCGAGCACACCGGGGTGGACGCCATCAACGCGGGTATCTACGTGATGCAGCCGGAGGCTCTGGACGCCATCCCCTCCGGGCGGCCCGTGTCGATCGAGCGGGAGACCTACCCCAAGCTTCTGGAAGAGAACGCCCCTATCTACGGCGTCGCGCTGGACGGCTACTGGCTCGACATCGGCCGGCCCAAGCAGTACCGCATGGCGACCGAGGCGATCCTCAACCGGGACATCGCCGTGGAGGTGGTGGGGGAGTGGACGTCGAGCGGCTACTGGGCCCAGTCCGGCGTGGAAGTGGACCCCACGACCCACGTCGCGCCCACGGTGCACATCGGGACGAACAGCCGCGTCGGGGCCAGCACCTCGATCTCGGGCCGGACGGTCATCGGGCCGAACTGTCGGATCGGCACGAACGCCACGCTGACCGACTGCATCTTCGAGGACGGGGTCATCGTCGGCGACAACGTCACGCTGACCGGCGTTATCCTCGACAACTCGGTGCGGGTGGAGGACGAGACGGTGATTACCGTTCCCTCCGTCTTCGGCGCGAACAGCCTGATCGCGCGCGGCACCAAGATCACCGTCGGGCCGGGCGATTAGCCTGCCCAATAATATCGGAATCGCACCGTTGGGAGCGCTGTCTTACACGGCATGAAGGTTTCTATCGCGGACCTGCCCGCGCAGTTCGCCCCGCTGCGGGAGGAGATGACGGCCGCCGTCCTGGCCGTCCTGGAGAGCGGGCACTTCGGCCTCACCGAGGGTGTGGCGGCGTTTGAGCGGGCGGTGGCCGCGGTCTGCGGCGCGAAGCACGGCATCGGCCTGAACTCGGGCACGGATGCTCTGATGCTCTCCCTGCTGGCGCTCGATCTGGAGCCCGGCGACGAGATCGTCACCACGCCGTTCACGTTCGTCGCCACCGCCGAGGTCATCGCGCTGCTGGGCCTCAAGCCCGTGTTTGCGGACATCGACCCGGTCACCTACAACCTCGACCCGGCGAAGGCCGAGGCGGCGATCACCNCCCGNACNCGCGCCCTCCTCCCCGTCCACCTGTTCGGGCAGATGGCCGACATGGAGGCGCTGACCCGCATCGCCACGGCCCACGACCTGCCCCTGATCGGGGATGCGGCCCAGGCTATCGGCTGCTCGCACCGGGGCCTGCCGGTGGGGCAGTGGTCGCTCCTCACCACGCTCTCGTTCTTCCCCACCAAGAACCTCGGGGCGGCGGGCGATGGCGGTATGGTGCTTACCAACGACGACGCGCTGGCCGAGAAGCTGCGCTGCCTGCGCTCGCACGGCTCGTCGCAGCAGTACCAGTACAAGTACGTCGGCATCTGCTCCCGCCTCGACGCCATCCAGGCGGCGGTGCTTTCCGTCAAACTCCCGCACCTGGACGTCTGGAACGAGAAGCGGCGCGAGAACGCTGCCTACTACGACGAGCGCTTCGCCGACCTGGAGGGGCTGGTCACGCCCTGCCGCGCGCCTGAGAACGTGCATACGTACCATCAGTACACCGTGCGCGTCTTAGACGGACAGCGGGACGCGCTCCGCGCCTACCTTGCGGCGCACGGCGTTGCCAGCGGCATCTACTACCCCGGGCCGCTGCACCTGGAGGAGGCGTATCGCTATCTCGGCTACGAGCCCGGCGATATGCCCGAGGCCGAGCGGGCAGGACGCGAAGTCCTGTCTCTGCCCGTGGTGCCGGAACTGACCACCGAGCAGCGCGAGTGCGTTGCCGATAGCGTCCGGGCGTTTTTCGGTAAAGAGGCGTAGAAACCGGTAGGCTGCTCGCTTCCGGGCGGCCGGTTTCCTGTACAATGGGTGCATGAAGGCTATGATCCTGGGAGCCGGCATCGGCTCCCGCCTCGACCCGCTCACTCGCTCGCTCCCGAAGCCCGTCGTCCCCGTCGTCGGCAAGCCCGTCATGGGCCACCTGATCGACCTGCTGCGCCGCCACGGCGTCACGGACATCGCCGTGAACGTCCAGTACCTCGGCCAGAAGATCATCGACACCCTGGGCGACGGCAGCGACTACGGCGTCCGCATCACCTACAGCCGCGAGGACGAACTGTGCGGGGACGCGGGCGGCCTGAAGCGGCTGGAGTCGTTCTTCCGCGATGGTTCGGACGACACCCTGCTGGTCCTGGGCGGCGACGACCTGACCGACACGGACATCTCCGCCGTCGTTAAGGCGCACCACGAGAAGGGCGCGACGGCGACCATCAGCGTGACCCCGGTTGAGGACCCCAGCGAGTTCGGCATCGCCGTTCACGACGATCAGGGCTTCATCACCCGCTTCCAGGAGAAGCCCGCGAAGGGCGAAGCCTTCTCCAACCTCGCGAACACCGGCATCTACGTCTTCGACATGAAGGTGTTCGACTACATCCCCGCCGACACGTTCTACGGCCTCGGCAAGAACGTCCTCCCGCTGCTGCTGGAGAAGGGCGAGAAGATGCTCGCCGTCCCCTCCGACGCCTACTGGAAGGACGTCGGCAACCTCACCATCTACCGCCAGGCGCAGCGCGACTGCATCGACGGCAAGGTCCACGTCGAGTTCCCGAAGGGCGCGGAGGTCGCGAACACCTGCGTCGTCTGCGCGGGCGCGAAGGTTGAGGGCGAGGTGCGCGATTACAGCGTGGTCGGCGCGGGCGCGGTCATCGAGAAGGGCGCCACCGTCGTCAACTCCGTCCTCTGGGACGGCGCGGTGGTCAAGGCGGGCACCTACCTGGAAAACTGTGTCGTCGGCAGCGGCGTCACCGTCGCCTCCTCGCACGGCATCTTCCAGGGCCTCTGCGTCGAACCCGTCCGCCCGAAGTAATGCCCGGTGTGCCAGAGCTACCGCTGAAATGGATAGTATCGGCGAGAACCTCGGGTGTATCATCTCCTCCTACGGCGGCATAGGAGGCTACTTCGCGGGCGGCTACCTGTATCGCCTGCTTGCCCCACATTTGCAGAACCCGTGGCCACTGCTGCCGGATTCCGCTCTTCCGGCCGCAGTGGGTCTGCTCTGTTATGGCGGATGCATTATCGGCGGCACTGCATTGGTTTATGCTGTCGCCGATCGCGCAATGGGTTTGTCCGCCATCCGGGAAAACCGGCACAATCGATGGCAGGCGCAGCACGATTGGAACGAGCGTCTGCGCAATGCCATTCCCTTCCGGCGCACCGTAGAAATTTTAGACTGGGGTGAACTCGGCGGCTACGCAAAACGCAACCTGGGGGACCGAGCGAATGGCACTGGGGCCCAGGCAAGCCCATGCGCGTCTCTGCGCATAAGGCGCACCGGAGACAAGATCAGGGCAAGACCCGGAAGAGGTTTCGGCATCCGCTTTCGCGTGAACGGTCTTCACTTCGGCGAGCGTCTGACCGTTCGTGTACGTGTCCTGACTCCCGGGGCCGGCAATCTCACGACCTCAGAAAAACAAATTCAGTCCGAGTGGGAGATGCCGGTTGATTCCGGCGTTCCTACTGTGGCGGGATCTGTTTTCGAGGAGAAGGATGTCATCCCTGGTATATGGGCCTTTCAGGTACTTCAAGGTCGCAAGGTTGCGGCCGAGAAGGAGTTCACTGTTGAGTAAGACCGAGACAGTGCCGGAGACCGAATTGCCAGACACCAAGTAAACGGACGCCAAACCTATGGACCGAAGCGATGTGCGTAGAGTCGAGGAGGCGTGGGGCGTCTCCCTGCCGGCTGACTTCGTGGAATTCGTCATCGCCAACAGCGACGCCCCGCCCGACCCTGCCCGGGACGGCGTGGAGGGCGTCGAATGGTCCGGCTGGTGGTGGACATGGTTTGACCCGGATCAGGCCATAGAAAACCACCGGACGCTGCGCGAGCAGCGCGCACTGCCTGAGGGGATATACCCCTTCGTGAAGGACCCCGGCGGGAACTACATGGCGTTCGACTACAGCGTGTCCCCCGACGCTCCGGCCGTGGTTTTCCTCGACCTGGAAATCCTGGACGAACAGGGCCGATTCGAACCGTGTGCGATGTGCGGCACCTTCACCGCCCTGCACGAACTGATGATCGACGGAACGGACGACGAGGACGAGTAGCGCCCGTGGCAGTTCCTGACCTGCTGCGCATCCCCTGTGAGACAGGTGAGTATGCTCGCTTCGATCTGGTCGGGCGTGACGAGAACGGGCAGCAGTTCGTGGCTTTTGTCACCGGCGCACTCCCGGTAGACGAGATTGCGGAGCGTCTGCCCGAACCTCTGAGGCGCTACTGGCGAAGCGAAAAGCGCTGGTATGCCGTGCTGCACCGTTTCGACGCGGACGGCAATCACCTGGGCACCGACGCCCGGTCCGGCGGCGCTGACGGGGAATCGGATGCGACAAACCGGGCGGAGCAGGAGTTAGATGCACTTCTGGCCGCGCTCGGCCCGTGGCAGTCCGGCGACATTTGGGTGCGCTTGTTCGAAGTCGAGAGAGACGGCTGCCTCTTCGGGCTGGTCTACGAACGTTCGGACGAGGAGGACCCGGAATTGGAGTATGTCCTGCTCGAGCCGAACGACATCATGTTCCACCCGCCCTGGGACAGCGGCGACTATTCCACGTAGTGCCCGGTGCGCTCCAACTCAGTCCGTGCCGTCCATCGCCGTCACCCGCACTTCGCCCCCGTCTACCATGTCTATGGTGATGCGGTAGCCGTAGGGAAGGGCCATGCCGACGATAGGTTGAAGTCCCGTAGCGATGACGGCGACGGGACGCTCAATGCCTTCCCAAAGGATGCGACCTCGGTATTCGGCAACATCCACCGCGCTCCCGTCGGCGATCATAATCTTCTTCGCCCGCCGGTACTCCCATCCCATAGCTGAAATGACGGCTTCCGGCAACGCCAGCGTCCCGTTGAATCCGCTGTCCAGCAAGGCTTCAATGGTTTGTTCCTGACCGCGGGGACCACGTACGACCAGTCGAACGAGGGGCTGGCGTTGCGCACTGACTACGCCGCTGAGGATCACTGCCAGGTTCCTAAAAAGGCGACAGGACCGCCGTCCGCGCGCATTACGTAGAACTGGCCGTTCGGTCGCCGGGCCTCGATGCGTTCGCTCGCCTTTTCTTCATCGGCATCGATCTCGAAGTCACGGGTATCTATATCGATCACCAGGACTTTGGACCGGTCAGACGGGGCGATTCTGTTTTGAATCCAATCCCGATAGATCGTTTGAGCGCGAACCCCAATCTCCTGGGGACTGAGTCGGGTTGTCATAGACCTCTGCTCCCTCCCTTTAGCTCATTGTAGCATCGATAGCTTTCGCCGAGCCCGTTCGCGATTCTGTCACGGTGGGTGGCTACACTGCTCTCCGTAGGTCGGCAGAGGATACGCCGGCCGGAAAGCGACAGGAGACACCATGAACACGAACGGAACGGTGGCGGGACTGCTGGCGGGGTTCCGCGGGCGCGGCGGAGTCGAAGACGCGCTCTGGTACCACGGGCACCTGATGCAGGTTCTGGCGGACGGCGCACAGACCGGCGGCGCCTTCGCGCTGCTGGAGATGCAGGCGGTGCCCGGCAACGAGCCGCCCCGACACGTCCACGAGCGCGAGGACGAAACCTTCTACATCCTGGAGGGGCACGGCACTTTCTACGTCGGCGACGAGGTGATCGAGGCGCGGGCGGGCGACGTGGTCTTCATGCCGCGCGGCGTGCCGCACTCGTTCAAGATTCGCTCTGAGTCCTCGCGCGTGCTGCTGCTCATCACCCCGTCCGGCTTCGAGAACTGGTTCCGCGAGTTCAGCGTCCCGGCGCAGGCACTGACCCTGCCGCCCGCGCAGGAACCGCCGGCGGACATCATCGAGAAGATGCTGGCGGCGGCCCCGCGCTACGGAACAACCTTCCTGCCGCCCTCGGCGGCGGAGATCGCCGAAGGCGGTCTGGCGAAGTAGCCGGCGGAAATCGGGAAAGGGCGGGCGCGGGAATGTCCCGCGCCCGCCCTTCGCGTATCCGGTAAGATGCAGTGGGAGCTATATGGCCGCTATCTACCGAATGCGCATTTACGAAGCGGTGCCGGAGAACCTGCCCGCGTTCCACCGCTTTTTCCGGGAGCGTCTGCTGCCCGTACAACTCCGCCATGGGGCGCGGCTTGTGGGCCGGTGGGAGACCGAGGACGGGCGCGTAGTCGCCGTCTGGAAGTACGACAGCCGCGAGGCGTACGAGCGCATCGCGCAGGCCGTCCGGAACGACCCGGGCTCCCTTGCGGCGCAGGAGTTCCGCGCAACCCTCGGCCCGCTCTCCACCTCCTGCGAGGAGGTCTTTATGACCGACACGGTCGCACGGGACACCGAGGATTGATGGCTCTGCTGATCTACAACCTGCTCCTGATTCTGCTCACCCCGATCATCCTGCCGTACCTCCTCTGGCGGCTGGCGAACGGCAAGGAGGACCGCGGCCACTGGGGCGAGCGGTGGGGGACCTACCCGCCGGACCTCGCCCAGGACACCCGCTCCCCGCGCATCTGGCTCCACGCCGTTTCGGTGGGAGAGGCGATGGCGGCGGTGCCCGTGGTGCGGGAACTGCGCAAGCGCTACCCCGATGCCCTGCTGGTCGTCTCCACCATCACGCCCGCCGGGCGCGAGGTGGCGCGGCAGCGGTTCGAGGCGCAGGCGGACGCCATCGTTTACTTCCCCCTGGACTATCCCCTGGCCGTGAACGCCGCCCTGGCGAGCGTCCGTCCTGACCTGGTGCTGCTGATGGAGTGGGAGATCTGGCCGAACTTCCTTCAGGCGGCGAAGCGGCGCCACGGCGCGACCATCGCGGTGCTGAACGGGCGCGTGTCCGACCGCGGTCTGCGACGGGGGAGCCGCGGCAGGTTCTTCACCGGACCGGGCCTCGTCGCGGTGGACCTGTTCGCCATGCAGAGTGCGGAGGATGCCCGCCGTGCCGCCCTGGTCGGCGCCGACCCGGCGAAGGTCGTTACCACGGGCAACACGAAGTTCGATGAGTCTGAGCGGATGCTGGCGCCGGAGGAGCGGGCCGCCCTGCGCGCAGACCTGGGTATCCCGGCGGGCGTG
>Ga0065721_10051428_pt1 | contig 14795 bp, 8 predicted proteins | sample Mesricmetagenome_FD_59108 | JGI IMG/M metagenome (GOLD analysis project Ga0065721, IMG submission 59108) | Mesophilic microbial community from rice straw/compost enrichment Sample: eDNA_1 v2 (version 2) | ecosystem: Engineered > Solid waste > Grass > Composting > Bioreactor | place: USA: Davis... | reverse complement strand
CCTGCGGCGGACAGCGGCGGCGGATCCGCGCAGGCGAAGCGGGTCCAATATACGGAGCCTCCGTTCGAGCCGTTCCTCGAGCTGGACGGCGTACAATCCGCTACGAAAGTGTTCAAGAAGGAGAAGGCTAGGTTCACCGCGGGCAGCAAGAATACGTCCGGCAGCACGGAGCTGTACGGCATCGATACGATAGGCTTCGGCAACACCGCTTGGATGAAGGACGGGCTGCTTGACCATCCCATCAATAGCTATTTGAACCTGATCGCGCCGAATCCGAAGGCTGTACTAGTCTCGCGCTCCCTCGCGGATAAAGCGCAGCTCAAGCCGGGAGATCCGATACGCGTGTCCTGGGACGGGTTGGACCAAGCCCCATTCACCGTATACGGCATCATCGATTACTGGCCGAGCTGGAATCCGCTACCGACTTCCGAAGAAGGCGGCAGCGATGCAAGGACCGTCATGCCCAATCTGATCGTCGGTCATCTAGCCACGATTCAGAACAGGCTCGCGGTCGAGCCCTATGAGGTATGGCTGAAGCTGAAGGACGAGGGTTCTTATTCTCAGGTTTACGACCAACTGGAGCAGCGCAAGCTGAAGATCGCAAGCTTCCGCGACGCGAAGCAAGAGCTGATTCAGTCTAAGAACGATCCGTTCCGGCTCGCGATTAACGGAGTCATGACGCTTGGCTTCGTCATCTCCATGCTGATCTGCTTGTTCGGGTTCTTGCTCTTCTGGATGCTGACGCTGTCCGGGCGAACGCTTCAATACGGCGTGCTACGTGCGATGGGCATCTCCTTCCCTCAAATTCTCGGCATGCTGGTAAGCGAACAGATTCTTACCTCGGGAGCTGCAGTTCTCATCGGCGTCGGCATCGGCAACTCGGTCAGCGAGCTGTTCGTCCCGCTCTTCGAAATGTCGTTCGAGACGAAGGATCAAGTCCCGCCGTTCGAAATCGTCTATAAGCTCAGCGATTACGTACAGCTGTACAGCATCGTCGGCGGTATGCTGGCGCTAGGCCTGCTCATTCTCGGCTACCGTCTATCGCGGATCCGGATCGCCCAAGCGCTGAAGCTGGGAGAGGAGTAAACGATGATTCATTGCGACGGGCTCGTCAAAATTTATAAAACCGCGGATCTGGAAGTCGTCGCCCTGCAAGGACTGGATTTGCACGTCGAGGACGGGGAGCTGATGGCGATCATCGGCAATTCCGGCAGCGGCAAGTCGACTCTCCTGAACATGCTCGGAGGGCTGGATAAGCCTTCCGCCGGCAAGCTGCTCGTGGACGGCAAAGATCTGCTCAAGTTCCGCGAGCGGGACCTCGTGAAATATAAGCGGGACACGGTAGGCTTCGTCTGGCAGAATAACGCGAGGAATCTGATCCCGTATCTCACCGCGCTCGAGAACGTGGAGCTGCCTATTCTGCTGCGGGGCAAGCGCCGCCGGCTGAGAGCGATGGAGCTGCTCGAATCGGTCGGCCTCGGCCACCGCATGAAGAACAAGCTCAGCGAGCTGTCCGGCGGCGAGCAGCAGCGGGTAGCGATCGCCATCGCGCTCGCGAACGAGCCGCGGCTGCTGCTGGCCGACGAACCGACCGGCTCCTTGGATACGAAGACGTCCAATCAAGTACTGGACTTGTTCCGGTCGCTCAACCGGACGATGGGCATTACGATCGTCATCGTTACCCATGACCCGCTGCTCGCGCGCAAGGTGGACCGCGTCGTTCAGATTCGCGACGGCAAGACGTCGGCGGAGATACTTCGCAAAGTATCGTACGCCGCGGAATTGGAGCTGCTTCAATCGGAGCAAGCGCAAGCGGACTCTGAGACCCACGAGGAGTTCGCGGTCATCGATAAGGCGGGACGGCTGCAAATTCCCGGCGGCTATCTGGATTCTGAAGGCTTCAAGGGAAGCAACAAAGTTCGCGTAGAGCTGGAAGACGGGCGGATTATCCTGTATCCGTCCGAGGAGAGGAAGACCGGCTGACCTAAAGCGATCAAACGAGGTGTCCCTATTGAAAACAAAAAGGTTTGCGATTGCCATCACGATCCTCATCGCTGCGGTTCTAGCGATTGCGTACTTCCTGTTCGATATGCAGAGAGAGGACGGTACGGGAGCCGTATCGCCGTCACCGATCGCGGAAGCCGTAACGCCGCCGCAGACCGAGACGGCTGCGACGTCTTCTCCGGGCGCAAGCGTTCAGGAGTCGCAGACGTCCGGAGTCGAGCAAGAGATCCCGTCGCTTAAAGACGTGTTTAAAGACGACTTTATGCTCGGAACCGCCTCGCTCGTGAACGAAATCTCCGACCCGGACGGACCGGACGCCCAGCTGATCAAGAAGCATTTCAACAGCCTGACGGCCGGCAACGAGCTGAAGTGGGACGCGACGGAGCCGCGGGAAGGGCAGTTCAATTTCTCGCGGTCGGACAGAATGGTGGATTTCGCCATGAACAACGGAATCGCATTCCGCGGACACACGTTGATCTGGCATAGCCAGACGCCGGGCTGGGTGTTCCGCGACGACAAAGGCGAACTCGTAAGCAAAGAAGTGCTGTTCGCGCGAATGAAGAAGCATATCGAGACGGTGGTCGGAAGGTATAAAGGCCAAATATACGCTTGGGACGTCGTGAACGAGGTGATCGAGCCCGGAGACAAGCAGCCGGGCGGGCTTCGCAACAGCCTATGGTATCAGATCGCCGGAGAGGAGTTCATCGTGAAAGCGTTCGAGTACGCGCACGAAGCCGATCCGGACGCCAAGCTGTTCATTAACGATTACAACACGGACATGCCCGACAAGCGCCAGCTGCTGCACGACTTGATCAAGCGGCTGAAGGCGGAGGGAGTGCCGATCGACGGCGTCGGTCACCAGACGCACATCGGGATTCTGTACCCGTCTTCGCTTCAGCTGGACCAGATGATTCAGGCGTTCACGGATCTCGGCATCGACCAGCAGATCACCGAGATGGATATGAGCGTCTATACGAGCGACTCCGAAGCTTTCGATACGTTCCCGGAAGACCTGCGGATTAGACAGGCGTATCGATACAAAGAAATTTTCGACGTATTCAAGAAGCATAAGGAGCAGCTAAGCGCCGTTATTTTCTGGGGCAAGGACGATCTGAACACGTGGCTGCGGACGTTCCCGGTCAGACGCAACAATTGGCCGCTGCTGTTCGACGAGCGTCTTCAAGCCAAGTATGCTTACTGGGCGCTTGTCGACCCGAGCAAGCTGCCGGAGGACACGATGCCGACCGTAGCGGCGACGAAGCTCGAGACGGCCGCGAAGCCCGGTACTCCGATCATCGACGGGGACAGGGAGGCGGCATGGAACGGCACGCACGAGCTGACGACCGACCGCTGGGTCATCGGCGTCAAAGGCTCGACCGCGCGCGTCCGAACGTTATGGGACGAAGGTTATCTGTACGTGCTGGCCGAAGTGACGGATTCGAACCTGTCGAAGCAGAGCAAGAACGCGTGGGAGCAGGATTCCATCGAAATTTTCATCGACGCGAACAACGCCAAGACGACGGCTTACGAGCCGGACGACGGACAATATCGCATCAATATCGACAACGAAATCTCCGTGAATCCCGATTCGTTGAAGAGCAATCTCACCTCAGCCATGAAGCGGACGGAGACCGGCTACATCGTGGAAGCTTCCATCGCTTGGCCGGGCGCCGCCCCTGCGGCAGGCGATAGAATCGGCTTCGACGTACAGGTCAACAACGACGAAGACGGAGACGGCGCCCGCGACAGCGTCGCGGTGTGGAGCGACGCTTCGGGACAGTCGTATCAGAGCACGGCGGATTTCGGGGAGCTGAGGCTAAAATGAGGTCCATAAGATGGGTCGTTCTCTCCGTTGCTTTAGTCGTCTTGGCCGTGGTCCTCTATTCGGTCTTATCCTCGAAGTCCGATCAAGAGAAGCCGGTTAGCGGTACTACGGATTCGCGGGCGAAACCGACGGCAGCCTTAACGGCAAGCATTCAAGAGACGGACTTGAACGTTCGCCGAGACCAAGGCGCGACCTATACGCTAAGATTGCTGATGGATGAATACCCGGCGCCCGAGCAGGTCCGACTTATTCGCGCCATCGTTGATTTTCCCGAAGAATTCGAGGTTGTCGGCGTCACCGCTAACAAAAGTAACTTGCCTACTTCTGACGCGATATTCCATAATAGGACGAACGGCAGCGTCGAGTTCGTCATCCGCCATGCGGACAACTCGGCGGTCACGTTCAACAACACGGACGCGAGCAGAGAGTGGGCTGCGGTCGAATTCAGGCTGAAGCAAGATTTGACTCATACCTATAAGGAGGCTATTACATTGAGCCAATTCGAGATCGAAGACAAAGACAATCAAGCGGTTTCTTACAACACAGACGGTGCATCCGTCAACGTCCAGTACACGGCGCCTGCCGACGCGGTCGGCAAGCTGCCGCCGAACGGGAACCCGCTCGTCTCCCATCGGTTCGGTGCAGACCCATACGCGCTCGTATACGGAGACCGCGTGTATCTGTACGCGACGAACGACGTGCTAGAACACGATGCGGACGGCAACGTGAAAGACAATACGTACGCCAGCATTAACACGCTTTCCGTCATTTCGTCGGACGATCTTGCCAACTGGACCGATCATGGCGAGATAGCGGTAGCAGGCCCGAACGGCGCTGCCAAGTGGGCGACGCAATCGTGGGCTCCGGCCGCCGCTCACAAAGTGATCGACGGGCAAGACAAGTTCTTCCTCTACTTCGCGAACAATGCGAGCGGAATCGGCGTATTGACGAGCGACAGCCCGACCGGGCCTTGGGTAGATCCCATTGGTAAAGCGCTCGTGACCCGCGCGACGCCGGGCGTCGAGGCGGTTACTTGGCTATTCGACCCTGCGGTGCTTGTCGATGACGACGGCAAGGCGTACCTCTATTTCGGAGGCGGCGTACCGGAAGACAAAGACGCGATGCCGGACACCGCTAGAGTGATGGAGCTCGGTCCCGACATGATCAGCGTCGTCGGCGAAGCGAAGACGATCCCGGCTCCATTCATGTTCGAGGATGCGGGCATCAATAAGGTGAACGGCACTTATTACTTCACGTATTGCTCCAATTTCTACGAAGGTGAACGTCCGGAAGGCAGCCCTCCTGCCGGGGAAATCGCGTATATGACGAGCGACAGCCCGATGGGACCGTGGACGTATCACGGGTCGATCCTTAAGAACCCGGGCCACTTCTTCGGCGTCGGCGGCAACAATCACCACGTGATCTTCCCGTTCCAAGGTGCTTGGTATATCGCTTATCACGCGCAGACGTTGTCCAAAGCGATGGGCGTACCGAAGGGCTACCGCTCCACGCAATTGAATCAAGTTACCTTCGCCGAGGACGGCTCCATTCGGGAGATTCAAGCCGATTATAAGGGCGTGCCGCAGATTAAGCCGCTCAACCCGTACGCAAGCGTCTCCGCGGCGACGATCGGATGGAACGCCGGCATCAAGACGGAGAAGGTCGTCGATGAGGAAGGCCGGCAATCGGCGATCGTGTCGGGTATCGACGGCGGGGATTGGATCGCGCTGTCCCAAGTCGATTTCGGCAGCAAGGGTGCCTCCTCGTTCACCGCTTCGATAGCCGGAGCATCGGAACCCGCCTATATCGATCTTCGTCTCGACTCCCGGAACGGGAAGTCGATCGGCATCCTTGAAGTAGCGAAGACGTCCGGAGAAGAATGGAACGAAATCGAGACGAAGGTTGCCGGGGCAGACGGCATCCATGATCTGTACCTCGTCTTCGGCGGCCAGTCGGGACAGAACCTGTTCAAGCTGCAAAGCTGGAAGTTCACGGAGTAGCACCACGCCTGCAGGAGATATGACCTAGGTACGAAGAGCCGCACGATAAGTCGTGCGGCTTTATGGCGTGCGTCGATAGGAGCAAAACGTAAAGATCGGGTAACGAAAGCAACAAATGCACCTTGTTTTCTAGCAGGTTAGCTTGGATAATAGGATTATTTATTATCCTAGTGATTAGTATCCCAATACCGGTTCACGGGAGGGCCGTTATGACCAGGGTTAAAGCCGGAATCAAGCCGTCGCTCGCCATCTTCAGCTTAATCGCGCTGTTATCCTCCTGTTTTCAAGGCGGAGGCGCGAGCCAATCGCAGCATTCGCCCGGGAGTACGGAGGGAGACCGCTCGCCGGAGGCTACGAGTAACGCGTACCGTCAGCCGATCGATCTTACGTTCGTTCGGGAGATCACCGATCTGGACAATCTACTGAAGCCGTTTCCGGGGGAGACGCTGGAGGACAATCGGTGGACCCGAATCTATGAACGGGAGCTAGGCATTCGCATCAAATACGATTGGACGGCCAAAGGCGATCAATATCGTCAGAAGCTCGGCTTCTCGCTCGCCACCGGCAATATTCCGGACGTCGTGCGAGTAGATGCGCAGCAGCTTAGGGAGCTTAGCAACGCCGGGCTGATTCAAGATTTATCCGACGTTTACGTCAAATACGCAACCCCGTTCACGAAGCAGGTGCTAAGCCAGGAAGGCAACGGACCGTTCGAAGCGGCTACGATCGACGGCAAGCTGATGGGCATTCCGGAATCGTCGTCTTCGATCGAAGGCGCGGAGTACATCTGGATCCGAACGGATTGGCTGGATACGCTCGGACTTCAGCCGCCGCGAACCATGGAAGAGCTGCTCGCGATTTCGAAAGCGTTTACAGAGGATGACCCGGACCGGAACGGGAAGAAGGATACGTTCGGGCTTGCGATGACGAACTACATCTGGGATCCGGTGGCAGGCTTATTGGGGTTCATGGCCGGTTATGACGCCTATCCGAGGATATGGTTGAAGGACGAATCGGGTCACCTCGTCTTCGGGGGCATTCAGCCCGAGGTTAAAGCGGCGCTGCGAACGCTTCAAGAGATGTATCGAAGCGGGCAGATCGACGAAGAATTCGCGATGAAGGACGGGGCCAAGGTCAAGCAAGATACGGCTGACGGCAAGCACGGAATCGTATACGGCGAACAATGGAGCTCCTTCTGGCTTGGAGGGAGCCGCGAACGTAATCCGAAGGCGGACTGGCAAGCTTACCCGATCGTCGGTATTGACGGATTAACGCCCAAGATGCCGCTTCCTTTCAGTACGAACCAATATATAGCCGTCAGGAAGGGATATGCCCATCCGGAAGCGATCATCAAGCTCATTAACTTGCATCTGGAGAAAAATTGGGGGCCGACCGCCGAATACGAAACGTATTACAGCACTCCTTTTCCCGCTTGGCAGCTGTCGCCCGTGACGCCGTTCCCGCCGAAGAAAAACCTGGAGGCGTACCTTCAGCTCGCCGAAGCGCGCAGAACCGGTAACAAGACGAATCTCAGGAATGAAGCGAAGGCGATCCAGAAGAACATCGATCTGTACTTGGCCGGAGGCGCGGATAAAGAGACGGGCTGGGGCTGGGAGCGGACGTACGGACCTACGGGGGCGTTCGCGATTCTCGATCAATACGAGAGGAACGGGCAACTGCTCTACGAGAATTTCGTGGGCGGACCGACGGAGACGATGATCGAGAAACAGTCGATTCTGAATAACCTGCTGTACGATACGTATATCAACATCATCCTAGGCAACCCGATCGCGGATTTCGACAGATTCGTAGAAGAATGGCGCAGGCTCGGCGGTGACAAGATCACGGCCGAGGTCAACGAATGGTATGTCGGCAGGGGTCGCAATCTGAACTAACAGGCACGCCGCATCGGAGGAATCCACTTGCTGAAATTTCCCGCCAGCTCGTTCCGCAGAACGATATTCGTCAGACTGGTCGTCACTTATTTGGTCGTCATTCTGCCGGTTATACTATTGGGCTTCTATCTGTACAATTGGAGCTATAAGAACGCCAGCCAGGATCTATCGAGAGCGACGTTGTCGCAATTATCCGATTACTTGGGCGATCTGAACCGGGAGATCGAATGGATGGAAATCCAGCAATTCGATCTGCTCGAAGACGGAGACCTGAACAGGCTTGCGCTCACCTGGGATATGATGGATAACGTCGAAAGACGAACGAGCATGAATTACTTGGTTCATCGGCTTACGACATTGAAGACCAGCAGCGCCTATATTAAAGATGTCGAAGTGCATATCCGCTCCATCGGGAAGACCGTATCGGCCAGCAACGCCGCGCACGCATTCGATGCGGCAAGCTATAACTTCTTCCGTTCGATCACGTACAAGAAGGAAAACCGGTTGATCAACCGCAATAACTCCATCAACCTCAGCGTCACCAGGCAAAGCGGAGCGAAGGGCGAGGAACCGCTATTCATCGTGCAGATCGAACTGGACTCCCAGAAGCTGAAGGAATCGTTGCGGCAAGTGAACTTGTATCCCGAGAGCAGGTCGTTCCTGTTGTCCAGCACGTCCGGATTTAAGCTGGGGAGCGATACGGAATCGGACAGTTTGCTTCCGAGTTATATGGACGCCATACGAGGTACGAACGAGAATATGCCGGTATTGACGGTAGACGGCACGAAGTACCACGTCGACCAGGTTCATTCGGATGAACTCGATCTAACCGTGGCGACCTGCTTGCCCGAAGAAGCCGTCAAACGGCCGTTGAACCGGTTCGAGAAGTGGGGCTGGCTATTCGCGTTTACCTCCGGCTGCGCCATCTTGATTTACTCCTTCTCCACGTATCGGTTCGTTCACAAGCCTCTGTTGCTCCTCGTGCAAAGCTTTCGCAGGATGGAGGGCGGAGCGCTGGACATTCAAATCAAGCATGAGCAGAAAGACGAGTTCGGTTATCTATACAATCGGTTTAATATGATGCTAAAGAAGTTGCAGGCGCTGATCGATCAGGATTTCAAGCAGAAATTGATGATGCAGAAGGCGGAGCTGAAGCAGCTGCAATCGCAGATCAATCCGCATTTTCTATACAACAGCTTCTTTATTCTGAATTCGCTGGCCAAAACCGGGGATCTGGAACGAATCGAACAATTCACGATCATGCTCGGCGAGTATTTCCGGTTCATCACGCGCAACGGGGAAGACAACGTGAAGCTGGCGGAAGAGATTAAGCACTCCCGCATGTACACCGAAATTCAGAAGCTTCGTTTCTCGAGGCGGATTAGCGTACAGTTCGATGAAATGCCGGCGGAGATGGAAGAGATACGGGTGCCTAGGCTGATTATTCAGCCATTAATCGAGAACGCTTATGAACACAGCCTTGAGCCTATGCCGGATGAAGGAAAGCTTCGCGTGTCGTTCGAAACCGAGCCAGGCGAGTCGCGAATTATCGTCGAAGACAGCGGGGGAATCGGCGATGAAGCCATCCAAGCCTTGAACGAGCGGCTGGCGCGCGCGAACGAGGCCCATGAGATGACGGGAATATTCAATATTCATCGAAGAATCGTGCTGATCTACGGGGAAGGCAGCGGCTTGTATCTGTCGAGAAGCGAGCTTGGCGGCTTGAAGGTTACGGTACGAATCCGGTCGGAGGAGGAAGAGCATGTATAGGTTGCTGATCGTCGACGACGAAGAGATCATAACGGATAGTCTGTACGAGGTGTTCGCTAGACTGATGCCTGACAAGCTGGACGTGTACAAAGCGTATTCGGGACGAGAGGCGCTGAACTGGATGTCTCGCTCCCGAATCGATATCGTCTTGACCGACATCAGCATGCCCGGGATGAACGGGCTGGAGATGACCGAGAACATTCTAGCCTACTGGCCTAGATGCAAGGTGATCTTCCTGACCGGTCACAGCGAGTTCGACTATGCCTATCAAGCGATCCAGATGCCCTCTGTCCGATATTTGCTGAAGACGGAAGGCTACGACAAGGTTACGCAGACGGTGCTCGAAGCCATCGAGGAGATCCGGCGCGGCGATCAAGCAAGCGAGCTCGCCCTGCAGTCCCGCGAACAGAAGCTTGCCTTGGAGCTAATAGCTCAGAGGGACTACTTCACTCATCTTCTGCAAGACAGCTCGGAGCTGTGTGCAGACCAGGAGACGTTAAGCAAGGAATTCGGCGCGCTCGCGATCGGATTGGACCCCGCCGCTCCCGTCGCGATGGTCGTCGGCCGCCAATTCCATCCCGAATCCGCCACCTATATCGAAAGGAATGAAATCGCACGTTCCTTCGACGGAATCTGGCATTCGCATTTGTCCGAACAATCCCGTTACGTCGGAATCGTCGATAAGCACGGCGACCACATCTGGTTTCTGCAGCCGGCGCAAGCTTCGCAGGAGAAGTCTGGCGGCCGCTTTATCCGGTTCCTGGAGGGAACCTTGGAGCTCGTGCAGGAAGCGGGCTTGGCTGCATTGGAATTGACGGTCGCCTTCACCGTGAGCGGAGCTCCGTGCGCATGGAAGGACATCACCGCCCAATACGAGAGGCTTCGCCAGCTGCTTCAGCTGAAGCTTAGCGAGGAGATTCCGGCCATTATCACCGATGATGCCGACCAGTCGGAGCCGAGCGAATCGAAGGAGGCGCATCCGATCGCCAGGAAGGCCGAGATCATGGCGGCCCACCTCGAGGCCGATCGGAAGCAGAAGTTCGAGGAATGCTTGGAGGAGATTTCCGCAATCGTTCTCCAAGACCACGATAATGCGAATCTGGCGACCGAAGCCTATTACATGATCGCGCTCGTGCTCTACTCTTATATCAATCGGAACGGTCTGCATAAGGAAGTCGACAGCTGCGGCAAGCTGCTGCGTCTGGATAACCATTCCTCGATGAAGGAGGCGTTCTGCTACTTGTCCCGGATCGCGGACTGCCTCTTCAAGAGAAAGCGCATGGACGATCTTGAGAGAACGTCAGGGGTTATCGATCAAATTTGCCGATTCATTCACGACCATCTGAGCGAGGATTTGTCATTGGTCCGGTTGGCCGAGCTTAATCACTTCAATCCGACCTACTTGTCCCGTCTCTTCAAGCAGGAACGCGGCATTAATCTTTCGGAATATATCGAGAGGTGCCGAATTAAGCGAGCGATGGAGCTGCTTAAGGAGGGCGAGCTTAAGGTAAGGGAGGTCGCGGCTTCCGTCGGCTACGAAGCGGCCCATTCGTTCACGCGCTTTTTCAAGAAGGAGACCGGAATGACTCCGCAGGAGTATCGGGAGGCGGCGCCGGTCGTCTAATCTTATAAACGGCAGGTAAGACGCGAGCGCGTCTTGCCTGCCGTTCGTCATTCTCCGCAGCTTTATGCCGTAACCAGCGCTTGCTTCCTATATTCGTTAGCGCTGATTCCCGTATATTGCTTGAATTTTTTATAGAACCAGTCGATCTCCGTATATCCGACGTGGTTAGCGATCTCATAGATTCTCATATCCGTCTGCTCCAGCAGCCGTTTGGCTTTCTCCATCCGTTGCTGAAGCAAATATTCGTTGAAAGACATCTTCTCTTCGTTCTTGAACTTCTGACCTAAATACGCGCAATTGAAATGCAAAGCGTCGGATATTTTTTTGAGGGAGATGCTCTGGTGAAGTTCGTCCTGCACGTACTTTTTGACGACGTCGATGATTGAAGCTTGCGGACGACGTTTCCACTGAATGGCGGCGAGGAACTGAGAATCCGTACCGGCATGGTCGTGTAACTCCCGGCTGACCGCCTTCAGACTCGCGATGAGATCCGACGGCTGAACGGGATCGGCCAAATAGTCGTTGACCTGATAAGTCAACGCGGTTCTGGCGAGCTCGAAATCGTGGTCGCCTCCGATCACGATGATCGGAACGCGGCTGAATAGCCTAATCTGGCCGCAAAGCTGCAGGCCCTGAAACTGTAAGCGCTTTATATTCAGGAGTACGATCGAATAACGCCGCGATCTAAGAAGAGATAGGGCATCTCGAGGATCGTTCGCGCAGGCTTGGATCTCCAAGCCCAGCTCGTTCCAATCGATCATACGCTTCAGGTTTTCTCTCGTCTGTGAGTTCGGATCGACAAGCAGTACCGAATGCATAAGAAGCACCTCGCTTATCTTCAATCGGCTTCGAATTAGAGAACCCTTCGCGAACGGGTTACTCTATTAATATCAACTCGAGAAGAAGGCGACAATGTGCATCTCTTTACACCGTATGCATTTGTTTACCTTTTCTTGAAAGCGGTATCAACACCTATAAATAGGCAGGTGAAACATCTGAATACCGGCAGGTTGTTGCCCCCCAAATGTAAGCGTTACACTTCTCGGTGTAATCCAGTACGACACTTTTCCTGGGGGGTATACGATGCTTAACAAGAAGGTCGCAACAACGTTAGTCAGCTTGTTGATGGTATCCGCTTTAGCCGCATGCGGCGGCGGGAATAACGGCAATAACAGCAGCCCGAGCCCGAGCGAGGCCCCGAGCAGCTCGGCGTCATCCGAACCGTCCGAGTCCGCGAGCGCTCCGGCGTCGGAGGAGATCGACCAAGGCACGCCGGAGATGGATTTCGATCTCGGCGGCCGGACGATCAAAGTCGTCTCCTGGTGGGATATGACTCCGCAGGAGAGGAATCCCGACGAAATCGCCAAGAAGAAGAACCTCGAAGAGCTTCAGAAGAAGCATAACTTCAAGATGGAATTCGTCAACGTAGATTACGGCGAGTATCAGGAGAAGATTACGGCTTCCCTTCTGGCTGGAGAACCGATCGGCGATATCGTCAGGGTAGGCAAAAACTATGCGTTCCCGGCTCTCGTGAAGCAGGATCTGTTCTGGCCGGTCGACGAGTATACGAAGAACGCGAACGCGTTCGACCAGAACGCGACTTACAAGTGGGGCCAATATAACGGAAGAGGTTATCTGTTCTCCGAGTCCCGCGGCGATCTCGTTCAAGGCATCTTCTATAACCGCACGTTGATGAACCAGCTCGGCATCAAGCCGCTGCAGGACTACGTGAATGAGGACAACTGGAACTGGGATACGTTCATTCAAGTGGCGAAGGACGCGAACAAGGATACGAATAACGACGGCAAGCTGGATACGTGGGGACTGGCCAATCCGAATATGATGGATCCGGGCTTGTACTCCAACGAAGCCGCGCTGACGAGCGGCGACAAGCAGACGTTGGACGATCCGAAGACGGTCGAAGTGCTTAACTTCATCTCCCGCGTCGCGACCGAGAAAGTCGCCAGACCGACGGAAGGCGGAGACTGGACCGAGCCGGGACAATTTTTCCGTCAGGGCAATACGCTCATGTACTCTGGCGCGTTCTATGAGATCGGCGGCCTGAAGAACGATATGAAAGACTACGACATCGGCTTCGTTCCGTTCCCGAAAGGCCCTAGCGCAAGCTCCTATCATTCCTTGGAGCCGGCTTACCAGGCGCTGACGATTCCGAAGGCGGTCAAGGATCCGGATAAGCTTCTGTACATCTGGGAGAAGTTCAACGACATCGATTCGATCTACGATTATCCGGAGCAATCCGACTTCGAGGCTAATCTGACTACGGAAGAGGACATCAACAACGCGAAGATGGCGGTCGAGGGTCTTACCGTTCTGGAGCACGGCACGTTCATGCCGGACTTCCCGTACTACAATATCGGCGGCGATCTGCTTAACGGCGAATCGGTATCGACGGTCATCGAGAAGTACAAGGCGCCTGCGCAAGCGGCGATCGATAAGGTTTATCAGAAATAATCTATAAGCAGCCAATAGTCCCCATTTAGATCTCCTCTAACATGGGGACTATTATTGGATTTCGATCTTCGCCGCAGGAGGGGAGAAGCATTGGAGCTCTTCAAGAAAAGAAAAGGAACGATTATGCTCGTCGCGGTCTTATTTTTTTTGTCCGTTTGGGCGTTCTACCCTTCGGATCGCTCGGGAATCGGCCGCATTCAAGCGATGCCCGATTTCGTCGCGGTGACCGATTCGGACGCGCAGGACGGGTATGACGCGTACTTAAGCAACGCCTCGAACGCGGCACGCCCGAACGAAACCGTACGAATCGAGGGGGAAAGCTTCGCGAGAACGGAAGGAGACGGATTCGAGGTCGCGGACGATTACGAGGGCTTGAACGGCAAAGCCGTCCTCACGCCGGACGCGGGATCGATCAGCTGGGAGGTTCGTATCGATAACCCGGGTTTGTACAACTTGAGGATTCACTATTATCCGATTCACGGCAAAAGCTCGTCGATCGAGCGGGAGTTGTCCATTAATAACGAAGTTCCATTCAAGGGCGCGGAGATCATTCTCTTCAACCGTCTGTGGGGTAATCGGGACGCGGAGGTCAAACGCGACGACAGAGGCAACGATCTGCGGCCGAAACAAGTTGAGAAACCAGCATGGCAGCTCGCTGCGTTCGCGGACAGCGAAGGGTATTACGACGAGCCTTATCTGTTCCGCTTCGGCCAAGGGGTGCAGACCCTGACGCTGACGGCGCTTAGAGAGCCAATGGCCATTGATTATATCGAGCTGTATCAGGAACCAAGCCTGCTAACTTACGCGGAGAAGAAGGCATCGTACGAGTCCTCGGGGGCTCGGTCCGCGCAGGATCGATTCGTTCTCGTCCAAGCGGAGGACGCGAGCCTGAAGTCGTCCCCTACGCTGTATCCGGTATCGGACAGGTCCAGCGCATCGGTCGAGCCGCAGGACGATTCGAAGATCAGAATCAATACGATCGGCGGAACGAACTGGAAGCTGCCCGGCCAATGGATCGAGTGGGAGATCGACGTGCCGGAGGACGGCCTGTATAAGATCGCCCTGAAGCGGAAGCAGGACCAGCTGCGGGGCATATACGCCACGAGAAGCTTAACGATCGACGGGGAATACCCGTTCAAGGAGATGAAGCGGATTCGCTTCGACTTCAGCAGGGACTGGGAGATGGACGTACTGGGCGGCGACGA
>Ga0065721_10051427_pt1 | contig 14800 bp, 12 predicted proteins | sample Mesricmetagenome_FD_59108 | JGI IMG/M metagenome (GOLD analysis project Ga0065721, IMG submission 59108) | Mesophilic microbial community from rice straw/compost enrichment Sample: eDNA_1 v2 (version 2) | ecosystem: Engineered > Solid waste > Grass > Composting > Bioreactor | place: USA: Davis... | reverse complement strand
CCCGCCGTTCCGACCCGGCCGACAAGCGCCGTCAGACGCTGGAACTGACCGACCGTGCCGATGACCTGCTGAGGCGGCTGAGCGCCATTCACTTGACGGAAGTCCGCGATATGGCGCCGCGCCTCATCGAGCTCCTCAGCGATCTGCAGAAAGATCGTTAGAATTCTGGAGAAGACGTCAAACCTCCGCCTGAGGGCGGTCCGTGCCTAGAGATTCAGCCTGCTTTCCGTGAGATTCGTTTGCCTCGGATCGGCCCTGATGATGATCTTACGCGGGCGCGCATTGTCGCGCTGAACGAGAATGCTGATGACGCATTGGCCGCCATGGATGCGTACCGAAAGGAGACGGCCCTGGGTCTTGCTGATGATCCGCTTGACGACGGTATTGCAGTCCAGCCGTTCGGCAGAATTCGAAAAACCGCTACCCGACGCATTCACCACTGCCAGCATGGTGAGCGCTGCCATAGCTGTCAGAAAAACGGCCATGTTTCGATCTCCCCGCTGACCGATCACGAGCTATTGTGCCCGCTCGCTGTACCCCTTTCTTGAATTTATATCGCTCCACGATATATTTCAATCATTACAGGCGCATCAGCCTGGTCGTGACCTGTCGTTCCTGTCCAGGAGGATTTGATATGACCGGCATTGGAAATTTCTCTGACACCGAGGCACAACTCAGCTCTGGGGAATCCGGGTCTGGCTATGGCTCCTCCGTCCTGTCTTCGCCGACCGCAAAGATGGACTTCCTTCGAGGCCAGCTCGCTCAGCGGGGCTTCCCTTCCGAAGGCATGAGCTGGACTCTGCTCATGCTCGAATGGAAATATGATCTTGCGGTTCTTTTCGGGAATCTGGGCGACTGGATGAGATACATCGATCGCCGCTTCGACTTTCGGGAATAACCGAAGCGGGTAAAAGCAAGGTCAGGCCGTCGTCCAAAACAGCCCGATGGCTAAACTTTAAAGCTTCGTCGTAACTGGCGACTTACCTCCAAGCGATATCATTCCGGATGAAACGCTGAAGGGGGACCCTATGAGTTGGCAGATCTTGGCAGCCGCTGCCGCGACATTCGCCGTGCGGTACAAATCCTATTTGCCGGACCGTCGTCCACAGGAACCCCTCGTGGCCTCCTGTCCGCATCGGCTGGTCATGGAGCCAAGACCGATCGAGCCGAGCTGGGTGATTTCCGGCAATCCCGTCGCCCGCGCGGCAAGCCATTCCCAGGCGGAAGACAAATGCGCGACGACGGCCGTTTGGGACTGCACCGCCGGCGAATTCCGCTGGTTCTTCGGATGGGACGAGGTCGTGGTGATTCTTGAGGGCGAAGTCCATGTGACCGCGGAAGACGGCACCGCGCGCGTCCTTCGAACCGGCGACCTTGCATATTTCAAAGCGGGCACCTGGGCCACCTGGCGCATCGACGATTACGTCAAGAAGATCGCGGTGATACGCAAGCCGTTCCCCCTTATCGTGTCCTTGTACTACCGGATTCTCAATCGGCTGTCTGGTGCGGGACGACGTGTCGGGCTGGCGAGGTGATCCACCTCGACGGAGACTTGCGTCGCTGCCCGGCGTCAGGTCACCGCGGTAGAGACGCTGAAACGGCGCGAAATGCCGGTCACCGGTTTGCGGTTGATGAGACGATGGAGTTAACCGCGCCGAGATAAGCCATGCGGGCATGCCTCGGCGTGAAATTGTGGTCGGCGTCCTGGACCACCGAAAACGTCACGTTCGGAAACCGTCGCATCCCCTTCGCATCCCTGCCGAAAAAATGCGACAGTTCCTCCAGCCCTATGTCGCCGGCGCTGTAGAGAAGCGAGACTCGAACGCCGCGGCCGTGAAGCTTGCGGAATCCCGCAAGAACGGCGCGCTCCCGTACCGACAGGCCTCCGACCGCTTGTGCCAGAGGCTGGACAGCGCGCTTTGCCAGGCGTCTGAATATCTCGCCCGCCTTCTGGACGACATCGACCTCGCCTCTCAGGATACGCATCAAGGTTTCCCGTTCGAAGAGACGTCGCCCGTAATGCTCCAGCGTCTGCACGGGATTTTCAAGCGCCTCGTCGACCGATCGCCCCTCCTCCCACTGAAAGACCACCGGGTTGACGCCAACCAGTCCGACGATCCGCGGATCGTCCAGGGCGGACTGGAATCCGAGATAGGCGCCGCTGCAGCGTCCCGCCGTCACCACCGGAGCCATGCCACGACTTTCGAGAAAATCAATTGCCTCCCGGACGTCCGCAACCTGGACAGGATCATAGAGAACCTGGCCCGTATGGCCCGCCAGCGGTGGGCTATCGGCAACATTGGCGCAATCGAAACGCAACGAGCTGATGCCCTCTCTCGCGAGAGACCGCGCGGTCTCGACCGTCGAGCGGCCCCATCCGGAAAGTCGGTCATAGCCCGACGACAAGAGCAGCACCGTAGGCTTCTTTTCCGGACTCTGGCTCAGGGGTTTGCAGACGATACCGAACAGCCTTCCGCCACGGCCGAACCTCACTGTAGTCTCGGCATAGTCCGCACCTTGATGGGTGGAGGCATATCCGGATACACAAGGCTCTCGAACGGCAGTTTCCCTCTGAGCCAACTCTGCGATCCAGGCAACCAACTGAGAGGCGACCGCTTCTGGCACGACCGCGACGGTCGGATTGGATGTCAGCTTCTCGTAACCTTCAAACGGCACGTCGAGAACATCTCCGCCGAGCTTGCGCAGATGCGCGGCAAATGCACCGTCCGCCGGGCGGTCGCTTCGGGAAAAGACGATCGCATTCTTTGCAAGCGCCTTCTCCGTCTTCATGAGATCGATGCTTCGCAGACCGTCCACGATCTCCTGCGGCATACGAAGACCGGCGACCTCGATTGCCGCTGCCGTTTCCTTTTTCAGTCCGAGCTTGTCGTTGATTATCTGGGAGAAGGCGGAGAGCTCGCGAACATGGAAACGGCCCGAGACGACCGGTGCGAGAAAGGCAATGCCGTCTACTCCGGAAATCCGCTCAGCGGCCTGGGCGGCGACCACTGCCCCGACGCCCTGAGCGACGAGCACGATACGGTCGCAACCCGACCGTCGTTCAAGGAAGCGGGCAGCCGCGACAAATGCCTCCGCCCAGGTTTCGATGCCGGGACGAAAGACGGTTTCATCGAGCGCGTCGCCCGTTCCGGGATAATCGAAGCGCAGGCTGCTGATGCCTTCCTGCGCAAGCCGCTCGGCAAGAATGCGCCAGAACTTCCGGGTGCACATTTCCTCAAGTCCCCAAGGGCTTGCGAAAAGCACCGCAAGAGGTCTTGCCGGCCCCTCGGCCGGCGTGAACAACCCCACCGTCCCGTCAAAGGTGATCGGTTCGGCGGCCGGACGTGCCACGGGGCCCTCGCATCGGGTCGATTTGGCTTCGATGTCGTGCATCCGATTTCCTGTATGTCTGAAGCCACGTTAGAGCGTCACGATTGCCATTCGCCTAAGCGTTTCGCTCAAATCCTTCCGAAGAGGATCAACCGCACCGAAATCGGACAGGAACAGCGGATCACCGGGCCGTCGCAAGCTCGCGGGCTGGTTCAAGGATCGTTTCAGCACCGTCCCCACCAACCCTGCCGCGCCACACGATGCGCGGTGCAGGGACCCGCACGCCGAAGCGCGGCGCGACCCAGCCGCCTTCCCCCGGTTTTTCGCCGCCGCTCCGAACCGAAATCACCCCCCGCGGAAACCTTATCGCAAGCAGCTCTCGTCCGTCCCTGGCCACGCTTGCCGTCGTTCCGGAAACGTCTACGGCCAGATCCGGAGCCAGCTGGAAAACGATCTCGGCATTATACGCTCCGCCGATGAGACGATCGGTCACGAGGATCGCCTCGCCCGAACGCCGGACTGTGCGACGGTGTATGACGCCGAAGCGTCGCCGGTATCCGTCGTGCTCGGCGGTCACCGACCAATCCGGCTCGGAAGCGGTCTCGATCAATCTGGCCGTGGCCTTATGGGACCAGTTGAAGGCGCCGGACATCACGCTCTGGTTTTCGCCGGCGATGTTGAGCGTGTTGTGAGCCGGCGTCGAACGGAACCAGTTTCGCCAGATGCCACCCGAACCATAGAGCCAGGTGCCGGGGTCCACGAGGACCGGATTTCCGTCCAGAGAGAGCGTCAGGGAGAGCGCGTCGGCATGCCCATGGGCGGCAATGGAAAGATAGCCGAGGGGGCCATGGTCGAAGGTGAGTTCCGCGCGGCTTCCTCCCATGTCTCCCCGCCAGACGGAAATTCCGCCGTCCTGGAATATGCGCAACCCATGGTGACTGCCGATTGCGGCTGTCGGCCGGCCGAAGAAGAGCGACCGGAAATCGCCCTTTTCCGAGACCCTTCCGGGTTGCCCGAGAAAACCCCGGATGGCGGAGGCAACCGATGCGGCATAATCCGCCTCCTCGCCGAGCGTCACGACGCGTCCTTCGTCGTCGTCGCCGAATCCTGCCCGTTCCGGCAGCCATTCGACGAAATCCGCAAAGGCCGAGAGCCTGTCTTCCACAGCCTGGCCGAACGATTGTCCGTGCTGCCGCGCTGCCAGCATGCAGGAAAGGATGAACTCGGCGGTAAAAGCCGCATATGTCGGGCTTTGTTCTGCGCCGGAGCCATCCGGCAGAATCTGCTTGAGGGCTTCCGCGGCAAGCTGACCCCTTGCATCCTCCGTCGGGCGCCCGAGCGAAAGGCCGATCAGATATTCGCCTGCCAGTTCCGCGACGAGATGATTGTTGGCGGAGGAAAATTTCGACGGAAAGCGCGGTAGCCAGTAAGCGCTCGCCGCGAGAATTTCGCCGATACGGTCACGGCATTCCGCGCTCATCCGTTCGTAAACGAGGTCATGCGTGATCATCAAGCTGATCGCTCGCAGCGCAACCTCGATGCCCGATGCCCACCCCACGCCGCGAAAAGGGGGATTGGCCCTGTGCCAGCTTTCGACGGCGGCTTCGATCGCTGCGATCGCCCGAAGATCACCGCTCAGGACCGCATGAGCTGCGAGCACCGGCAGTTGCTGGAGCCGGCCGATCTCCCATACATATTTGATGTCCCCCCGGCCGCTGCCATGACGGTAGTCGATGTCGAAGGTGTAGGTGTCGGCGCCCGGCCAGGCACCGCCTGTCACCGGATCGAGCCGCCAGAGATCGTCCGGATAGAGCAAGCTCGAATTGCGCTGGGGCCAGCTTACTCCAAGGGCCGCAAAATTGCCGGAGAGGGCCCTCTCCGCCGCATCCCTGACGGCCTCCCGCTGTTCTGACGATGCTCCTGCAACCCGCTGCTTCAGGTCCGCAAATACGGGCAGGAGCTTGTCGGCCCGGTAATGCTGCCAGCCGTTCTTGACGTGGCGGGATATCGTCCTGCGCCCAACCTCACCGGCCCGATGGAGGATTTCGGCAGGCTCCATGCTGCGCAAGCGATTGATGTACCATCTGAGCTTCATGGGACCCCGTAGCATCGGCCTCGACATTTACCATCCCGTCAGGCTTTCGGGCCGGGCGGTTCTCTTTTCCCACGCATGGGTTAACATCCCTTTCAAGCGAAGGGAGCCGCATCCGATGAGACTGACCGCCGTATTGCTTGGCATCGTGATGATGGCGTCGAGCGCCCAGGCAGCGCCTCTCCCGCTCAGCCGCGGCGTCGGCCTGCACGGATGGTTGAACTGGTCCCCCATCGAGAAGGATGGCTCCTACCGCTGGCCGCCATATCGCACCGTGGAGCAATGGCTGTCCTTGTGGCGACCGATCGGCGATTGGCCGAAGGGCAACGAATTCGCCCGTATCCGCTCGCTGGGCTTCGACTTCGTCCGCCTGACGGTCGATCCCGGTCCGCTCGCCGCCAGCGAAGGCGCGCGCAGGAAAGAAGCGCTCGACTTGCTTTCGAAGGCCGTCCAGCGTCTGACTTCGGCCGGTCTCAAGGTCGTCTTCAATTTGCATGGCGTCAGCCAGGTGCCTGCCTACGGCATGGACATGATCTATGGGGGTGCGGACAGCGAGGGAGTTATCCGTTACCGCACCATGGTGAGATCGGTGGCCTCCATGCTGGTGGAAATCGGCACCGACAAGGTCGCTTTCGAACCCTATAACGAGCCCGCCTACTATCCTTGCGACGCAAGCGGCACGGACGACTGGCAACGGATCATGACCGACACGGTGGCGGACATCCGGTCGGTCAGCGCCGAGCTTACGATCATTGCGACCGGCGCCTGCGGCGGCAGCATTACCGGGCTTTCCAACATCGATCCCACCTTCGATGACGAAAACATCTATTACAGTTTTCACATGTACGAGCCGCACAGCTTCACCCATCAGCGTTCGGACAGGCCGGACGGCTTCGTGTCCGGCTTTCCCTGGCCGGCGAGGAGCGGTTCACCTGAAAGCGTCATCCAGGGGCTGAAGGCGCACATGCAGGCGGCGGGCCTGACCCAGGTCGAGCAGAACGCGAACCTCGCCAGGGTCGAAGGGCGTATCGCCGAGTATTTTCAAGAGAACTGGGACGACGCGAAGTTGAAGGCGCGCATCGGCGAAGCGGTGGAGTGGGCAACACGACACGGCATTCCTGCGACAAGGCTCTTCATGGGTGAGTTCGGAGTCATTCGGATATCCATCGACGGCCGCTCCGGCGCCTATGATGCCGACAGGCTCCACTATCTGCGCACCGTCCGCGAGACTGCAGAGGGCTACGGCTTTCCCTGGTCCATATGGGAATATGCCAACCCCGACGGGATGACGGTCATCGAACCGCAGGGGCGGGCCGTGCCCGACGCGGACCTTTTGCAAGCGATCGGGCTTCCAAGACAGCCGGCTCAATAACGCGTGATATCGAGCCGCTGATCGATGAAAGCCCGTTTGCCGCCCCGGCCGCCGGCGATCTGCGGAACCGCTTCCAGCGTAAAGACAAGACATCCCCGGCTCTTCGCCGAGACATAGGCGCGCAGTCTCTCGACATCTGCCGTTGAGCCTCCCGGGTCGAGGATATATCGGATCACAACCTCTCCAGGCGTATCCTGATAAAATTGATATTCAGCAATCCCGTTGAAAAGTTTCGGATCTTCCGGCGTGAGGTCCGTCGTCACGATGCGCTGCCCATCGAAGGAAATGAGAAAGCCGGGCTTGCGGCGGGGGGCCAAGGCCCGAATGCGAAGCCGCCGACCATTCTCGGGCGTTGCAAGCTCGACCAGCGTGCCGAAATCGCCCGTATCGTAGCGGATGAAGGGCATTCCCGTCGAAAGGAAACCGGTGCCGACGATACGTCCCTCCCGCCCCGGCTCGATGACGGGATTGCCGTTCTCGTCGAGAAGTTCCGCAACCCCGTAGAGCGGATTGAACTCATAAAGGCCGTCTTCGTCCTGGACCTCGGCGGCAAAGGCCACCTTCTCGCTCAAGCCATAGAAGACGCCGAACTTCACATCTCCCAGAACGCTGCGGATCAGCGCACGCTGATGATCGTAAAGGGGTTCCGAGATCGGCAATATTCCCTTGATCCCGGGACGGGGAACCCGCCCGAGCTGCCGCATGCGGCGGCAGAGAAGTTCCATGGCGGACGGATAACCGTACAGGAATTGAATCCCCTTGCGGTCGATCTCATCGAGATAGGCCTGCACATTCTCCGCCGTCATCGGGAAAACCGCGAGCTTCAGCTCGCGCAGAGCTGGATCCCAGTCATAAAGACCGGGACCGCCGCCTTTCAGATGAAAACCGCGCAGACTGATCCGCGCCTCGCGCTCGCTGAATCCGACCCTGGACCAGGCATCGTAGACGAAAGCCATTTCCCTCGCGCTTCGGTCCTTGTCGAGAAAGAAGCCGAAGGGAGGCTCTGCATTGGAGCCGCTGGTCTCGGTCCTGTCCAGCTGCCAGCGCGGCACCGCCAAGGCCGCTTCGCCGGCCTCCCTCAATTGCTTCTTGCCCAGCACCGGCAAGCGGCGCAGATCCTCCGGCATCAGGGCCGAAGCGTCGAAGCCGGTGCCAAAGGCGTCATCGATGAGAGTCCGGTAGAACGGGCTGCCCTGATAGGCCTTGGCAAGAAGCGCGCGAAGAGAAGCAAGGTGCTGTTCGTTGGCATATTGCGGATCGCTCTCGGCTTTGGCGATACGAGCACGCCAATCCGCATAGGTCCTGCCGAATTTCACGCCTGTCGGCACGAGCGAGATCAAAGGCCTGACCGCGTCGCGCACGAAACGGGGGCTGCGGACATAGAAGCCGCGCATGACGTCCAAAGGTTTCATCGGTCTTCCACCGGGATTTTGCGTGTTTGCGCCGCGGCTTTCCAGATATTGCGCAGAGTGTCGGCATAGGGCGCCACATCGAGCCGAAGCCGATGCGCCGCGCGGGCCGCGTCCCCGAGCCGATCCCGAAGGTCTGGCTCCATGATCAGCCGCTCCAGCGCCCTCTTCAACGCGCCGACATCCCCGGGCGGCACCAGGAGACCGGTTTTTCCGTCGCTGATGATGTCTTCTACTGCGCCGACCGGCGTGGCAACGATGGCGAGGCCCGCCGCCATTCCTTCGATGACCGAGATGGGCAGATTTTCCGCAAAGGATGGGAGGGTGAGGACATCCGCCTTCGAAAGCAGGCGGGCGACATCCTCCGGTCCCTGCCATCCGGGAACCGCCACGCGGTCGGAAAGGCCAAGTTCCGTCAGCCGCAGGCGCAGCTTCTCCACCTCGCCGTCGCCGGCGATGGTTGCACGCCAGCCCGGCAGGTCCGCCATCGAGGCGAGCGCCTCGCAAAGCTCGGGAACGCCTTTTCTCTTCTCGACCCTTCCCAGAAACAGAATATGAACCCTGTCGCCGCCGCCTTCACGAGGCAAGGACGGAACTTCCGTGGCATTCGGCACGATGACCAGACGCTTCTCCGCTTCCGGCACCTTCCGGAGAATGAATTCCCGCCAGACCTTGCCGAGGACGATGATCCCGCTGGCCTGCCTGAACATGGACCGGATTCTCCGGTTGAGAAATGTATCCTCGTCCGACCAGAACGCCATGTATTCGGCGCCGTGAAGGTGAAGAATATAAGGGATCCCTAGCATTCGGGCGCATATCGCAATAACAAGCTTGCGATAGGTGCTGCCGTAGCTGGCAAGATTGATATGAACGACGTCCACCTCTTTTCGGATGCGGGCCATGAGCATGCTGAAGCAGAAACCGGACAGGTATAAGAAGGAATGGGCAAGATTCCCGTTTCCCCGCGTGGCCAGGAACCGGACATCGATATCGCCGCGAGCGCGCCCATCAAGCTCACGCTTCAGGGAAGCCATGACCCTGTCGATACCGCCCTGCCCCGTCCCTCCGGCCGGCGTGGCCACCATGACGTTGACGATACGGCCGGCGTGGCTGCGCTGCAGCATGTCTTCCTCGCTTTACACTGACCTGAAACCAAACCACCGTTACTGTTAACATTTGGCGGCTAGGATTCCGTTAAATCATCCGGCGCTTCGCCTGGTACCGCCGCGTTGTCACCGTGATTGGCCGAACCGTTTCAAGGAAACTTCTTTGCTGCTCAAATCCACGCTCATCTACGGCCCGGCCATTCTGCTGACACGCATCTCCGCCCTCCTGTTTCTGGTGATCGCCACGCGCCTCATCGACAAGACCGAATACGGCCTTCTGACGCTGGTGGTGACGGTCGGGGAAATGACCGACGTGGCGGTTACGAACTGGCTTCGCATCTCTCTGCTCAGGCTGGGCGGCAAGGGCGACATTACTCGCGGGAGCTTGGCGCGCGCCGGCAACATTCTCATTTGCACGACGCTTCTCGCCCTTGTCATAGCCGTGGTGGCCAGCAGTCTCGTTGTGCCGGAGCGCTGGGCGGATTTCTCGATCGCCGTCTGCGCCTACCTCGTCGCCGGCGCGATTGCCCGTTACGCGCTGGTTGTCCTCCAGATGCAGCAGCGGCATTCCACCTATGCGATGCTGGAGTTCCTGCGGGCGCTCCTGCAGCTCGTCTTCCCCGTGGCCACCCTTTTGGTGCAGCACAATTCCTTCCTCTCGATATCGCTCGCTTCCAGCTTCGGCACGCTGACGGCCGGCATCGTCGCCGGCATCGTTGCATCCCGGCGGGTTATCAGCGGTCCGCCGCGTTTCACCCATCGCGAATTCTTCGCGCTCGGAGTGCCGATCGTCGTGATGGCGCTCGTCAGTTTCGGGCTTGCAAATGCCGAGCGGGTGTTCCTCAAGGTCTATCACGATGCTACGGCGGTGGCTGTCTTCGCGGCGGCCTATGCGCTTGCCCGCCAGCCGGTCGACATGATCGCGAATGCCATCAATATGGGTGCCTTTCCCGAAGCAGTCGCGCGGTTTGACGAAGAAGGACCCGCCGCGATTGCTGCGCTTCTCAAACAATTCCTCGCGCTTATCTTCACTCTCAGTCTGCCGGTTGCCGCTCTCCTGGCCGCCCTCGGTCACGATCTGACGGAACTGTTGCTCCCGGCAAGCTACGACGGGCCTTACAATCTGCTCTTCGCGATCATCGCCTGCAGTGCGGTCTGCACCAATCTCGCGGATTTCGTTTACGGCGCGGTCGTCTACGCTCATAAGCGGCCCTGGCTGCTTATCATCAGCAAGTTCTCCGGCTCCACCGCGACCATCGTCCTTTCCTTTCTCCTCATACCCCGCATGGTAGAGGTGGGAGCCGCACTCGCACTCGCCGGTGGGGCGATCGTAAACCTTTTGGTTTCGATGCTGATCAGCGAACGTCTCACACCAGTCCCTCTGCCGTGGCGAGCCCTTGCGGTTTCCCTCGGGATTTCAGCAAGCGTGGGCGTGGCGGCGGCGCTTGTAAGCGGCTACCTCGGCGACCTGCATGTCATCTTCCGCCTGGCCGCGGCCGGGTTCGTCGCCGGCATCGCGTTCCTGGGACTCAACGCCTTGTGCTATCCGCAAGAAGCGCGCCACAGCCTTGGCATCGTCCGAAGCCGGCTGCAGCAATTCGGCTAGGATTCGAACCACCGAAACGGAAGAGGCTGCGACCGACCGCAGTCTCCCGTCGTATAATCAAAAGCGTCAACGGTGGATGCGACGGCGACGGATCTCCTGGCTGAGCAATACGGCATAGGCGGTATTCGTCTCATAGTAACGGCGCCATAGCCGCCTGGGCTCCTGCATCACCCGGAACAGCCATTCGAACCCGAGCGCCTGGACAAGCTTCGGTGCCCGGGCGACCTTGCCGCCGTATACGTCGAAGCTGCCGCCGACGCCCATGACGAAACTCGGTTTCAGCACATGCCGGTATTTCTTCAGGAAGCGCTCCTTGCGCGGCGTCGGCATGGCGACGAGCAGGCAGTCAGCCCCTGAATCGTTGATCGCCCTGACGATACCCTCTTCGTCGTCCGGCTTGAAATAGCCGTTGCGCATGCCGGCGATCCTGAGTCTCGAGTGATCCTTTGAAAGGCGCGAGGCAACGGCGTCGAGCACCTGCTGTTCTGCTCCCAGCAGATACGGCCGATAGCCGCGCTTGGCACAAACTTCGAACAGCTTGAGCATGATGTCGACCCCTGCGACGCGTTCCGGCAGCTCCACGCCGCACAGTTTGGCGCCCCAAAGCACCCCGATACCATCGACATTGATCAGGTCCGCGCCAACGACATCCTCATGCAATTCCGCATTCTTGCGCATGGTGATGAGTTTGGCGACGTTGACGACCACGTGATGAAGAGGCCGCTTTTCCCGCATGGCTTCCTCCGCCAGACCAAGCGTCTCCTCCATGGTAATGCCATGCATTGGGCAACCGAGAAATTCGATCCTGCGCGACGAAAGCAGCGGATGATTGGACCAGCCCGTCTTTTGCTGCGTGCTCATGCCGCCTTCTCCATGGTCATGAGGGCCGGCTGCTTGCTTTTGTTCTTCTTTCCTTCGATACGGGCATCCGGCTTGCGCGCCTTGCGCCACGTCCACAGGCCCCGCGTATCGACAAGCTTCTTGCCCTTCAGCGATTCCGGATCGATGAAGTTGAACTGGCGATGGTCCACCAGCAACACGACGATGTCGGCCTGATCGATTGCCGAAAGCGCATCGGTGAAGACGATGCCTCTATCCTCGAGCTCCTTGGGCAGCGATCGCGTGTTCGGTTCGGCCGCGACAATCTTGGTGTCCTTGCGCTCCGAAAGCAGCTTGACGACCTCAACCGCCGGACTTTCCCGCAGATCGTCTATATTCGGCTTGAAGCTCAACCCCAGGCAGGCGATCGTCTGCTGGCGTCCCGATTCCAGAAGAGATTCGATATCCCTGACGACGGAATGCGGCCGGTTCGAATTGATCCGGCGGGCGGACTGCATCAACGGCGTGCTGTCGGGCGCTGCATCGATGATGAAATAGGGATCGACCGCAATGCAGTGGCCGCCAACACCCGGGCCGGGCTGCAGGATGTTGACGCGCGGGTGACGGTTGGCAAGATCGATGACCTCCCACACGTTGAGCGACAGGTCCTGGCACACGGCGGCAAGTTCGTTGGCAAAGGCGATGTTGACGTCGCGGAAGGCGTTTTCCGTGAGTTTCACCAGCTCCGCCGCTTCCGCAACGGTGATGAAGAGATCACCCGCGACGAAACTCGAATAAAGGGCTGCCGTCCGCTCCGAAGACCGGCGAGAAAGCCCGCCGATCGAACGGTCATTGTTGATGAGTTCATTGAGGACATTGCCGGGAAGAACCCGCTCCGGCGAATAGGAGACGTAGACGTCGGAATCCTTGTCGGCGGCCTCCGGGAAAGTCAGATCCGGGCGAAGCTCGGAAAGCAGCCGGTTCATGGCGCGCGTCGTGCCGACCGGCGACGTCGATTCCAGCACGACCAGATCGCCCTTCTTCAGGATGGGGGCGATGGCGCGCGCCGCAGCGAGAACGTAACTGATATCCGGCTTGCGATCCTCGGTAATCGGAGTGGGAACGGCAATCACATAGGCATCGGCAGGTTGCGGGCTGCTGAAGGCCCTCAGCTTGCCGCTCGCCACCATTTTCTGGACCAGACCGTCGAGATCGGGTTCCACGATGTGAATCTCGCCGCGGTTGACCTTCTCGACGACGGCCTCGTTGATATCCACGCCAATCACGTCAAAACCGCGGCTGGCAAAGATCGCGCAGGTGGGCAGTCCGATATAGCCCATGCCTATGACGGAAACGCTTCTGATATCAGACATGTAATAGCTCCTCGAGAATTCGGTGGCTGGCCCTGCCGTCGCCATAGGGATTGTGCTGTTCGGCCATGCCTCTGTAGGCGGCTTCGTCATCCAGCAGCGTGTTCGTGTTTTTCAGTATGGTATCGATGTTGGTGCCCACCAGCCGGGCCGTGCCTGCAGCCACGCCTTCCGGTCGCTCGGTGTTCTCCCGCATCACAAGAACCGGCTTGCCGAGAGACGGCGCCTCTTCCTGGACGCCGCCGCTATCCGTCAGAACCAGGTAGCTCCTCTTCTGCAGGTAGAGGAAGGGCAGGTAATCCTGCGGTTCGATCAGGTGGATATTCGGAACGTTGCCCAACATTTGGTTGACCACTTCGCGAACATTCGGATTGGGATGGACCGGATAGACGATCTGCACGTCGCCACGCGTGCCCAGCACCTTGAGAGCCTTGCAGATGCGCTCGATCCCGCCATCGAAATTCTCGCGACGGTGACCGGTGACCAGCACGAGTTTCTTCGAAGGGTCGAGAAACCTGAAGCGTGCGGCCAATTCCGCGTTCTTCATCTGGTCGGCATCGAGAAGGTCGGAGAAATAGAGAAGCGTATCGATCACCGTGTTACCGGTGACGAAAATGCTCGTTTCAGCCTTCCCCTCGGCGATGAGATTGGCGCGCGCCTGATGGGTCGGTGCGAAATGCCAACGGGCAATGTCGCCGGCGATCTTGCGGTTCAGCTCTTCGGGAAACGGAGAGTCGATGTTGTGGCTGCGAAGTCCGGCCTCGATATGGGCAACCGGAATGCGCTTGTAAAAGGCCGCAAGCGCCGCAGCCATCGCGGTGGTCGTATCCCCCTGGACCATCACGATGTCGGGCTTCGCCTTCTCAAGCACCTCTTCCATGCCCTTCAGGACGCGCGCCGTCACGTCGAACAGTGTCTGGCCCGGTTGCATGATGTTGAGGTCATAGTGGACAGGCAATCCCGTCAGAGAGATGATCTGATCCACCATCTCCCTGTGCTGCCCGGTTATGCAGACTTGTGTCTCGAAACCAGCATGGGACAGCGCCGCGCGTGCCACCGGAAAGCATTTCAGCGCTTCAGGTCTCGTGCCGAATACAATAAGCAGCCGCCGTTGGCTTCTGAACTCGAGACTTGGTACGAACTTCATGATCAACCCACGTCATCACTTTGGACGCGGACAACGTGGCGCAAATAGATTTCGCCCGGATTGAATTAATTAGTAGAATTTTAAAGACCTGTACAAAAATACGCAGCAATTGACCCCATTAAATCATTCATTAACCATGACCTGCAATCTGTAGTGGAGGCCTAGGATCAGAACCTGGGGGGTGGGTGTTACGAACGCGGGCTTCGAGCGATCTTGAAGAAAATCCTTATTGCAACATTCAAGGAGCGCGCGAGGCGGTGGGAACACGAGCTCGGCGCCAGATTGCGTTCCCTTGGTCATGACGTTTATTTCGAACAGGTCAAAGGCCGCCCACCGATGCCTTTCCTGGATGCCGTCCTCGCGCTGGAAGCACGGCGCGGCGGCCCTTCGTCCGCATCCCTGACATCACCTCCACCGGCGGACCATCTCCCGGATACATTGGATCTGTTGATCGACTTGACCGGAAAAGCATCTCCCCGAAGCCTGCCGCTCCTGACCATTGACATCAACGGCTGTCCCTATCTGCCGGAAGCGTTTCCCCTTCTGCGA
>Ga0065721_10007670_pt1 | contig 14806 bp, 11 predicted proteins | sample Mesricmetagenome_FD_59108 | JGI IMG/M metagenome (GOLD analysis project Ga0065721, IMG submission 59108) | Mesophilic microbial community from rice straw/compost enrichment Sample: eDNA_1 v2 (version 2) | ecosystem: Engineered > Solid waste > Grass > Composting > Bioreactor | place: USA: Davis... | reverse complement strand
TCGGGCGCATCAGACCTTTTTTTCAAAGGTTCTGGCGGCTCGTTCCATGACACACAACTCAACTCAGGAAGCTAACAGTGAAGAAAGGGAGCTGGAGTGATGAGCCGCCCTGCGACCTTGACTCCTGATGCGGTTCAGCTGGCGCTGGAACAGCTCACTCGTTCCGATCGCCGGCTCAACGAAATCATTCAGCAGGTAGGGCCGTTTCGACTCCGGCGATCGACAAACCGGTTTCAGTCCCTGTTGCGTGCGATCGTGGCCCAGCAGATTTCCACAGCTGCGGCGCGGTCCATCTGGGGGAGACTGGAACAACTCGCCGCCCCACACCCGCTGACCGCAGAGGCGATCCACAACCTCAGTGATGAATCCCTGCGCGGGGCGGGTCTTTCCCCTCAGAAACTCAAATATGTTCGTGACCTGACAGAGCAGGTCCATCGGGGGGACTTGAACCTCAGGAGTCTTCATTTCCGAAGCGACGACGAGATCATCGCAGAGTTGACTCAAATCAAGGGGATTGGGGTCTGGACAGCTCAGATGTTTCTGATGTTCTCGCTGGGACGCCCGGATGTCCTGCCGCATGCGGATTTCGGCATTCGTACAGCGATCAAACGAACGTACGGACTCGATGAACTCCCGTCCCGGGAGGAATGCCATGAGATTGCCCAGCCATGGCGCCCTTACGCCACGGTGGCCTGCTGGTATCTGTGGCGCAGCCTCGAATTCCCCTCTAAATGACCCGCAGGTCAGGAGGCTCGGGGAGCTGACCGGCGCTCCATGATGGCCCGGATGCTCAAGAGAATGAGCGTCACGGCAGCTGCGATGATTCCATTGCGGAGCTTCTGATCGCTTCCGGCCGTCGCGAAGGAGATGACGCCCGCCAGAATGGTCAGGATAAAGACATTCAGAATCCCCAGCTTTCCGGGGAAGAAGTGCTTCTTCAATCCGCGACCACCCCGCAGTTCGTTAAAGGCCACTGCCAGCACGACAAGCACACCGACCACAAGTCCTTCGACCAGGTCGGGGCGGGATTCAAACGATTTGGCTACGGAGTCGATGACGACTTTCAGAAACGCTGAACCAAGGACGATCCCGAGGACGGAACCGGCCCCTCCTGTCAGGCTGCAGCCTCCGACGACGGACGCGGCAATGGCATTCAGTTCGTACCCCGCACCGTCTCTGGTTGGTTCGCTGGTGCCGACGTAGCAGGTGTAAAGAATGCCCGCCAGAGCTGCGGTCATCGAGCCGATACAATAGGCCAGCCATTTGAGACGCTCGGTCCGAATTCCGCTTAATCGGGTCGCCTGCTCGTTCCCCCCAAGGGCATAGAGGTGACGCCCGACGACGGTCTTGCTCATCATGACCCACAGCGCGATCGCCAGCAGGACAAAGATGAGCGCAGGAATCCACCAGCTGTTCCCCAGACTGCTGAACAGCGGATCGGTAATCGTGATCGTCGATTTTCGCGTCTTGGATGCGTAGGCAATCTGGGTGACATCCTGAATCAGCAGCTTGGCCAGACTTCGCAGTCCCACGAGCGATGCGAGCGTGGCCACGAACGGGGGGAGTTCAATGGCGGTGATCAGCCACGCATGAAAACTTCCCACAAGAAAGGCAGCCAGCATCGTGACGAGAAAGGCGACAATCAGTACCCAGACTGGAAGCTGATCTGTCTGCGGAACCGCATCAGGTCGGGGCAGGATCTGCATCCATGTCGACATGGTCTCCGGATCTGTGGTCCCGCCGACTTTTGGCGACAGGAGCAGGCAGACCGAACAGAAAATCATTCCGCTGAACGCAATGACGGAGCCACTGGAAAGATCGATCCCTCCAGCGATGATAACGATCCCCGCTCCCAAGGCAAAAATCCCGAGCAATGCGATTTCCCGGACAATGGTCACCGCATTCTGCCGGGGAAACTCCCGGTACGAATCACTGATCACCGTCGTAAACGCCAGTACGCAGAAGATGGCGATCAGCAGTCCGAATTCGTTCCGATACCGCTGAAACAGACTTGTGTCGGACGTGTTGGGAAGAGCCATTTCACGAGATTATTCGAAGGAGCCAGACAGGAGCAGGTCATACAGCTTGGAGTTGTGGACGATCACGAGGACTGGAGCTTGCGCTCCTTCAGCCACTCTTCAAACTCCTTCAGCTCCATGAAGATCGTTTCCGGTTCAAGGTTTTCCTTTTTCACTGGAGAATTGCTGTCCGGAACGATGACGCGCACTTCGGTGGCAAACAAGTCGTTTGTCCCTTCCTGTGCATAGTTCGGGTAGAATTCCTTGATCGTTTCCTGATCGTCTTCGACCAGAGCCTTGAGAAGTCGGACCCCGTCCATCCCCATCTGGTACGGGTTCTGAACGACCATTACATCGACAAAGTTGTCTCGCATTCCTGCGATACTGGCTTCCGCCGCATCGAAACAGAAGATCTTCACCTTGTCTCGAATATTCCGGTCCTTCACTTCCGCGACGATCTGCGGCGTGTTATAGGCCCAGATCCCGACCAGTGCATTCAGGTCGGAATGACGGTCCAGCGCCCCCTGTACATTCTTTCGGGCCGTTGGCAAATCGGATCGGTCTTCAAGTCGTTCCGCTTCCACTCCGATTTCGCCGAATCCTTCCTTAAATCCCTGCATCCGCAAAATGGCATTGGCGGCTCCGGTATTTCCGACGAAGAACGCGTATTTGCCTCCGTCCGGAAGGATTGCTTTGGCGGCCTTGCCCAGTTCCCGGCCAGCGATGATGTTGTCTGTTCCGATGTACCCGAACCGGGCATCCCGGTATTTGTCGCGGTTGATTTCCCCGTCGATGGTGATCACCTTCACTCCGCGATCCCGAAGGGCCTTCAATTCCTTCGCGAGTGCAGCGCTATCGGGGTTGAAAACAGAAATCCCGAACCCGACCAGATCTTTCTGCATGGCATATTGCTTGACCTTGTCGACCTGTCCCTTGTCGGTGAAGTCGGCCCGGTCAAAGGTAACGTAATACCCCTGATCCTTGAGTCCGAGGACCTCCTCTGCCTTCATTGCTCCGGCTTCGCAGGCGTCCCAGAATGGGTCGTCCCCGTTCGTCAGAATGACAATGCGCTTCTTTCCGGTCTCACCGCCTCCGGCTCCTCCGGTTCCGCTGGACCCGCCGCTCGGGCACCCGGAAAGTCCCATACAGAAACAGGCCAGAGAGACTGTTGCCAGACAAAGCTGCAGAGGCCGTAGCATCGTGGAGTCCTTCACACGCAGAGTTAGTTACGATTCTTTACAAAGTCAGACAATAGACGTTGAATAACATAACGTCAATCTGATGCGACGGGCAGTCTACCGGGGATTTTCCGGATCTGTTTCTGCAAAATCAGAACTGGAAAGAAGATCAAGGTGAGTATCAGGAGAAATCACCGCGGGTGATTCGAAGAACTTCCTCAAGCGAGGTGACTCCGGTCAGCATTTTCCGGAAGCCTGCCTGGCGAAGGCTGACCATCCCCTTCTTCAATGCATTGGCCCGGATCTCACCTGTGCTGGCTCGTTCGTTACACAGGTGGCGAATCTCTTCGTCATTGACGAGCAACTCGTGAACCCCGGTTCGACCGGAATAACCGCTGTCACGACAGTCACGACAGCCGCCGGGAACATAAAGGACGTTCTCCCCCACTTCCGGAAAATCGGAAGGGAGATCGCTAGGGTGGTACTCGTGGGGGCGACGGCATCGCGGGCAGAGCCTTCTCAAGAGGCGCTGGGCGAGAACTCCTTCGACCGTACTGGCCACCAGATAGGGCTCAACACCCATGTCAACCAGTCGAGTAAAGGCTCCGGGGGCATCATTGGTGTGCAGCGTGCTGAACACGAGGTGCCCTGTTAAGGAGGCCTGAATGGCGCTGGTGGCGGTCTCTCCGTCCCGAATTTCTCCAATCAGCACCACATCCGGGTCATGACGGAGAATGCTCCGAAGCCCGGCAGCGAATGTGAGACCGATTTTGGAATGAACCTGAATCTGACTGATCCCGGGGAGCTGATATTCGACCGGATCTTCAACGGTAATGATCTTGGTCGCGGGACTCTTGATTTCGCTCAGGGCGCTGTACAGGGTTGTCGTTTTCCCGCTCCCGGTCGGTCCGGTCACCAGAATGATTCCGTGAGGGAGTTCAATCAGTTTTTTGAACTGATCGTAGGTGTCCTGCGGCATCCCGACCCCTTTGAGGTCGAAGACCATTCGCTGTTTGTCCAGCAGACGAAGAACGATCCCTTCCCCATGGAGCATCGGGATAATCGACATACGCAAGTCGATTTCACGCCCCTTGACACGAATATTGATTCGGCCGTCCTGTGGAAGTCGCTTTTCAGCGATGTTCAGGCGGGCCATGATTTTCAGGCGGGTGACGATCGACGAAGAAAAGTGATTGATCTCCGGCGGGACAGGCTGCACACGCAACATGCCGTCGACGCGAAACCGGACGACAAGCCCGGATTCCTGCGGCTCGAGGTGAACGTCACTGGCCCGCTGTTCGAGTGCCTCAATCAGTAATTCGTTGACCAGACGGATGACGCTCGGTGCCAGGGCGGACTCTGCCAGTTCGCCCATCCCTTCCGGGATGTCATCGAGCATCTCGATTTCATCCGCACGCTGAGCCACCAGTTCCTTGATGGTGTCTCCCCCGACCCCCAGATTCCGTTTAATCAGGTCGAGAATCTGGTCCCGGCTCGCGAGGACCGGTTCGAGGCGGACTTTCCCCAGCGTACTCAGTTCGTCGAGGGCCTCCAGATTGAACGGGTCGCTGACCGCCATCCGGATATGCCCATTGGATCGCTCCAGCGGGATCGACTCGTAGCGGAAAATGGCGGAGGTCGGAAACAGATTGAGCAAGTCGCGGTCGACCTCAAATGATCTGAGGTCGACCAGCTCCATCCCGAGTTCTTCGGAAAGGACCTTGAGGGCGTCGTGTTCGTTCAGGACTCCCATCTGTACCAGCACCCGATCAATCCGGCTTTGCGGATCGGTCTGCATGGCCAGATCGATCTGTTGCTGGGTGACGAGTCCGGAATCAAGCAGAAGTCTGGAAAGATTCATGTTGTGACGCTGTTGTAGGGCACGCGCGGGTGCTTGCCGAAAGACTTGCTTTGCTTGATTGAGAACGAGGCGGGGTTATCGTCCTCCAAAGCCCCGTCCGCCGCTTCCACGACTTCCTCCGAAACCTCCGCCGCCAAATCCGCCCCGACCACCAAATCCTCCGGAGCCAAAGCCGCCGCCTCCCTGCATCCGCTCCCGCATTCGCTGCTCGAACATCTGCCGGATCTGATCTGGATCAGACGAGGGCGTACTGGAAGATGACGACGTTGACGATGAACTGGTTGTGGTCGCGGAGGATCGGGCTCCCGTGACACTCACCTTCACTTGCGGAAGTACGGAACCGAGCGCTCCCCGAACGACGGATGAACTGGCGTTTTCCAGATTAATGACGCGAACCGTTCGACGTGCGTCCAGCATCGCCTGATCCATGGCCTCGACGAGCGATTCCACTTCCTGGAACAGGGCATCATCCGCCCAGACGATCAGGTGGTTGGTTGTCCGGTCCACTCCCAGAGCCAGTTTGGGCTCGGGTGCCGGACCCTGCCCCTGGCCACCACGTCCGCCGCCTCCCCCTCCTCCCGCCAGCATCGCCAGCGGATTGTTCACCTGTTGCGGGCGTGGGGGATCGATGTAGTTTTTGAAGACATCCTTGACGACGTTGTAAACCTCATCGGCGCTGGCGTATTGCACCGGAATCATGCGGGCGAGCTTGTTCCGCAGGGAATCCCCTCCCAGATCCGTTGCATCGATGATCCTCAGCATCTCCTCGACTTCACGGACCTGTGTTGGCGGACCGGACACGAAGAGGGCATTCTGTCGGACATCGGGAATAATTCGCAGCGTCTGTGTCGTCGATAGTGCTCCTAGTCCGGTCATATCTCGGAGGCTGCTTCCGAGTGACATCACGCCACTCGACAGGGTGTCCATCACGCCGCCAGAAGAGGAACTGGAAGCGGAGACCGATGTCCCCGGGAAGAGCAATTTCAGCATATTGGCTGCTTCCGTCGCATCTGCGACACGCAGCGTGAACACAGTCCAGGTAATCCGCGGCGGGATTGCCTGAAGTGTGCGCTCGAGCAATTCTTCAAACTGATTCAGCTGTTCCGGATCGGAAGAGGTGATGAACAGCTCATCGCCCATCACCACGATGTTCAGCCCCGCAGGCATCCCTGAGCTGGGGCCCGCGGATGCAGGGGACGCAGTGGATGTTGGCGCTGGAGTCGATTCATCCGACTTCGGCGACGTAGGTGCATTCAGGTATTGATCCAGCAACTGATCGACTTCAGAGGGTGTCGTTGCAGGTGACTCGGATTGGGTTTCGGAACGTTCTCCCGGCTGCCATGCCGTTTCAAAGAGCGTTTTCTTCCCGCTGGTTGTGGGAATGAGCCGGAACGGAGACTTCGAATCCAAAGATTCCGGAATCACACTTGTTTGAGGTGGCGCCGCTGGGCGTCGGGAGGCTGGGGGAGTCGAGGAGGCTCCTGAATCTNCATTCGGTTTCACCCCTGAGCCTGGTCCGGGACGTGGCCCCGGAGGTCCGCTGCGCGAAGGAGCGGATGGATTGATGACCTGAATCGGGACGTCGCTGTTCGCACTCCACATCTTCTGCAGAAGAGGAATGATCTCAGCCGGATCACGACCGGAAAGGGACATCGTCCGGGCCAGTGAATTGTCCATGCGGGCTGAGCGTGGGGTTCCATCTTCGCCGAGTTGTGACAGCAGCGCACGAATCTGGGTCAGCTGCTCCGGATTGGCTCTGATGAGCAACTGCTGGCCATACTGGTCTGCTTCAATAATGGGAGCCGCTTCTCCGTCCTTGGTGAACAGGGATCGGATCGTTGCGGTCACGGAAACCGGCTCCAGCCGCGAGAGCGGGATCACCGCCATCTGGCGATTGCCCAGTCCGTCCATCTGCGCGATCAGCGATTCGACCTGTCGGTGCTGAGTCGGAGTCGCCTGAATGTGGATCTTCCGGTTGCGTGCATCTTCATTCACAACAACGCCGGGCATCAATGCATTGATCGTCTTGGTAACTTCGACCGTATCAGCGCCGGTCACCTGATAGACTTTCAGGAACGGCCGATTGCTGCTCGGACTGAATTGCGACTCGTCCCCTTCGACGTCGATCGTTTTCAGGGCCTGTTCGATCAGGACATGCTGGGCCAGTGTTGCTGTCACCAGCAACTGATTGGTTCGAGTATCAACGGCGACACGCACCGGAGCGTTTTCTGCCCGGGGAGATCCTCCCCGCTCATTTTGCGCATTGCGCTGATCGCCTTCTCCCCGTTCTCCACCTCGCGATGATCCGGGAGGTCCGCCACGGAATCCGCCTCGGGGATCGCCACGCCCCGGACTGTCGCCGCCAGCAGATGAGCTGACATTCGCCACACTCGGAGTCACCCCAAGCAGGGCCCGGACGATGGCTTCTGCATCGGTCACTTCGATGTGTTTCACTGGATAGGAACGGAACGAGATGTCATTCGGGCCTCCACGTGCTGTCACACCCTTCAGCATGTCGCGAATCCGGATCAGATTCGTACCGATGTCGGTGACAAGAAGCGAATTGGTCGATTTCAGTCCGACAACTTTCCCTTGCGGGCCTTTAATTTCGTGGACTTCAGCAGCCATCTGCGTCACATCGACCCCCTCAAGTGGGAAGATCACGGTGAGCAGCTCATTTTTCCCGCGAGACTCCAAATCATCAGGAGAAACGTTTGGAATCAGGCTGGGCGGAATCGGGTCGTCGATACTGATGCAGACAAGGAAGTCGTCCCGCCGCACCAAACAATATCCCTTGGTCAACAGATACCCGTTGATGATGTCGAGTGCTTCTGTCGGGGTGTACTCGTTGCGGTCCAGGTAATTGAACGTCCCTGGAGGAATGACATTCAGGTCGAGTGAGAGGTCAAGTTCTTCGGCAAAGAGCTTCAGGACTTCCGACCAGGGGGCGTAACGGAAGTTGAAGGAGAGCTTTTTCTCCCCTTTGTCTGATGAGTTTCCGTCAGTTGGCTCCTTCGAATCGACCTTGAAGGTGCCGCCCGGCTGATTCGAAGCCCCGGGCGGTTGAAGCGTGACAATTCGCTGAGGGGGCTGTGTTTGCTGAGGCGTCTGAGGGACGTCCGCCGGAGCAGGGCCAGCAGTGGCGGTACCAGCAGGAACGGGATCTGTCTGCGGTACGGGGCTGTCGGGCCCCGTTGCTGTCATTCCGGGAGATGCTGCCGGTGCGGGAGTGGAGGTTGCAGTTGTTGGTCGCTGTGGTTCTGTCCCACTCCCATTCGTATCGCTGGGGCGCGGCTGTGAAGTTAAGATGACAGTCGGAGCCGGTCCACTCCGATCGTTCCAGAGTTTCTGTTGTTCAGGGGTCAGGACAGAGAGCAGTTTTTCAGCCCATTCATCGTCCAGTTTCTTGCGATCCTCGGGGGAGGCGTCACGTCCAAGTGCCAACCTTGCGACCATCCGCTGCTCGCCCAGCCCGGAGAGTTCCTTTTTCTGTTCCTCTGTAATGCCAAACTCAGTAGCGAGTTCCGGCTCCCAGACAAAAAGCATCGGTCCTTCGAGATGGAGATAGAGCTGCTCCAGCCGCATCACCTGTGCGGGAGTCAGTATTGCCTTGGCCTCTGCTTCTGCCTTTTTACGGACTTCAACGAATCGGGCCTGCATCTCGGCGCGAACCTGATTCCGTTCCTCTTCGGAGCTGGCCTGAGCGAATTTCTGAAAGATGTCTGCAAACTGCTCGCGGTTATCCCGGTTCGATTCCAGAATGGCGTCCAGCTCCAGAGCCTGTTCCGGGGTCAGCTCCAGTTCGGCGCGGACATTCTCATTGTTCAATTCCCGAAGAAGTCCCCGTGGAGTACCACGGCCTCGTCCGGAGAACATCTGTCCGTAGGCAGTCCCCATCCCGAAGTCGAGCAAAACCATCAGGCACATCAGTGCACATGACATCAAAATTCGGGGGGATTTCATCACACAACTCCAAAACCGTCCATTGACGTTCTCATTCCTCAGTCGGAAGTGAAACCCTCACAACTGGTGACGAGGTTATTCTAATCAGATCCTCCCATCGCGGGTGTCGATAAACACTCGCACTGGAGGAAAGAGTGGAATCAACCTCTGAGGTCAAGATCGGGTGAAAAACTCGAAATCTTATGACATGAAATGATCAAACTCGTTACGATCCTACCATGTCGACAGCCAAACCACTGTACTCACAATAAGATCGGAAGATTTCTTTTCCAATCCGCAGAGTTGTCGATCCATTTGTCGTTCGTCGGGGTTTCATAGGCAGTCTGATCGCTCTGCGACCTATTCAACCCCGCTGGAAATGATTCGGACCGATAGACATGCCGAAAACGCCCATTTTGCCAAAAGTGTTGAATACGTTCGTGTTATGCGCTGCAGTGGGGTTCGTTTCCACTGCGGAGGCACAGGCTCCCGCTCCCGATTATGGCAATGGTTCTGGATTTGAGGAGCCTTCCGGGTTTGAGGGGCGAGGCGGATTTGGACGCTTCCGGGGAGGATTCGGAGGCGAGCGTGGCGGGTACGGCGGCGGTTTCGGTGGAGATCGAGAAGGCTTTGGTGGCGGTTTCGGCGGTGACCGGGGTGGTTTCGGTGGGGACCGTGGCGGTTTTGGCGGGGAAGATGGGGGCTGGGGAGGTCGAGGCTGGGGACGAGGCGGCAGTCGAGGCTGGGGCGGTTCGGAATCGGGACGTCCCGAAGGGGAAACGGTCCCCGGAGCCCCTTTCCGATCGGTGGCGGCCTACGGACCGAAAGAGAGAATGACGATCCCATTACCGGAGGCTTATCTTTCGATGGATCTGGACCGGGATGGACAGATCGGCCTTTATGAATGGCGTCAGGTCAAACGTTCCGACATGCAGGGATTTCTTGCCCTGGATCACAATGGCGATGGTTATCTCACCCCGGCAGAACTGGTGCGGGGGCCAAAAAGTCCATCGCTCGCGGGAGCGCCGAGGGATGCCTCATCTGCATTTCCCGGCAGCCAGCCCGTTTCCGCTCCAGGCTCTGTTGCTTCGGGGGCTGCTGCGTCGTCAGGAGGGCCAGCGGGTGCTCCATCCAGCAGCGGCGGAACGGACACATCGCGGATTGCTGCGTCACGATTTCAGCTGCTGGATAGCAATCGTAACGGGACTATTGACCCCGAAGAGTGGCTGCGATCCACAAATATGAGGGCCCAATTTGAAAAGGCTGGAATTGACCTTGCTTCTCCGATGTCCAAAGATGATTTTATTAAACACTTTATCGAACTGAATCCCCCCAAAAGCTGACCCCTGATTTCCATCACAGCGACCTGTCTCCCGCCTGACGGCTTCCCCGAGCCATATCAGTCGCCCGAACACGGTTTTGAACCGCAGCACTCCGTTTCATGCCTGAGTTTGAATACACAGCAAGAGAAGCGTCCGGCCAGCAGGTCAGCGGTGTGCTGACAGCGGCCTCGGAGAAGGAAGTGCTTGCGTCGCTGGCAGCCCAGCGACTGTTTCCGATTCGGGTGGAAATGGCGGCATCGTCGAAGGCTTCCGAGAAGCAGATCCTTCGCCGTGTTCCTCCGCGATATCTGGCCATTTTTTATTCTCAGCTGGCTGACCTGCTCAAATCAGGTGTGCCATTGCTGAGGTCGCTGGAACTGTTGCAACGGCAGTCCACGCATCCTGCTCTGAAGTCCGTTCTGCAGGATGTCCGTGATCGCGTGGCTGAGGGTTCGCGGCTGTATGACGCGATGCGATTGCATCCCAAAGCCTTCAACGAACTGATGATCAGCATGGTTCGCGCCGGGGAAGAAGGGGGCTTTCTGGAGGATGTTCTCAAACGCATCGCCGACTTCACCGAACATCAGGAGGAACTNAANGGGCGCGTCATTGGAGCNATGGTCTATCCGGCCTTTCTCCTCACCATCGGAGGGGCCGTTGTGGTGGTGTTGATGGTCTGGTTCGTTCCGAAATTCGAACCGATNTTCGAAAACATGGCCCAACGGGGAGGGCTCCCGTGGACGACNTCCTCATTGCTGGCGATGAGTAATTTCGCCCAGAATTACTGGCTGTTCGGATTGGCCGCCCTGCTGGCACTGGTTTATGGAATTGGCTACTGGATGCAATCCCCCAAGGGGCGTTACCAGATCGATCGGATTCGGCTCAAGGCTGTGGGACTGGGCCCCATCGTTCGCAACCTCTCCATCGCGCGATTTTGTCGTGTGCTCGGGACTCTGCTGAAAAATGGAGTTCCTGTTCTGAATTCTCTGAGAATCGCAAAGGATGCGACCGGAAATAAAGTTCTCACCGAGGCAATTGATCAGGCGGCCAATAACGTCTCGACCGGGAGATCTCTTGCCCGTCCATTGGGGGCCAGTGGTCAATTTCCTGAAGAGATCGTGGAAATGATCGCAGTCGGCGAGGAAGCGAATAACCTTGAAAACGTGTTGATCGACATTTCTGACAACCTGGACCGTCGAACAGGGCGTCAAATTGAAATGGCGGTCCGTCTGCTGGAACCCGTTTTGCTTCTGCTGCTGGCAGCAGTCGTCCTTTATGTGGTTGTGGCGCTATTATTACCGATCCTGCAGACCTCATCTGTGGTTTAATGTGGATAGGGGACTGTTCCCCTGTAGAGAGGCGCGGCATTCAAAAAAGGGATGAGCCGTGACCTCCAGTAACAAATGGAGAAGATTTGAAATGCAACGCAAAAACCGCTCGCAGCAGAAACGTCGTGGATTCACTCTGCTGGAGATTCTGATCGTGCTGGCCATTATCGGGGTGATCGCTGCCATGGCAGTCCCTCGCCTTCTGGGACAACAGCGCTCCGCGAACATTCGCGCCACAAAATCAGCCATTATGTCACTGGAAGAAGCCGCACAGCTCTACGCTGTGGGGAATGCCGGTGTGTATCCCGAAAACATTCAGCTCCTGCTGCAGAAGAGCCCGGATGGGACTGAACCCTTGCTGGATAAAATTCCGGTGGACGCGTGGGGATCTCCATTGAACTATGAATATCCCAACACGAAGGCGAACGTCAGCCGGCCGGCAATCTGGTCCTCGGGAGAAAACCGCCAGAACGAAAATGGTGGTGGTGACGACATCAATAACTGGAGCGACCTCGCGGCGACGGGCAATTGAAACACTCACCTTTTCATCAACGGACGACGCGTAGCGCCGGTTGCTCTCCTTCAGAGCGGTCGGCGTTCACGTTGCTGGAATTGTTGCTTGCGCTGAGTGTTCTGGTGGTCATGGTGTCGCTCGCAGCTCCGGGGCTGTTGCGGCAGTTGAAGAATCAAACTGTTCAGGGGAATGCCGAACAGGTGCGGCAGATTCTGGACCGGGCGCGCGTTCAGGCCATTGAAGAGGGGCGGACGATTCAGGTCCGCTACGAACCTCATGGTCAGAAGTACGTCATTCTTCCGTTGGATCAATTCGATCCAAACCAATCCACCAGCGGAGGAGTGAATTTGCGAGAGGGGGCAGCTGCGTCCTCCTCACAATTCACGCCGTACCGGGTTTACAATCTGGAAGAAGCCTGTCATTTCCATGTCGACAGCAGTCTGGTGAGCGGGCAGTCGCTGGTCACTGAACGCCTTGGGGAGCCTTGGCTCTGGCATCTGGAGAATGGGTTGGGGGCCGACCAGGTGGGGTGGTCCCGTCCGATTCTGTTCTACCCGGATGGATCAGCGACGGATGGGACGATCGTCGTCATGGATCGAGACAATCGGTATATCAAACTCCACGTTCGTGGACTGACCGGCGCCGTCTGGCAGGAGCCTCTCGCAGTCATGTCCGATCGACTGGGATCAACGGGAAACTGATCGCGTCTCATCAACGCAATCGCCTGTAGGGAAAGCGTCCCGTACAATTGTTCGCGTGAGTGAATGGATTGTCGCAGGGCTTCTCTGCCTGCAACTGGATCAGTCACGGACGGGATGGAACGGATCGTAACGATTTCCAATGGAATACAATCGCCCGTTCGGCACAGTTCATGAAAACGTCTCATTGAGATGAACGTCACCTGCCACCGACTGTCACCTGTACGCCGCGGGATCTCACTTTTCGAAGTGGTCCTTGCTCTGGCGATCTTCATTGGTGCAATGGCAGCGATGGCACAGATTCTTCGGACAGGAAGTCGCGCTGCTGTTCGGGCACAACTCACTTCGGAGGCTGTTCTGCTGAGTGAACTCCGAATGAATGAACTGGTGTCCGGCGTTCTGCCGCTGGAATCGGTCAGTCGGTCGCCTTTTGACGGAAAACCGAACTGGTTCTGGACTGTAAATATCAGCGACACCGATGTCCCGAACCTGCTGAAACTGGANGTGATTGTTGAGCATCAGGGAGACCACGGGAACAACACCGTTACCTATCAGATCTCCCGGCTGATGCGTGATCCGCAGGTTTTTGTCGATGCAGCTAACGCAGCAGCCGCCGCAGCGAGCGCAGAGGGGGGACTATGAAACGACGTCCACCCAGCCACGCACAAGCATTTTCCGGCTTCACTCTGATTGAAGTCCTGATCGCCCTGAGCCTGAGTGTTCTGCTGATTTCGGCGGTGTATGCTGCCATCGAGATGCATTACCGGTTTCAGTCGGCCGGCCGAGCGGAAATTCGCGGTCAGCAACTCATGCGGTCACTGACAAGGCTGATTGCCCAGGACATCTCATGCGTGACGATGGAATCCCCCGAGGCGGCGTTCTCATCGTCCGGACAGGCAGCCGATGAAACCGGATCCACTGGCAGTCTGTCGTCGGGGTCGACCTTTGATGCCATGCTTCGTAGCTCGGATTCGTCGTCAGCCAGCGACTCTGGTGTGACAGAAACATTTCTGGGGCTCAATCAGGGGGGAATTCCAAAAGTTTTCGGCATTTATGGGACCCCCGAGATGTTGCATATGACGGTGAATCTCCCTTCGCGGGAGATGGACTTTTACCCGTTGGGAATGGAGTCGAGCGTCGAAGACAGGACGAGCCATCTCAAGATTGTCACCATCGGGTTGACGGAGATTGATGCAGTCAGCATGACCATGCTTCAGAAAAACCTGAAAACAACCCGGCCGGGAGTCGGGCTGGGACGGCGCGTCCGGTCGCTCTATTCAACCATTCCCGGAGATGAGCCACTGGAACCCCATCATCTAATTTCTCCAGAGGTGACAGAACTCTCGTTTCGGTATTTCGATTCAGGCGAATGGTTCGACAACTGGGACAGCACCGCGATGGGGCGTCTCCCACGGGCCATCGAGGTCACCTTTGGAGTCTGGAATCCTCCACCGGTGCAGGTGGGACGGACCCGAAATCTCGATCCCGGAACGGTGACACAGGTCGTTTACGTCTTCAAGGTCCCCCTGTCCGCTCCGGTGGTCGAGTAAAATTTCAAGGAAACCCTATCAGTTACACTCACAGTTACCCCTAACGTTGATGCGATCGGGCAAAGCGAGCTGAGTCATGCAGACTGCACATCGACAACGTGATGTCAGACCTTCCTCCCGCAAGGGGAGTGCGCTGGTCCTGGTGCTCGTCGTGATCGCGATGCTGGCGCTGGGTGCCTATACCTATTCGGAAGTGATGATTACCGAATACCGGGCAGCGACGGCCACAGGGCATCAGCATGCTTCGCTCGCATGGGCAGAGTCGGGAGTGGAGTATGTCGCCTCTCTGTTAACTGCCGATGGGGGAGCGTGGGAAGAAGACCTTTACGACAACCCGTATCTGTTTCATGTTCCGGTTCAGGACGGAGGCGGGTTTACCGTTGTCGCCCCGGTCA
>Ga0065721_10051426_pt1 | contig 14818 bp, 9 predicted proteins | sample Mesricmetagenome_FD_59108 | JGI IMG/M metagenome (GOLD analysis project Ga0065721, IMG submission 59108) | Mesophilic microbial community from rice straw/compost enrichment Sample: eDNA_1 v2 (version 2) | ecosystem: Engineered > Solid waste > Grass > Composting > Bioreactor | place: USA: Davis... | reverse complement strand
TTTCAGGACCGAGAAGGTTGGATGAAGCTTAGGGATTGAGGAGCGGAGCGTAGGAAAACCTACGTGAGCACCGGAAAGCCCGGCTGAATTCAAGATTCGATGTCGAATCCCCTTCCTGCTCTACTTCGTCATCAAAAGCTGACTTTTTGAACATCCTCTTATAGATAAGAATGCTTGGCGTAGGTCCGCTTGTAGCGCTGCTCAAGTCCGTTGGAGACGAGCTGGAAGCCCATGATCAGCAGGACGTAGGATGCCAGGGGAATGAACAGAATCCATTGATTCACGTACAGGAAGCCCCGGGCTTGTCCGATCAAACCGGCCCATTCGTTGGTGCGGCTATGATACTCGGGAGGGTCCATGTACATCGTCGTGCCGCCTACGAACAGGTTAAAGATCGCCAGCTGCCCGAACAGCGTCAGCACGAGCACGATTTCCTGCACGAGCAAAATGAGGAAGCTTTCCTTCAGGAACGGGAACAGATGAGAACGAACGATCGTCCAATGCCCGGCCCCGAGCGATTCGCTGGCAAGCACGTAAGGCCGGTCGCGCAGGACGAGCGTCTTATCCTTGATCGTCGACAGGACGGAAGGGACCCCGACCGCCGTCAGCACGATTCCGAGCAGCACGGAAAGCTGCAGCGGAGACAGGGAGGAATTGATCGAGATGCCGATCAGCAGCAGCCACGTGATCAGGAAGATCGGAATGCCGTTGAGCGCCTTCCAGGAGTCCCCCGCGGACCGCTTGTCCGCTTTGTTCCCTCCGAAATAGCCGAGCAGCATGCCGAGCAGACCGCCTGCGAATACGCGCGCCAAGGCGATGCCGAAGGACAGGAACAGCGTATATTTCGCGCCGTCCAGCAGCTTGGCCAGCAGGTCGTAGCCGTATTTGTCCGTGCCGAGCGGATATTCGCTGCCCGGAGCGGCAGGAGGAGCGACCACTGTTCCCTTGCCTTGATCGTCCACGATATATTCGACTTTTAATTGGTCTTGCAGATCGTGGGGCGACAAATATCCGCCGAACAGGGCGCCGAGCGTAATCAGGACGGTAATCGCCAGTCCGGCCAGCAAGCTCTTGTTCATCGGGCGATCACCTTCTCCCATCCCCATAGATACAGTCTGATCAGCGCGTATACGACGGCGTACAGAACAATTAATGTCATTAATCCATTAACGACCAGCGCGTATTGATACCCGCCGAAGCCGAAAGCGTCGGAGAACAGGAACATTGTCACTCCATTGAGGTTGTACAAATATTCCACGACGAAAATGTTGCCCATGAGAATGCCGAGCAGCTTGTGCAGATCCGCCTTGAAGAAGGGAAGCACGTTGGGCAGGGCATGATGGAAGACGATGCGCATTCTGCTTAATCCGCGCGCTTTGGCGAAGCCGATGTAATCCTCGCTCAGCGTAAGCTTCATCTGCATCGCCACGTTCCGGATCATGTAGTTGGCCGGAATGATCGTGGCGGAGAGCAGCGGCAGCGCGATCGCGGGATCGTCCGTGGACAAGCTGGCGACCTGGAACACGACGGCTCCGGTTTTCGATGCGATGAAGACGACGGCGAATTGCAGCAGCATAATCATTACGAAGTCAGGCAGCGCGCCCAGCAGCTCGACGATCCGTTTCAGCCATTCGGCCTTGGAGAGGGCGAAGTAAACGCCGATTATCAGGCCAAGCGTCATGCCGAGCAGGCTTCCGGCGGAAATATAGAAGAACGACACTTTGAAGGAAGCGCCGATCCTCTCCCAGAAGGAGTATTCGTTTTTGCCGGAGACGAAGCGGAAGGAATCCCCCGATCCGAGTCCGCCTAAGTAGTCGCTTAAGGCGGCAAAGCTTTGCGACCAGTGCAGCCGAAGCGAGCCGCCGTCCCCGTCCAGCTGAAGCAGCAGCGGAAGAAGGGAGACGGAGAGTATGAACGCCAGCGCGATTGGAACGATCATCGAGGCTTTGACGAGCCTGAGCATGCTGAATTTCGCTTCCTTTCCATCATTCTGATCCATCTAGTATAGCTTCGGACAGAATAGATGAGAAGCGGATTCCGCAAAATCCAGGCGCCGTTAACATGATACAAACGAGGCATTTCTTACATTAATCAACGGACTATTCCTCGATGCGCTGAATTTTCCGCACACTTGTAATAAAATGGCATCATTGCGCAGCTAAAACCGGGGGTGGATACCGTTGAGTAAGAGGCACGTGATGCTGATCGCCGCAACCGCTCTAGCGCTAATAGCCGGGGGATGCGCTTCGAAGCCGGACGGCGGAGGGGAATGGAGAACGTTCGAGCAGGACGAACAGGCGTCGTTAAAGGTGATGTACTGGGACGAGCAGTCGTTCCATGAGGATTACGGGAATCTGTTTAAAAGTTATTACCCGAACGTCGAATTCGAAGTGATCGGGCTTCCGGTCGGCTCGGATCCGTCGCTTACGGTTACCGAATTATACAACCGGCATATCGAAGAGAACCGCCCGGATATTCTATTTGTCGACAAGCACCGGTGGCTTGCGGAGGAAGGCAAGCTGTTGGAGCTGGACCCGATCATCAAGCGGCAGGAGTACGACTTGAGCGGCTACATGCCGGCCGTTCTCGCCAAGCTCCGGGAGGAAGGGGACGGCAAGCTGTACGGTCTGTCCCCGAATTTCAGAAGCTTCGGTCTCTATTACAACGCTACGTTGTTCGAGAAATACGGGATAGAGCGGCCTCGCGATTCGATGACGTGGGAAGAAGTGTTCGAGCTGGCGAAGCGGTTCCCGGCTGACGGAGAAGGGAACGACAGGGTGTACGGGTTTGCGTTGGACGGATTTTCGTCGCCGCTGACGGACATTGTGTACAGCCTGATGGCGCAAAACAGAAAAATTCTCAATGCGGACGGGACGGCGGTCGGGCTGGAAGGCGATTCCTGGAGGGGGATTTTCGAATCGATCGTCAGCGTCGTGCGATCCGGGTCCTTCTACTTGCCGACGCCGGAAGAGACCGCCAAGCGGACGAGATTCATGGAGGACGACCGATTCCTGATGGGGAGGTCGGCCATGACGTATCGGGATCATCTCTATCTTCGCCAACTGGGGAATGCCTCCGTCGACTGGGCGGTCGTCAGCGCTCCCGTCGATGCGCTTAATCGCACGCAGAGCAGCGCCTACGATCCGGGTCCGGCATTCGTCATCAGCAGGCAGTCTGCGAACCCCCGCGCCGCGTGGGAATTCGTCAAGTACGCCAATTCCGGGGAGTTCGCCCAGATTAAGTCGAAATCGAGCTCCGACTTCCTGTTCAGCAGAACCGAATACATCCGTCCTCCGTCGGAGCGCGACGTGACGGGACTGTATACACTGGATCCTGTCGCGAATGCGAGCGACGAGTTCGTGGCGCTCGAACCGAGGCTTAAAGTCGACTTGGTGCAGTTGATCGCAAGCGAATTGACGGCCGCGGCGGAAGGCAGCAAGACGCTGGACGCGGCAATCGAAGCAATGCGCGAGGACGGCAATGTTTTGCTGGCGCAGATGAAGGCGGCGAGACCGTGAATGCTCGCGAGAAAAAACGGTCAAGGGGCTGTTCGACATGAACCATATAGGCCGGATAAAATCGGCGATTCTCGCATTTGCGCTAGTCGTCGCAGGCTGCGACGGCGGAAGCGCGCCAAGCGGTGAGTGGGCGCCGCTCGGCTCGGAGGAAGAAGCGGCGATAAGAATCGGCTATTGGAGCGAGAAGCAATTCAACGACGACTACGGATTGATGTTTCGGAGCAAGTATCCGAACGTGAGCTTCGAAGTAATCGGCTTGGACGACCTGTATTCCGACCCGACCCTGACTGCCGCTCAGGCGTATGCCAAGTATATCGAACGTCATCAGCCGGACGTCCTGTATCTCGGCAATACTTACCGAACGTTGGCCCAGGAAGGAATGCTGCTTGAACTGGACCCTTGGATCGAGAAGCACAAATTCGATCTGGACAGCTATTCGCCTGTGTCCCTCGCGCTTCTTCGCCAGGAAGGGGACGGCAAGCTGTACGGGCTAAGCCCGAATTTTTCTTCCTACGGAATTTTCTACAATGCAAAATTGTTCGAGAAGCACGGCGTCATGCTTCCTCATAACGCGATGACTTGGGAAGAGCTGTTCGAGCTGGCGAAGCGGTTTCCGACGGCCGGGGACGACGACAGCCGGCTCTACGGATTCACGATCGACGGCTACTCGTCTCCGCTGTTCGACATTCTGTACAGCCTTGCCGGCCAAAATAGAAAGCTGGTGGACGCCTCGAAGTCAAGGTTGACGGTTGACGGCGAGCAGTGGAGAAAGCCGTTCGAAGCAATCGTCGACGTATTCCGCTCCGGTTCGTTCCGCCATCCTTCGCCCGAAGAGCTGACCAGAACGATGAGGACGGCCGGGGACAATCGGTTTCTTGCCGGCCAGTCGGCGATGACTTACAGCCAGTCGTATTTGATTCGGGCGTTAAGCTCTTCGGCCCTCGAATGGGGCGTCGTCTCCGCGCCGGTAGACGGGCTCGACCGGTCGAAGAGCGGCTCGTATAGTCTGGACGGCGTGTTCGCCATCAGCAAGACGACCCGCAACGCGCGGGCGGCATGGGAATTCGTCCAATACGTCAATTCGGCCGATTTCGCCCAGGTGACGTCCAGAGCGGGCAGGGAAGTGCTGACAGCCGTTCCGAATTCATACGGCCTCAGGAGGGCCGGGACATCTCCGGCTTGTACAGTCTTGAGCCTCTGCTCCACGCAGATGAATCGTTCGCTTCACTTCCGAATCCGGTTCAAGCGAAGCTTACGCTTGCGATCGTTAACGAGCTCATCGCGGTCATCGATCATTCCAAAACGCTGGACGAAGCGATCGAAGCGATGCTGGCGGAAGGGGAGGAGATACTGCTTCAACCGAATACGGAGGAGATGTCCGGTTGAAATGACTCTTTGATCGTGTTAGGATATACTTATTCTAATGTTGGGAGTGAATGGATCGAATGTGATTATTCTTGCGAACGGTAAAACAATATCGCTTCAAGCGATCGTCTGTTTTATTTTGTCGTGCAAGAAAATTGCATTCCTCTTTCGCTCAGACCGTATATCCTGATTCTGCCCGCTTGCGGGTCGGGTTAGCCGTATATCTATTTGAGTCGCGAGAATGTAATTTTCTTGCGGCTTATTTATTTGTGCGGAGGGATGTATTTTATGTCATTAATTAATGTGCAAAACCTTACGTTCGCCTATGACGGCAGCTACGATAACATTTTCGAAAACGCGAGCTTTCAGATCGATACCGATTGGAAGCTCGGATTCACGGGGAGGAACGGCAGAGGGAAGACGACGTTCCTCAACCTGCTGCTGGGCAAATACGAATATGAGGGAACGATTCACGCGAGCGTGGATTTCGAGTATTTTCCGTTCCCCGTGCGGAACAAAGAAAGCAATACGCTGGACGTCGTCGACGAAATATTGCCGGACTACGAGTATTGGCAATTGTCGCGCGAGCTGTCGCTGCTCAAGCTGTCGGACGACGTGCTGTACCGTCCGTTCGAATCGCTGTCCAACGGGGAACAGACGAAGGTGCTGCTGGCCGCGCTGTTTCTGAAGGAAAACAGCTTCCTGCTGATCGACGAACCGACGAACCATCTGGACTTGAACGCCAGACGAATCGTGAGCGACTACTTGAAGGCCAAGAAAGGCTTCATTCTCGTCTCGCACGACCGTGCCTTCCTCGACAACTGCGTGGATCACGTTCTGTCCATCAACAAGACGAATATAGAGATTCAGCGCGGCAATTTCTCCGACTGGTGGGACAACAAGCAGCGCCAGGACAACTTCGAGCAGACCGAGAACGAGAAGCTGAAGAAGGACATCAAGCGTCTGAACGAAGCGGCCAAGCGGACGAGCAAGTGGTCGGACGAGGTGGAGAAGTCGAAAACCGGCATCCGGAACGCCGACTTCTTCGTGGACAGAGGCTATATCGGCCATAAGGCCGCGAAAATGATGAAGCGTTCCAAATCGATGGAGCGCAGGCAGCAAGAGGCGATCGACGAGAAGTCGAAGCTGCTTAAAAACGTCGAAAATGCGGAACAGCTGAAGCTTGCGCAGCTTGCTTACCATAAAAGCCGGCTTGTCGAGCTCGACCGGGTATCGATCCGCTACGGGGAGAGAACGGCGTGCGAAGACGTCGGCTTCACGGTCGAGCAAGGGGACAGAATCGCGCTAATGGGACCGAACGGTTCCGGCAAATCGAGCATTCTCAAGCTGATCTGCGGGGAAAAGCTTGAGTACGACGGTACGCTCAGGGTGGGAAGCCAGCTCAAAATTTCCTACGTCTCGCAGGACACGTCGTTTTTGCGCGGCAGCTTGACGGATTACGCGAGGAGCAGCGGCATCGACGAAAGCTTGTTCAAGTCCATTTTGCGCAAGCTCGACTTTGCCCGGGTTCAGTTCGAGAAGGATATGTCCGCCTACAGCGGCGGGCAGAAGAAGAAGGTGCTGATCGCGCGCAGCCTAAGCGAGCAGGCGCACCTGCACGTATGGGACGAACCGCTCAACTTCGTGGACGTCATCTCCCGCATGCAGATCGAAGAGCTGCTGCTGGAGCATTCGCCGACGCTTCTGTTCGTGGAGCACGACAGCGAGTTCTGCGACAATATCGCGACTAAGGTCGTGCGGCTGTAATCGGGGGATTGGCGGGGCTGCAACCGGATGGGATCGGGTTAGAGTGAGTCGAGGCGTGTGTTTAGGGCTGCAGCCGGACTGGGTCGGGTTAGAGCGAGCGTCGGCGCATTTTTAGGGATGCAACCGGATGGGATCGGGTTAGAGCGAGCGTCGGCGCATTTTTAGGGCTGCAGCCGGATTGGGGCGGGTTAGAGTGAGCCGCGGCGCATTTTTAGGGCTGCAACCGGATGGGGTCGGGTTGGAGCGAGCGTCGGCGTGTTTTTAGGGCTGCAGCCGGACTGGGTCGGGTTAGAGCGAGCCGTGGCGTGTTTTTAGGGCTGCAACCGGATGGGGTTGGGTTAGAGCGAGGCGCGGCGTGTGTTTAGGGCTGCAGCCGGAATGGGGCGGGTTAGACGAGCGTCAGCGTGTTTTTAGGGCTGCAGCCAGATGGGGTCGGGTTAGAGCGAGCTGAGGCGCATTTTTAGGGCTGTAGCCAGACTGGGTCGGGTTGGAGCCAGCCGGGGGCGCATTTTTAGAGCTGTAGCCGGACTGGGGCGGGTTAGAGTGAGTCGAGGCGTGTGTTTAGGGCTGCAGCCGGATGGGGGCGAGTTAGAGTGAGCGTCGGCGCATTTTTAGGGTTGTAGCCGGATGGGATCGGGTTAGAGTGAGCGTCGGCGCATTTTTAGGGCTGCAACCGGATGGGATCGGGTTGGAGCGAGCTGCGGCACATTTTTAGGGCTGCAGCCGGATGGGGGCGGGTTAGAGCGAGGCGCGGCACATTTTTAGGGCTGCAGCCAGATGGGGTCGGGTTAGAGCGAGCCGCGGCGCATTTTTAGAGCTGTAGCCGGACTGGGTCGGGTTAGAGCGAGCGTCGGCGTGAGTTTAGGGCTGCAACCGGATGGGATCGGGTTAGAGCGAGCTGCGGCGTGTGTTTAGGGCTGCAACCGGATTGGGTCGGGTTAGAGCGAGCCGCGGCGTATTTTTAGAGCTGCAGCCGGATGGGGGCGGGTTGGAGCGAGCTGCAGCGCATTTTTAGGGCTGTAGCCAGACTGGGTCGGGTTAGAGCGAGCCACGGCGCATTTTTAGAGCTGTAGCCGGGTTGGGTCGGGTTAGAGCGAGCCGCGGCGCATTTTTAGGGCTGCAGCCGGATGGGGGCGAGTTAGAGTGAGCGTCGGCGCATTTTTAGGGTTGTAGCCGGATGGGATCGGGTTGGAGCGAGAGAATAGAGGTTGGTGAAGCTTGTAGCCCGACTGCGTCGGGCTATTCTTTCTGTCCATCATTTTTGTCGGACTGACTCATGGGGATAGCCCCTTCATCATGCAGCAGAGTTGATATTGCAATTAAAATGAGATAAAATGATATCAAATGATAGACTATACTATCATATACAGTGAAAAGGAGGAGGAAGAAGCTATGAGCAGCGGCAGAACGGCAGCCAAGGAGGCGAAGCTTCGCGCCATTCTCGACGCGGCGACGGAACTGCTCGTCGAGAAGCCGACCGCTTCGTTAAACGATATCGCAGAATACGCCGGCATCGGCATCGCCACGCTGCACCGCTATATCGAAAGCAGGGAGCAGCTTATGCTGCAGCTCGGCTTGCGGGCGGTCGAGGTTGTGGAGGAGACGTTAAGGCGGATTCGGCCCGTCGGGGAGATCGGCGACGATTACATTCGGGAGCTGATCGAAGCGCTTATTCCGCTTGGCGACAAGATCAACTTCCTCGCCAACGAAACATCGCTTCACTACAGCGAAGAGATGGGCGCTGCCGAAGCAAGGGTGAAGGAGCCGATCCGGGAAGCGATCCGATCGCTCCAGAGCGGGGGCGCATTCCGCGAGGATATGAGCGCGGAGTGGATTTTGGAAGTGCTGTATTCGCTGCTGTTCGTTACCTGGCAGCAGGTTCACGAGGGGCGAATCGCCAGCAAATCGGCGGCGAAGCTGGTTATCGACACGTTGTATCACGGTGTGGCGGCAGGCGCGGATCGCGGCTGACGATATCCAATCGGAGAGGATGTGGAGCGCGATGAAGACCGGTTATGTTCCCGAACCGAAATCCTACGGCTTGCTTGGCCATCTGTCTTTGATCGATAAAGAAAAGCCGACCCTGTCCATGTGCAAGCTGGCGGAGGAACTCGGCCCGATCTACCGGCTGCGGGGCCCCGGATTTTCCATGCTTGTCGTGTCGGGACACAAGCTAGCGGCGGAAGTGTGCGACGTATCCCGGTTCGACAAGAACGTCTACGGCGAATTGCAGAACGTGCGCGCCTTCAGCGGCGACGGGCTGTTCACGAGCTGGACGCACGAGCCGAACTGGCGCAAGGCGCACAACATTTTGCTGCCGACGTTCAGCCAGCAGGCGATGAAGGGTTACCACGACATGATGACGGATATCGCTCTGCAGCTCGTGCAGAAATGGGCGCGGCTGAATTCCGACGAGAGCATCGACGTGGCTGACGACATGACTCGGCTTACGCTCGATACGATTGGCTTATGCGGTTTTAACTATCGATTCAACAGCTTCTACAAGGAGAGCCACAGCCCGTTTATCGTCAGCATGGTGCGCGCGCTGAACGAGGCGATGAACCGGAGCGGACGGCTCGGCATCCAGAATTTCTTCATGGTCAAGACGAAGAGGCAGTTCCAGGAAGATATCGCGACAATGTTCGAACTGGTGGACAAAATTATCGCCGAGCGAAAGGCCAAGGGGAGCCAAGGCGACCTCGATCTGCTGGCCCGCATGCTGAGCGGCAAAGACCCGCAGACGGGGGAGACGCTGGACGATGAGAACATCCGCTACCAGATCATCACCTTCCTCATTGCCGGACACGAGACGACGAGCGGCCTGCTGTCGTTTGCGCTCTATTTTCTGCTGAAAAATCCGTCCGCGCTCAAGAACGCCTGCGAGGAAGTCGACCGCGTGCTGACCGGATCGATCCCGACGCACAAGCAGGTTACCCAACTGAAGTACATCCGCATGATTCTGAACGAGTCGCTGCGCCTGTGGCCGACCGCTCCGGGGTTCGACTTATACGCCAAGGAGGACACGGTGATCGGCGGGCAGTATCCGATGAAAAAAGGAGACACCGTCAGCGTGCTGCTGCCGCAGCTTCATCGCGATAAGGAGGCATGGGGAGAGGATGCCGACTCGTTCCGCCCGGAGCGGTTCGAGGATCCGTCCAAGGTGCCGAATCATGCCTACAAGCCGTTCGGCAACGGAGAGCGCGCCTGCATCGGCATGCAGTTCGCGCTGTATGAGGCGACGCTTGTGCTCGGCATGATTGTCAGGCATTTCGAGCTGATCGATCACCGCGACTATCAGCTGGACGTAAAGCAGACGCTGACGATTAAGCCCGGCGACTTCACGATGCGCGTCCGTCTTCGTCCTGGACGGCAAGTATCGGCGGCAAGCGCGGCTCCGGCAGCGGCTGAAGAGATCGCCGGGCAGCAGGAGGAGCGCCAGCCGCTTGCTCCGACCGCCGTGCCGGGGGCGGAGAAGACGTCCTTGCTCGTGCTGTACGGCTCCAACCTCGGAACGGCGGAAGGCATTGCCCGGGCGGCGGCCGATTCGGCCCGCGCATTCAGCATGAAGAGCGAGGTCGCGCCGCTTAACGATTGGGCCGGCAAGCTGCCGACGGACGGAGCGGTGCTGATCGTGACCGCGTCCTATAACGGCAAGCCTCCGCAGAATGCGGCCGGCTTCGTGAAATGGCTGGAGCAGGCCAAGCCCGGGGAACTGGAAGGCGTGCGCTACGCAGTGCTCGGCTGCGGCGACCGCAACTGGTCGAACACGTACCAGAGCGTACCGCGATATATCGATGAGCTGCTTGAGCGAAAGGGCGGCCGCAGAATTTCCGCCCGGGCGGAAGCCGATGCCGGCGGCGATATGGAAAAGCAGCTCGGGCAGTGGAGGCGGACGCTGTGGGCGGATATCGGCAAAACGTTCGAGCTGAACGTCGGCGGAGACGAGGGGCAGGAAGGGCCGGCGCTGGGCGTTCGGTTCGTCAACGCGCCGCCGGACGTTCCCTTCGCGCGAACCTATGGCGCGGCGTACGCCGCGGTGCGCGACAACCGCGAGCTTCAGTCGGAGGGCAGCGGGCGGAGCACGCGCCATCTCGAAATCGCCGTACCGGCAGGAACGGCGTACAGGGAGGGCGATCATCTCGGCGTGCTGCCGGTTAACGGCAAGGACAACGTCGACCGCGTCATTCGCCGCTTCCGTCTTATCGCGAGCAGCCAATTGATCTTGACCGCGGAGGGGAGCGGCGCTGCGCATCTGCCGCTGAACCGTCCCGTGAACGCAGCCGATCTGCTCAACCATTGCGTGGAGCTGCAGGAGCCGGCGACCCGCGCGCAATTGCGGGAGATGGCCGCGTATACGGTCTGCCCGCCGCATAAGCGCGAGTTGGAGAGTTGCCTGGAAGAGGCCGCTTACGAGGAGCGCATTCTGAACCCGCGTGTATCGATGCTGGATTTGCTCGACAAATACGAAGCGTGCGAGCTGCCCTTCGAGAAATTTCTGGAGCTGCTCCCGCCGCTTAAGCCGCGCTACTATTCGATCTCCAGCTCGCCGCGCGTCCAGCCGGAACGGCTCAGCGTGACGGTCGCCGTCGTCCGGGAGCCGGCCCGAAGCGGGTTGGGCGAATATCGCGGCGTCGCTTCCACTTACTTGGCCGGGCGTCAAGCGGGCGACGACGTGCTCGTATTCGTCCGCTCGCCCGAATCGGGCTTCCGTCTGCCGGAAGATCCGGCTGCGCCGATCGTCATGGTCGGGCCGGGAACGGGCGTGGCCCCGTTCCGGGGTTTCCTTCAGGCGCGGGCGGAACTGAAGAAGCAAGGAGCCGGGCTTGGCGAGGCTCATCTGTTCTTCGGCTGCCGGAGCGAGGCGGATCATCTGTACCGGGAAGAGCTGGAGCAGTACGAGAAGGAGCGCATCGTTACGCTTCATACCGCCTATTCGCGGATGGAAGGAAAGTCCAAGACGTATGTGCAGCATTTGCTGTCCCGCAACGCCGCCGAAATCATCCGTTTGTTATCCGGGCAAGGCCATCTTTACCTTTGCGGAGACGGCGTCAGGATGGCGCCAGACGTCGAAGCCGCGCTGATGCAGGCATATCGCGACGAGCGGGGAGCGACGCCGCAGGAGGCGGCGGATTGGCTGCTCGCCCTGGAGCATGAAGGCCGGTACGCAAAAGACGTGTGGGTCGGAAAATAACAAAGAAGGTCTCGGGCCGTCAAGAAGCGAATGTAATCTTGACGGCTTTTTCGGCTGTGTTGCGATCGCAGGCAACGACGGCTTCGGCCAGCCAATTCGACTCGTCCGTCAGGAGGGCTTGCATGACTTCTCAACCGCCTCTAGCTGGCAGAGCTTCCGCCGGAGCCGGCGCGGTCGCGGCGCGACTGCTGAAGCGCACCGGCATTGCCTCGGCGCTGTTAGTCGCGCTGTTCGCCGGACTGCTGCAGGTTCGCGCTCCGCAGCCTGCCGGTCCGGACGCTCCGGCCGACGCATTCTCCGCCGCACGCGCGATGGAGAAGGTCGGCGTCATCGCCGCCGAGCCGCGTCCTGCCGGATCGCCCGCCCATGACAGGGTGAGGGATTTTTTGCTGGCGGAGCTTACAGGGCTCGGACTTAAGCCGGAGGTGCAGACGGCGGAAGCCGATTCGATATGGGAGTCCGGTCGGCGCGTTGCGATTGAAAATATCGTCGCACGTTTTCCCGGCACGGCCGGCGGCAGCGGCAAAGCCGTCTTGCTCATGGCGCATTACGATTCCGTCCCGGGCACTCCGGGAGCGGGAGATAACGCGGCGGCCATCGCCGCCATGCTCGAAACGGCGCGGGCGCTTAGAGCGGGCGAACCGCTCAAGAACGACGTGCTGCTGCTTATGACGGACGGGGAAGAAATGGGGCTGCACGGAGCCAAAGCGTTTGCGTACGAGCACCCGTTGGCAAGGAGCGTCGGGCTGGCGCTTAATTTTGACGCGCGGGGCAATCGCGGGCCTTCCTTTATGTTCGAGACGAGCGAGGACAACGGCGGTCTGATCCGGGAATTCGTTCGGGGGGCTCCGCAGCCGGTAGCGTATTCCCTGCTGCATTATGCGTATAACCTGCTGTCCAACGAAACCGATCTGACCCCGCTTATGGACAGCGGGCTGCCCGGCATGAACTTCGTGTTCGCCATGGGGCTGAACGCTTACCACAAGGAGAGCGATACGCCGGACAATCTGGACGCCGCAAGCCTGCAGCACCACGGCAGCTATATGCTGGGCCTTGCGAGGCATTTCGGCGGATTGGACCTGGAGAATATCCGGCGGGAGGATAGAGTGTATTTCAACGTTTTCGGCGGAACGATGGTCAGCTATACGCACACTTGGGCGGTCGGTCTGACACTGCCGTGCGCGCTGCTGCTCCTCGCCACGCTATGGCACGGATTCAAACGGCGGCGCTTGACCGTCGGAGGATTGGGAGGCGGCTTGCTGCTGGCGCTGCTCGGCATAGGCCTGACATACGGAATCGGCGCGCTGGCATGGTCGATCGTTCGGGCCGAGGCGTCGCCTCCTCAATATGCGGAGATCGTGGAAGACCCGATCGTCTCCGCGTTCTATTTTGTCGGCGTGCTGGCATTGGCGCTGGCGATCGCGTTTGTGCCGGTTCGGCTCGTCTCCCGATTGATTCGGGCGGACGATCTGTGGGGCGGCGCGCTGCTGCTGTGGATGCTGTTATGCGCAGGAACGGCGCTGTGGCTGCCGGGCGGGAGCTATCTGCTGCTGTGGCCGCTCCTGTTCAGCTTGATCGGCTTGAACGTCAGCTTCGCCGTGCAACGGAATGCGGCCGGGATGCTCTCCGCTCTATCGGCGATGCCGGGCATCGCGCTGTTCGCGCCGGTCGCGTATTTGACGTTCGTTATGCTCACGTCGGAAATGACGGCAGAGCTCGTCGCGTTCTCGACGCTTCCGTGCACGCTCATCTATCCGCTGTTGAAGGGCGTGGGACGCAATGGGAACGGGAAGGGCGCCAGTAGAGGGAAAGAGGGAATGGAGGCGCAATTGACTTGATTCGAGAATTAACGCCGGATGAGCTTGATCAAATTTTAAGTACGATAGACAGGGAACGTCATTTCCTATACTACTCGTATCTCACGATCCGCAGGCCCAACACGATTCATTTCGGGCAGCATTCGGAGCGGGGGGAACTGCTCGGCGTATTGGCTTTTTTAAGAGGGCTGCCGTTTCACGCCTTCTCCGTGTATCCTCTGGCCCATTCGTTCCAAATAGGACCGCTGTTGTCGTTCGCGCGAACGCGGCTGAGTCTGCCGGACGGCGCCACAGGCAGCTTTATCGTCAACGGGAAGGATCTGGCCGATCTGGAGGCGCAGCTGAGATGGACGGGACCTCCAAGGGAACTGCTGCTGATGAAGCACGTTCGCGAAGAGGCTTTGCCTTTGCCGTCTGAAGGACCGCAGGTTCAACTGCTCGACGCTTCGTATTTCGACCGGATCGAGGCCAAGCAGCGGGAGTGGAACGCGATGGCTTTTTCCCGGGAAGAACTGAACTATCCGTTCTACGGGGTGACGGAGCAGGGGGAGCTGGTGGCGGCGGGCGGCTATCATGTCTTTACCGATGAATATGCGGAGCTGGGGAACATAGGAACGGACGTTGCGCGAAGAAGGAGGGGGCTCGGAACAAAAGTGTGCGCGGAGCTGACCCGCCATGGAAGGGCGGCTTGCGCCGAAGTGTACTTGAACGTGCTGACGGAAAACGAAGGCGCGGTTCGACTGTACGAATCGCTGGGCTACGAGATCGTGTGCAGGCAGTATATTGCCGAATTCGCCGTCGAGGGCTGAAGAATGCGCGCGGCTGGACGAAAAGGAAAGAGGGGCTTGGACAGCCCCCTCATCTTAACGGACGTAGATGCCTCTTGCGTACTGCACAGGCGGTTCGGCTTTTCTGGCGACGGTCATAATCGCGTGAAGCGCCCAATAAGGATCGTTCAGCATGCCCCGCCCGACGGCGACCAGCTCGGCGTCTCCGTTGCCCAAAGCGGCCTCGGCCAAGTGCGGCTGGTCCAAATTGCCGACGGCGATGATCGGCACGTTCAGCGCTTCCTTGAAGGCGCGCGCGAACGGAAGCTGATAGCCGGGATGATTGGCGGGCTTGCGGCTGCCCGGAGGCGCTTCGCCGCCGCTGGATACGTC
>Ga0065721_10005727_pt1 | contig 14818 bp, 14 predicted proteins | sample Mesricmetagenome_FD_59108 | JGI IMG/M metagenome (GOLD analysis project Ga0065721, IMG submission 59108) | Mesophilic microbial community from rice straw/compost enrichment Sample: eDNA_1 v2 (version 2) | ecosystem: Engineered > Solid waste > Grass > Composting > Bioreactor | place: USA: Davis... | reverse complement strand
ATCGCCACGGCGGTCAACCGCTATTTCGGATATGTCCTCGTTTCGGAGGTGCGGCTCTCGGCCGAGCCGTTCAGCCCCCGTTCAGCCGGTAAGGGCGATAAGGGCCACAAGCCGAGCGAGGCGACGCGGAAAAAGATCGATGACGCGCTCGCTCAAGTCAAAGACGACGATCTGCGCGACGCGCTGCGCAACCTCGGGCACGCGGTATTGGGCAGATCGGACAAAAACAGAAGATAGATTGTTCACCTGTGTTTGATTGACGCGCCCACTTGCGGCCAACTTGGCCGCGTGTAGTGTCGCCGCAGCAAAAATGGAGTCCTGCCCAGTGAAGATCACCCGTCGCGACACCCTCATCCTTGCCGGCTCGGCTACCGCCCTCGGGCTTGCCGGCATCGGCCCCGCCGCGGCGGCCGAAGGCGACACGGTCGACATGGCGAAGCTGATGGCGCCCGCCGGAGGGCTCGAGGACCATGTGCTGGGCGACGAGGCGGCGACGGTGACGGTGATCGAATACGCCTCGCCCACCTGCCCGCACTGCGCCAACTTCCACAACAACATCTACCCGCAGTTCAAGACCGACTACATCGACAGCGGGAAGGTCAAGTTCATCCTGCGCCCGTTCGTGCGCAACGTGCTCGATGCGGCCGTCTTCCTGCTCGCGGAAGCCTCGGGGCCGGCGAGTTACCACAACGTGGTCTCGACCTACTTCCGCACCATGGAGACCTGGGCGGCCTCGCAGACGCCGCGCGACGCCATCTTCGAGATCGCCACGCAGCTCGGCTTTACCCAGGAAACCTTCGACGCCGCCTTGACGAATCAGGAACTCTTTACCGCCATGGAAGCCGTGCGCGAACAGGCGCTCAACGAGTTCGGCCTGACGGGGACGCCCACCTTCTATGTCAACGGCAAGAACCTGACCGGGGACAAGACGCTTGAACAACTGGCGGCGGAAATCGATCCACTGCTTGCCTGACGTTTCCTCCACAGGAAGCGGTCGAAAGACGACGCGCTTCGATCACCCCCTCCCAGCCTCCCCCATCATGGGGGAGGTGTCGCTTTTGTGGGGGTTGCGGGATCGCGCCCGCATCGCCCCCCTCCCCCTTGAGCGTAGGGGGGCCTATCGTGCCTGTGAGAATGACATTCGAACCGCAGGAGCGGCGCGATGAAGTTCACGCGCATGAAGCTCCACGGCTTCAAGTCCTTCTGCGACGAGACNACGCTCGTCATGGAGCCGGGNCTGACCGGCATCGTCGGNCCCAACGGGTGCGGCAAGTCCAANCTCGTCGAGGCCATGCGCTGGGTNATGGGCGAAAGCTCCTATAAAGCCATGCGCGCCTCGGGCATGGACGACGTGATCTTTTCGGGCGCTTCGAACCGGCCGGCGCGCAATACCGCCGAGGTCACGCTGGTCCTCGACAATGTCGACCGCACGGCGCCGGCCGCCCTCAACCATTCCGACGTGCTCGAAGTCACCCGCCGCATCGAACGCGAGGCTGGATCGGTCTACCGCGTCAACGGCAAGGAAGTGCGGGCGCGCGACGTGCAGCTGCTGTTTGCGGACGCCTCGACGGGCGCGCATTCCCCTGCCTTGGTGCGGCAGGGGCAGATCGGCGAGCTCATTGCCGCCAAGCCGACGCAGCGCCGGGCGCTGCTCGAAGAGGCGGCGGGCATCTCGGGGCTGCATTCGCGCCGGCACGAGGCGGAGCTGCGCCTGAAGGCGGCGGAGCAGAACCTGGAGCGCGTCGACGATATCATCGCCCAGATCGAGCAGCAGCTCGAAACGCTCAAGCGCCAGGCGCGGCTGGCGGTACGCTACCGCTCGCTTTCGGGCGACATCCGCCGGGCGGAAGCGACGCTCTACCATATCCGCTGGGTGGCGGCGCGCGTGGCCGAGAAGGAGACGGAGGCAGAGCAGGCGCGGCTGATCCGCACCCTTGCCGATGCCACCCATGCCGAGCGCGAGGCGCAGAAGAAGGCGGAAGCCGCCGATGCGGCGCTGCAGCCCTTGCGCGACAAGGAAGCAGCGACGGGGGCCGCGCTGCAGCGGCTGACGATCCTCGCCGAGCAGCTCGAAGAGGAAGCGCGGCGCAACAACCAGCGGCGGGCCGAATACGAGAACCGCCTGAAGCAGCTCGCCGCCGACGGACAGCGCGAGCGCGAGCTCATTGCCGAGAGCGAGGCGACGCTCGCCGGCTATGCCGAGGAAGCCGCGCGGCTGGCGGCCGAAGGCGAAGCGGCGCAGGCCGAATTCGACGCGGCACGGCAGGAGGCGGAAGCGGCGCGAGCGGCGGTCGGCGAAGCGGAGATCGTGGCGCGGCAGGCGGCCGAGCGGCACGCGCAGGTGCGCGCGCGCCGGGCGCAGGCCCAGCGCAACGCCGAGGAAGCCGCCACCCGGGTGGAGCGGCTCGTAAAGCAGATCGCGGAGGTGGCCGAGGAAGCCCGGACCATCGCCGAAAAGCTCGATGCCGACGAAACGCTGGCGCAGAAGCGCGCGGCGCTCGAGGCCGTGCAGGCGGCGGTGGTCGCGGCCGAGGCTGAGGCGCTGGTCGCCGAGGAGGCGACGGGCGCCGCGCAAGGCAAGCTCGATGCGGCGCGCCCGAAACTGCAGGAGATCGAGGGCGCGCTGACGCGGCTCGAGGCGGAAGCGGCGACGCTCGCCAAGATGCTCAATGTCGGCACCAGCTTCTGGCCGGCCATCGCCGATGAATTGAAGGTCGCGCCGGGCTACGAGACGGCGCTGGGCGCCGCGCTCGGCGACGACCTCGAGGCTTCCTCGGACGACGGGGCGCCGATGCACTGGTCGGCGAGTCTCGACGGCTACGACGATCCTCCGCTGCCGCAGGGGGCCGAGCCGCTGTCGCGGCACGTTTCAGGCAGCGAGCTGCTGAAACGCCGGCTCGACCAGATCGGGCTCGTCGGCAAGGCGGTGGGACCGGAGCTGATGCGGGCCTTGAAGCCCGGGCAGCGGCTGGTGTCGCTCGAAGGCGACCTCTGGCGCTGGGACGGGTTCGTTTCGGCGGCAGACGCGCCGAGCGCGGCGGCGCAGCGCCTGGCGCAGCGCAACCGCCTCGCCGAGCTCGATGAGGAGATCACCCGCATCCGCGGCGAGCGCAACGCATGGAAGCGCGACGTCGAAGCGCTGACGGCGGCGCTGGAGTCGACGCGAGCCGACGAGCGCGGCAAGCGCGAGGCCTGGCGCACGGCCCAGCATGCCATCGGCGCGGCGCAGGCCGAGGTCGACAAGGCGCAGCGCGCCATAGGCGACCTCGCGACGCGCAGGAGCGCGCTGGAGGAGGCGCGGACGCGCCTCGCCGCCAGCCTTGCGGAAGCGGAGGCGAGCAAGACCGAGGCAGAGGCGGCGCTCATCGAAACGGGCGACGAGGGCGACACGGGCGCGCAGGCCGAGACGGCGCAGGCGGCGCTTTCGGCGATGCGCGAGCGGGCCGACCAGGCTCGGGTGAAGCTCACCACGTTCGAGACGGCGGCGCGCATGCGCGCCAGCCGGCTGCAGCAACTGGAAAGGGATGGGGCGGCCGTGACGCGCCGACGCGAGGGCGCGGCGCGACAGATCGAGACGCTGGAACTGCGCGAGGGCGAGATCCGCACCCAGCTCCAGGCGCTCGATGCGACACCGGAAAGCTTCGCAGCACGGCGCGCCGAGCTCGACCACCAGATCGAGGATGCCAAGATCACCCACAAGGCGGCGAGCGATTCCCTCTCCGTCGCGCAGAGCGGCTTTCGCGAGGCAAGCAATGGCCTGAAGGCGGCAAGCGAGGCGCTCGCCGCGGCGCGGGTGGAGCTCGGGCGGATCGAGGAGCGCCTGAAAGGCGTCATCGCGCAGCGCCAGCAGATCGAAAAGCAGGTCTCCGAGCAGCTCGGCATTCCGGCCAACCGCACCCTCGAGGTCGCCGGGATCAAGCCGGAGGAGCCCCTGCCGGGCGAGCAGGCGACCGAACAGCGCGTCGAGCGGCTGAAGGCCGAGCGCGAGCGGCTGGGCGGCGTCAACCTCTCGGCCGAAAAGGAGGCCGAGGAGACGCGCGAGAAGCTCGAGACGATGGTCAAGGACCGCGACGACCTCATAGAGGCGATCGCCAAGCTGCGCCAAGGAATCCAGAGCCTCAACCGCGAAGGGCGGGCGCGGCTCTCGGAGGCGTTCGAGAAGGTCAACGCGCATTTCCAGGAGCTCTTCACCACGCTTTTCGGCGGCGGCACGGCGGAGCTGACGTTCGTCGAGAGCGACGATCCGCTGGAAGCCGGGCTCGAGATCATCGCCAAGCCGCCGGGCAAGAAGCCGCAGACGATGACGCTGCTTTCAGGCGGCGAGCAGGCGCTGACGGCCCTGAGCCTCATCTTTGCGGTGTTCCTCACCAACCCGGCGCCGATCTGCGTGCTGGACGAGGTGGATGCGCCGCTCGACGACGCCAATGTCGAGCGGTTCTGCAACCTGCTCGATTCCATGCGCCAGCGCACCGACACCCGTTTCCTCGTCGTCACGCACAACCCGATCACCATGAGCCGGGTGGACCGGCTTTTCGGGGTGACGCAAGCCGAGAGGGGCGTCAGCCAGCTGGTTTCGGTGGACCTGACGACAGCAGAATCCTTCCGCGAAGCCTCCTAGAGGCGGGGCGCAGGTGTGGACAGCATGCCGCACCTCCTTCCCGTGCCAAAAACAATAGTTCTTTCAAAGATTTACTGTTGGAGTGCCCGGCTTGACACCCAAAACGCGCCCCCTTATGTTGCGCGCGACTTGAAAGGGCGGCCCGGAATACCAAAGGGGCCCGCCGGACAGGGGGAGCAAGCGGTATGAACGAGCCGCGCGACACCGGACGTCCGGAGGGCAGCGCCCGCGGCGAGACGCGCGATCTGGCTTCGCGCATCGCAGCCGCAAGGAGGGACCACGAGGCGGACGCCAACAGAGCGTCCGGGCGAGGGTCCCCGGAGATGACCGGTCTGGCGCGCGGCATGCGCATCGGCACCGAGTTCGTCGCCGCGATCCTGGTCGGTGCGGGCCTCGGCTATCTCATCGACCTCTTTGCGGGCACCAGCCCGTGGGGCTTGCTCATCCTGTTCGGGATGGGTTTTGCCGCAGGAATACTGAACGTCATCCGAGCGGTGGCGGAAATGAATGCCGCATCGCCTCCCCCGTCCAATGCCGATCTCGGCCCGGACGCGGAAGACGAGGAGCGGGAAGAGCATTGATGGCGACGACAAGGGGCGTGCAACTTGGCCGGTACTGATCCGATCCACCAGTTTGTCATCACGGACATCTTCCCCATCGCCACCATCGGCGGTGACGGCACCGAAGGCAGCGGCATCCACCTGGCCTTCACCAATTCGGCCCTCTTCATGGTCGCGACCGTCGCGGTGATCTCGCTCTATCTCATCCTCTCCTCGAGCGGAAAGCGACTGATCCCGAACCGCGTGCAGCTGCTCTCCGAGCTTCTCTACGAGTTCGTCGCCAACATGGTGCGAAGTTCGGCGGGCACGGAAGGCATGAAGTTCTTCCCGCTGGTCTTCTCGCTCTTCACCTTCATCCTCATCGCCAACATGTTCGGCATGGTGCCCTACTTCTTCACGGTCACCAGCCATATCATCGTGACGTTCGCGCTCTCGATGCTGGTGTTCCTGACGGTCATCATCTACGGCTTCGTCAAGAACGGAGCGAAGTTCCTCAAGCTCTTCGTGCCGGCGGGCGTGCCGGGCTACATCCTGCCGATCGTGACGCCGATCGAGATCATCTCGTTCCTGTCGCGTCCGATCAGCCTTTCGGTCCGTCTCTTCGGCAACATCCTTGCCGGCCACATCACGCTCAAGGTGTTCACCGGCTTCATGGTGACGATGATCCCGCTCGGGTTCTTCGGCGCCGCCGGCTCCATCCTGCCGCTGCTGATGGGCATCGCGCTCACCGGCCTCGAGTTCCTGGTCGCTGCGGTTCAGGCCTATGTCTTTGCGGTCCTGACCTGCATGTACCTCAACGATGCGATCCACCCCTCGCACTAAAATCCTTCAACCCACCGGATCAGGGCGGGTGTCCCGCCTGACAACCCGCTCAAACGAAAACCTCTGAAAGGACTACAAAATGGAAGCTGAAGCCGCAAAGTTCATCGGTGCCGGTATCGCCTGTTTCGGCATGGCGGGCGCCGCCATCGGCGTGGCCAACATCTTCGGCAACTTCCTGTCGGGTGCGCTGCGCAACCCGTCGGCTGCTCCCAGCCAGTTCGGCAACCTGATCTTCGGCTTCGCCGTGACCGAAGCTCTCGGCATCTTCTCGTTCCTGGTTGCCCTGATCCTGCTGTTCGTCGCCTGATTTCGGCGGACGACGATTATGGCGGCCGGGATCGTTCCCGGCTGCCGCTCATTTGACGCCGCCCTCCCAAGCGGCGCACGAACGATCCGGCGAGTGACACAATGGCCAGCCTCATCGTAGCCCAAGCACAGGAAGCCCCGGCCGAAGCCGCGCACCCGGAAACACCGGCGGAAGCGGTCGGCGAGGAGCTGCACGCAGCCGAGGAAGAGCTGCATGCAGCAACCGAGCTGCATGCAGACGACCACGCGACCGGCGTCTTCCCGCCGTTCGATCCGGCGACATTCGGCTCGCAGCTCCTGTGGCTGGCGATCACCTTCGCCGCGCTCTACATCCTCATGAGCAAGATCGCCCTGCCGCAGATCGGCGGCATTCTCGCCGATCGCCGGGGACGGATCGACGCCGACCTCAAGGCGGCCGACGAGAGCCGGCAGAAGACGGACGCCGCCATCGCCGCCTATGAGGAAGCGCTCGCCAGCGCCAAAGCCAGGGCGCAGGGCATCGCCAGCGAGACCCGCGACGCCATCGCCGCCGACCTCGCCGCCAAGCGCGCGGCGGTCGAGGCTGACCTGACGGCCAAGGTCACCGCGGCCGAGGCCAGCATCGCGCAGACCAAGGCTGCCGCCCTCGCCCATGTGGACGAGATCGCCGCCGAGACCGCGCAGGCCGTCGTCGGCCAGCTCGTCGGCGACGTCTCCACCGAGGCGGCGCGTTCCGCCGTCGCCAAGGTCAAGGAGTAACCGATGCCCGAGTGGATGGACAATTCGTTCTGGGCGCTCGTCGCGCTCATCATCTTCCTCGGCATCGCCGTCTACTTCGGCGTGCCGCGCATCATCGGCCAGATGCTCGACAAGCGCATCAAGCAGATCAGCGACGAACTCGACGAAGCCAAGCGCCTGCGCGAGGAAGCGGCCGCGCTGCTCGCCGAATACGAGCAGAAGCGCATCTCGGCCGAGAAGGAGGCCGAGGAGATCGTCACCGCCGCCAAGGCCGATGCCGAACGGATGACCGCCGACGCGCAGGCTGCCCTCGAGGACATGATCACGCGCCGCACCAAGGCCGTCGAGGACAAGATCGCCCAGGCCGAAGCGCAGGCGGTCGCCGAAGTGCGCTCGCGCTCGGCGGATCTCGCCATCGAAGCGGCCCGGGTTATCCTTGCCGAGGAGGTTGCCAGCAAGGGCGACAAGCTGGTCGAGGACGCGATCAAGGACGTCGGTGCCCGGCTGAACTGAGCTTCGCGCATGGCTAGAATCAAGACGGGCCCGCGAGGGCCCGTTTTCTTTTGCCTTGATGAGGTCTAGGCACCTGGGGCTGTCAGCACATAGCGGTGCTGCAGGATGTTCTGGCCACGCGGCGTGTAAAAGCGCTCGACCACGTCGAGGAACTGGAACCCCAGCTTGAGGAGCACCCGGCCCGAGGCCGGATTGTCCTCGGCACGGCCGGCCCTCAGGCGCGACAGGCCGAGTTGCCCGAAAGCGAACTCCACCACCGACTGCCCTGCCTCGAACGCGTAGCCCTGCCCCCAGGCGGCCCGATCCAGCCAATAGCCGAGCACGCCTTCGTCGTCGAAGACATCGATATCGATGAGGCCGATCATCCTGTCGTCGAGGTCGATTGCGAAGCGATAGGCGGTGCCGGCGAGCCATTCCTGCTCATGGCCGGCGAACCATTGCTCCATGTACGGGCGGTCGGGCGGAAAGGACGCTGCCCTCAGCATGCGCGCCACCTGCCAGTCCGAGCGGATCTCGAATGCCCGCTCGATATCGGAGGCGCAACTCGGACGCAGGGTAAGGCGTCGGGTCGTCACTGAACGGCGGGGTATCGTTGTCATGGCGCACCACCGGGCGAGATAAGGGGACGCGCATACAACCCGCCGTGCGGGCTTCGATCAAGCCCAGTCCACCCAGCGGCCGTGGTAGTCGGCGCGGGCGAGGAAGCGCTCCTCCCCGCCCGGCCAGAGGGTGAGGCGCAGGGCGCCGCCGGGCGTCTGGCCGTCCCACTCGAAGGAAAGATGGGCAAAGGGCCGTTCGGGCGTCGCCGCCTGCCCTGCCCGTGCGATCGCAGCGGCCAGCCGTGCCTCGGTCTCGGGCGCCAGATACTGGCGGACGACCGTGTGGAAGAGCACGCGGGCGCGGCCCGCCGGTTGCGGGCGGGCGAACCGCTCTTCCACCCACGCGCCGGCATCGGCCTGCTCGATCCTGAGGTCCGAACGGGCGACGCAGCCGAGCGCGGCGGCGAGGCGCTCCATGCGCTCCGCCTGGTCGGCCCAGACGTAGGAAAGCAGCCGCTCGACGGTCCTTTCCGAGCGGGCATCGAGCGGATTGCGGTCGCAGCCGGCGCGGGCGGCGACCTGCAGCGCAACCGCCAGATCGGGCGCATTGCCCTTCCAGTCGCTGGCGATGGTCAGGGGTGCGCGTGGATCGCCCCAGGTTCGGCCCTGCCCGAGATCATAGGCGTAGCTGTCGAAGATGAGGTTGAGGCCGGCGCTGGAGCCGATCTCGAGGATCTCGAGCTGCATCGCGGCCAACCGCGCAACCTCGAGCATGCCGCCGAGGATGATGGCCGAACGCGCGACCTCGTTGGTCTGCGGGGGACTGTCGAGATAGTCGTGAAGGAACCGGTCGTACCGGGCAATCGCGCCGCGCAGGGCCGAACGCAGCGCCTCGGCGTCGAAGCGGTGGGGCGGGTAGTGCGCCGTCAGCACCGGCTCGCGGCCGGAGCGGGCAAGGGCGTGCAGGGCTCCGCAGACGCGCAGCGGCATGGCATCGGCGCGGGCGGTCTCCTCGGGCCAGCCGAGAATCCGGCGGCCAAAGGCGCTGCCGTCATCGATCACGCGGGGCAGGAGCCGGCAGAGGGCGGCCGTGAACGGCGAGCCGAGCTCGTCACAGGCCTGCGCCTGCGCGAGGAAATTGATGAAGATCGGATGATCGGACATGCGCGGCACCTCGGTCGAGGCATGCTAGCCGAGATCGCGCTGGACGCAAAAGCGATGGCGATGCCTCAGGCGCGCATGCGCGGCCAGAAGAAGCCTGTGCGCCGGCGGTACTCCTCGTACTGGGGGCCGAGCGGGGAGTTGGAGAACTTGCGCTCCTCGCCGCGGGCGGCGAGCGTATAGACGAGGAGGATGAAGCCCAGGAACGGCAGCGTCCAGGCCGACCAGATGGCCACGGCCCATCCCGCCCAGAAGACGAGATAGGAGGTGTAGAACGGGTGCCGCAGGTATCTATAGGGACCTTCGGTCACCAGGCTGTCGGGGTTCTCGGCATCGAACGCCAGGCGCAGCCGCGCCTCGCGCGAGGCAAAGATCGCCGCCCAGAACAGGGCGAGGCTCGCCAGCATCACCACGAGCCCGACGAACGCGGCGAGCAGCGGCTGCTCGACCGACCACTGGAAGTAGAGGAACGCCAGGGTGGTCACCACGACCATCACCGAGATCAGGATGGTGCCGCCGGGCAGAGATTTGGAGGCGAAGTGGGCCCGCAAGGACCAGGAATACTGCGCGACGACGGCAACGCCGACAATCGAGATCAAGGCATCGAAGAAAAACTGCACCGTCGTCCCACTCCCCCAAATGAGCAGCCCCGGCAAATGACCGGCTTCCGGACGGTAGAACCGGCCCGCAGCATTTGGCAAGCGGCTCATTTCAAGTCCAATGCGCTACCCTCAAGTAAAGCGCTTTCCAAAAGTGCGCGTTAGGCAGGGATTCACCATGTGTGTAGACGTGATGTGGAGACTCTTCGGACAGAATGTTTCCCACCATGACAACGGAAACACTGGTCCGAACCATGTCTCCCTCATACCGCATGATCGCAACGCGCCACGGCGCCGTCAGCGTGGCTGACAGCGGCGGAGAGGGCTTTCCGCTGCTCATGCTGCACGGGTCGGCCAACTGCAAGGAAGTGTTCCAGCCGCAATTCGAAAGCCAGCTCGTCGAGCGCTACCGGCTGATCGCCATCGACCTTCTCGGCCACGGGCATTCGGCCAACGCCGAATATCCCGGCAAGGCCTATACTCTCGCCGGATTTGGCGAAAGCATCAGCGATGCCGTCGCCGCGCTCGGCGTCAAGCGCATGGCGGTGTTCGCCTGGTCGTTGGGCGGGCACATCGCCATCGAGATGCTGGCGCGCACGCCCATCATCGCGGGCCTCATGCTGACCGGCACGCCGCCGATCGCATCGGGACCGCTCGGCATGCTGCGCGGCTTCCAGGCGCACTGGGACCTGCTGCTGGCCTCCAAGGAGCGTTTCAGCGAGCGCGAGATCCTGCGCTTCCACGAGCTCTGCTTCGGCGAGAGCGGCGGGCCGGAGATGATCGAGGCCATCGCGCGCTCGGACGGGCGCGTGCGCGCCATCGCCGTCAGCGGCATGATGCGCGGCGAAGGGGCCGACCAGAAGCGGACGATCGAGGAGGCGACGGTGCCGATCGCCATGGTCAACGGCGAGCACGAGCCGATCGCGCGGCTGGGCTATATCGCCGGGCTCGACTACCAGACGCTCTGGGACGACCATTGCCACGTCATCGCCGGCGCCGCCCACGCCCCCTTCCGCGAACGGCCGGAAGTGTTCAACGCCCTCCTCAACCGCTTCGTCGCCGACGTGGAGGTGTATAAACAGCCGATCCCGATCGCGCTGCCGCGTTCGGCCTAGACCCTCATCCCCGATTTTTCGCTGAACGCGAAAAGCCTGCCCCTCCCCCACAAGGGGAGAGGGGAGGTACCAACGCCAGCGACTTATTCCGCCGCCTGCGGCAGCGGATCCTTGCGTTCCCAGCGCAGGACCGGCTGGCGGGCGGCGCGGGTTTCGTCGAGGCGGCGGCGCGGCGCCTTGAGCGGGGCGCCGGTGAAGCGGGCGGTGTTGCCGCCCTTGGCGTCCTCGGCGAGATCGAGCATCACATCGCAGAACTGGTCGAGGGTCTGCTTGCTCTCGCTCTCGGTCGGCTCGATGAGCATCGCCCCATGGACGACCAGCGGGAAATACATGGTCATCGGATGGAAGCCCTCGTCGATCAGCGCCTTGGCGAAATCGAGGGTGGTGACGCCCGTGCCGGCAAGGAACGCGTCGTCGAACAGCACCTCGTGCATGGTCGGATAGTCCGGGAACGGCAGCGAGAACGCACCCTTCAGCCGGGCCTTGATGTAGTTGGCGTTGAGGACGGCATCCCTGGCCGCCTGGGCAAGGCCGTCGGCGCCGTGGCTCAGCATGTAGGTCAAGGCCCGCACGTACATGCCCATCTGGCCGTGGAAGGCGCTGATGCGGCCGAGCGCCTCCCCCTCGGTATGTTCGACGAGCTCGAGGCCAGCTTCGCCCTTGCGCACGAACGGCACCGGCGCGAAGGGGGCCAGCGCCTCCGACAGCACCACCGGCCCTGCCCCGGGGCCGCCGCCGCCGTGCGGCGTCGAAAAGGTCTTATGCAGGTTGATGTGCATGGCATCGATCCCGAGATCGCCGGGACGCACCACGCCCATGATGGCGTTGAAGTTGGCGCCGTCGCAGTAGAAGTAGGCGCCCGCCTCGTGCACCGCGGCGGCGATCTCCTTCACCTGCGGCTCGAAGAGACCGCAGGTATTGGGGTTGGTGAGCATGATGGCGGCGACATCGGGCGAGAGCGCGTCCTTCACCGCCGAGACGTCGACGGTGCCGTCCTCGCGGGCGGGAATGGCCTTGACGGTATAGCCGAGGAACGCGGCGGTCGCCGGATTGGTGCCGTGGGCGCTTTCGGGCACCAGCACCACTTTGCGATGCCCCTCGCCCCTGGCCTCCTGCGCGGCCTTGATCGCCATCATGCCGAGGAGCTCGCCATGGGCGCCGGCCTTGGGGGTCAATGCGACGGCGGCGGTATTGGTGAGGGTCATCAGCCAGTGGCTGAGTTCCTGCATCAGCTCGAGCGCGCCCTGAACCGTCGAGACCGGCTGCAGGGGGTGGATGTCGGCGAAGCCGGGCAGGCGCGCCATCTTCTCGTTGAGGCGCGGGTTGTGCTTCATGGTGCACGAGCCCAGCGGATAGAAACCGCCATCGATCGAGTGATTGAGGCGCGAGAGGCGCACGTAGTGGCGCATGGCCTCGGGCTCGGTGAGGCCGGCGAGATCGAGCGCGGACTTGCGCCCGAATCCGCCGAGGCGCGAGGACGATATCTCGACCTCGGGCAGGTCGACGCCGGAATGGTGGGTGTCGCCGATCTCGAAGAGCAGCGGCTCGTTGGGCAGGAGCGCCGCGCGTGTGGCGTTGATGTCCGCGCCGGTGCCCGTGTGGGTCGGGCGGCCTTCTCTGTTCATGCTCATGCCAGCACCTCCTTCAAGCCTGCGGCGAGCGCGGCGATGTCGTCGTGCGTCGTCAGCTCGGTGGCGGCGAGGACGACGAGGTTGGTGACGGCCGGATCGTCCGGAACGAGGCGCGAGACCGGCACGCCGGCGAGGATGCCTTTGCGGGCAAGCGCCTCGACGACTTCGGCACCGGGCCTGGTCAGGCGAATGGTCATCTCGTTGAAGAAGGTCTTGTTGAGGAGCTCGACGCCCGGCACCTCCTCCAGCGCATCGGCCAGCGCACAGGCGCGCGCGTGGTTGAGGCGGGCGAGACGGGTGAAGCCGGCTTCGCCCAGGAGCGCCATGTGGATGGAGAATGCCAGAGCGCAGAGGCCGGAATTGGTGCAGATGTTGGAGGTCGCCTTCTCGCGGCGGATGTGCTGCTCGCGGGTCGAGAGCGTCAGCACGAAGCCGCGCTCGCCCTTGGCATCGACCGTCTCGCCGCAGAGGCGCCCGGGCATCTGGCGGATGAACTCCTTCTTCGTCGCCATCAGGCCGACATAGGGGCCACCGAAGTTCAGGGCATTGCCGATGGACTGGCCTTCGGCGACGACGATATCGGCGCCGAGCGCGCCGGGCGCCTCGATGAGGCCGAGGGAGACGACTTCCGTCACGACGACGATCAGCAGCGCGCCCTTGGCATGGGCGGCGTCGGCGGCCGTCTTGACGTTGCGCAGGTGACCATAGAAGTCCGGCGTCTGCACGACGATGGCGGCGGTCGCTTCGTCGATCCGGTCGAGGATGTCGCCCTGCCCTTCGGGCGAGGCGGAAAGGCAGACGAGATCCGGGTCGTCCTTGAGATAGGCCTTGACCACGTCGCGATAGTGCGGGTGGAGGCCGCCCGAGAGGATGATCTTGTTGCGCCTGGTGAGACGCCGGGCCATCAGCACGGCCTCGGCGGTGCCGGTCGAGCCGTCATAGAGCGAGGCGTTGGCGACCTCCATGCCGGTGATCTTGGCCACCTGCGTCTGGAACTCGAAGAGCATCTGCAGCGTGCCCTGCGAGATCTCCGGCTGGTAGGGCGTATAGGCCGTCAGCCATTCCGAGCGCTGGATGAGGTGATCGACCGTCGCCGGCACATGGTGCCTGTATGCACCGGCGCCGACGAAGAACGGGCCATCGCCGGCTGCGCGATTCCGGGCCGCGAGGGCGCGCATGCGCGCTTCGACCAGGAATTCGGGGCTGTGGGACGGCAGGTCGACCGGGCCCTTCAGCAGCGCGCCATCGGGCACGGCACTGAACAGGGCCCCGATGCTGTCGACACCGATGACTGCGAGCATCTCGGCGCGCTCGGCTTCGGAATGGGGGAGGTATCGCATGGGATGCTCTACAGGGTTCGTTGAATATTGCGGCTTCCCCCACCCCTAACCCCTCCCCTGGTGGGGAGGGGTTAGGGGTGGGAAATCCGTCATTTGATGTGCGCTTCGTAACCCGCCTCGTCCATCAGCGTATCGAGCTCGCCCGGGTCACTGACGGCGATCTTGAACATCCAGCCAGCGCCGGACGGGTCCTGGTTGACGAGGCCCGGTTCACCGGAAAGGGCGGCATTGACCTCGGTCACGGTGCCGGAGACCGGCGCGTAGATTTCCGAGGCGGCCTTCACCGACTCGACCACCGCGGCCTCGTCGCCCTTCTTCAGGACCTTGCCGACGGCAGGCAGCTCGACGAAGACGATGTCGCCCAGCTGCTCCTGGGCATAGTTGGTGATGCCGACGGTGCCGGTGCCGCCCTCGACGGCGATGTATTCGTGATCCTCAGTAAACCGGGTGGTCATTGTTGTGGTCCTCAACGTTATCTGGCGGGCTTGCGCACGTAGCGGTGCGGCACGAAGGGGGTTTCGACGACCTCAGCCGGCTGCTGGCGGCCGCGCACGGAAACCTGCAGGCGTGTGCCGGGAGCGGCGTGGCCGGGCGGCACGAAGCCCAAGGCAATGGCGCGGGCGAGCGACGGAGCAAAGCCACCGCTGGTGACGACGCCGATGGCGTTGCCATCGCCATCGAGGATTTCCGCGCCTTCGCGGGCGGGAGCACCCTCAACGGCAAGGCCGACGCGCACGCGGGCGAGGTCGCCGTCGCGTTCACGGAGGATCCGGGCGGCGCCGGGGAAATCGGCGGCCTCCCGGCGGCGCCTGGAAACGGCAAAACCGAGATCGGCCTCGATGGGCGAAACGGTCTCGTCGAGGTCATGGCCATAGAGCGGCAGGCCCGCCTCGAGCC
>Ga0065721_10006859_pt1 | contig 14821 bp, 15 predicted proteins | sample Mesricmetagenome_FD_59108 | JGI IMG/M metagenome (GOLD analysis project Ga0065721, IMG submission 59108) | Mesophilic microbial community from rice straw/compost enrichment Sample: eDNA_1 v2 (version 2) | ecosystem: Engineered > Solid waste > Grass > Composting > Bioreactor | place: USA: Davis... | reverse complement strand
CGGTCTATCAGGATCATCTGCGTCAGATCCTGATCACGGTTGGCGCGCTGATCGTGGCCGAAGAACTGGTGCTGCTGATCTGGGGCGGCGCGCCCATTCCAGTGCCACGCCCGGCCGTGCTGACTGGCTCGGTGGTTTTCGCGAGCGTTTCGGTCGAGATCTACCGGATTTTTGCCTTCTTGCTCGGCCTCGTCGTCTATCTCGCCATGCATCTGCTGCTGAACCGCTCGCGCCTCGGCCTGCTGATCCGCGCGGGCGTGGAAAACCGGGAAATGGTCGAGGCGTTGGGCTTCCGGGTCGATCGGCTGTTCATCCTCGTCTTCATGGCGGGCTCCGCGCTGGCGGCCATGGGTGGCGCGATGTGGGCGGGCTATCAGGGCCTGATCACCGCGGCGCTGGGGTCGGAAATGATGATCCTGGTGTTCATCGTGGTCATCATCGGCGGACTGGGGTCGATCCAGGGCTCCCTGCTGGGGGCGATCCTGGTTGGGCTGATGGCCAACTACGTGGCTTTCCTCGTGCCCAAGATGGCGCTGGCATCCAACATGCTGCTGATGATGGCCATTCTGCTCTGGCGGCCCTACGGGCTGTTGCCGGCGGTCAAGCGGTGAGGCAGGAATGACCATGGCTCGCTCCCAATCCGCCCTCGGCGTCCGGCCCGGCCAGCAAGCGCTGTCGAACTGGTCCGGCCGCATCTTTGTCTATGGTGCCGTCGTGCTGGTTGGGCTGGCGCTGGCCTTTGCACCATTCCTTTTTCCCGATGTCCGCAGCCAGGAAGTGGCCGCGCGCATCTGCGTCTTCATCGTGCTGGTGGCCAGTTATGACCTGCTGATCGGCTATACGGGCATCGTCTCCTTCGCCCACACCATGTTCTTCGGCATGGGCGCCTATGGCACGGCCATTGCGCTCAAGAATATGGGGCCGGGCTTCGAGGCGATCCTGGTTGGCGGCGGCGCCGGAGTTGTCGCGGCGCTGCTGCTGGCCCTGCTGATCGGGCTGCTCTCATTACGAGTCAAGGCGATCTTCTTTGCCATGGTCACGCTCTCGGCGGCCTCGGTGATGATGGTGCTGGCCAGCCAGCTTTCCGATTTCACTGGTGGTGAGGATGGCATCACCTATTCCATTCCCAAGCTCTTTTCCCCAGCCACCGAGTTGCTGACCGGCGCGGATGGCAAGGCCCTGCGCCTGTTCGGCATCGCGCTCAATGGCAAGATTGCCCTCTACTATTTCGTCTTCCTGACGGCCCTGGTGCTGTTCCTGGCCATGCTGCGCATCGTGGCGTCCCCGCTGGGATCGGTACTGCAGGCCATTCGTGAAAACGAGCTGCGCGCCGAGGCCATCGGCTATCGCGTGGTGTTCTATCGCACGACGATCTTCTGCATCGCCGCCGGCATGGCGGCCTGCGCCGGCATATTGCGCGCCGTCTGGCTTAAATACACCGGACCGGAAGTCGTGCTCTCCTTCGACATCATGATCGACATCCTGCTCATGGTCGTGATCGGCGGCATGGGAACCATGCTGGGTGCCGTTATCGGCGTGGTGCTGATGAGCCTGGCCCAGTATTATCTCAAGGACCTCATGGCCATGGGCGCCGAAGCCACATCCGGCCTGCCCATCGTGCCCGACCTGCTCAATCCCGAACGCTGGTTGCTCTGGTTGGGACTGGGCTTCATCCTTCTGGTCTATTTCTTCCCCTCGGGCATTGCCGGGACCCTGCTGGGCCGGGGAGGATCGAAATGACCTCGCCGCGCTCGACCTATCTCGATACGGCCGGTTTCGAGATGCACCTGACCGAATGGGGCGACCGGAGCAACCCCGCTCTGGTGATGTGGCACGGCCTAGCCCGCACGGGGCGCGATTTCGATGAAGCCGCCCGAGCGCTGTCGGACCGCTTTTTCGTGCTCTGCCCCGATACACTGGGACGGGGCCTGTCGGCCTGGGCGCGCCGGGGCGCCGCCGACTATACATTCGCCACCTATGGCGCCATGGCCATGGCCATGCTCGACCAATACCGGATCGACCGCTTCGCCTGGGTGGGAACCTCGATGGGCGGACTGCTCGGCATCACCCTGGCTGCCGACGCATTGCGGGACCGCATGACCCACCTGGTGGTCAACGATGTCGGCCCTGACATCCCGGTCGACAGCGCCCGGCGGATTGCCGACTATGTCGGCAATCCGCCCACTTTCGATACGGTGGCTGATTATGAAGCGTGGCTGCGCCGGACCTATGCGCCCTTCGGATCCAATAGCGAGGCCTTCTGGCGGCGCATGGCCGATACGTCGCTGCGCCGCACTGATTCCGGCAAAGTGACGGTGCATTACGATCCAGCCATCGTCTCGCTGATGGGCGAGAACAAGGCCGATCTCGATGTCTGGCAGGCCTATGACGCCGTCGTGGCGAAAACACTGCTGATCCGCGGCGAGCATTCCGACGTTCTGCCGCCCACTGTCGCCAGTGCCATGCGCATGCGCGGACCTTGCCCGCCCCTGGTCACCATTCCCGATTGCGGCCATGCGCCGACATTGGCCAATGACCGACAGATCGGGCTGCTGCGGGAATTTCTCGCCGATTAGCGGCTGATCGGGCCCAGTCGAGACGGGTCGGCTATGCCCTCACGTCGTCCAGGCATTTCTCGGCCACCTTCTGGGTGAGATCGGCAACGATACGTACGACGCGGGACAAGGATCGACTCCCATCAATCGCGATGCTGATTGTTTGTGGCTCGGCACCGTGATCACGAACAGGAATGAAGACCAATTCACCCGCCAGTAATTCGGGCGCTGCGTCCAGCTCTGAAGTGAACGCTATGTAGTCTCCACTTTTGGCCAGGAGTTTGACCAGTTGCAGGGAGTTGGTTTCAATTCGCTTCTGGCCTTCTGAAAACAACCAGCTGTACCTTGATTCAAGATAACGGCGGATCAGCAGGGTTTTGCTTTGCAGGGCTATCGGATACTGAACCGCTTCCTGCAGGCTCGCGGTCTTGCCTGCAGTCAAGGGATGGTTCGGCGAGACTACGCAACCAAAAGGCAGTTCGGTCTGCCAGAGTGTGTGAATCTGGCGGCGTGGCGATAGATTAAAGGCAATGATCAGGTCAGATGTCTGGTTGAGGAGTGACGCGACCGCATCGTCAGTGCTGACGATTTCAATATCGAGCGAAATCTGCGGATGGCTCACCGATAATTCTTTGACCAAGCTGGGCAAGAAGCTGTTGACGTGACTATCCATGGCCGCCAGCCGAACATGCCCTTGGCTGATGCCCTGCAGTTCCTTTATTTCGGCAGCAAGTCGCCGCTCATCCGCACGCCATTTCCGGGCCAGTGTGACGATCGCATCCCCGGACGCCGTCAGCCGCATGCCGCGTGCCTGACGCTCGAACAGTTCTACACCCAACTCCTGCTCAAGCAGCAGGATTTGCCGGTTTATCGCTGAAGCTGCAACATTGATTTCCTTGGCAGCACGCTGGATCGATCCTGAACGCGCGACTTGGTCAACGTAGCGCAAATTCGTTGGGACCATAGAATTGGACATGCTGACACCATTCTAATTTTTCGCATGAATGATTGCCCAATCTGTGCTGGACGGCAATTGTTCTCTTGCTGATTATGCCTTCAGGAAACGCGGTTTTCCGACCTGGAGCCAGCCCGATGAGTGTCGTTTCGACGCCAGCCCTGCCAAGCACCGAGCCGCTGGTTTTTGCGCAAACGCTGCGCAGATGGGCCCCAGGGATCGCCCTTGTTCTGCCCGCAACGCTGTTTCTCACGGTCTTCTTTGTCTGGCCGACGCTGCAGATGATCGTCCTCAGCGTTACGCAGCGACGCGTTGACGGGGTTCTGATCGAGGGGCTGACCTTCGACAATTATCTGCGCCTGTTCTCCAACGACCTCTATTTGCGCGTGCTGCTGCGCACGCTGAGACTGGCGGCAGCCTCAAGTCTGGTTGCCGTGCTGCTGGCCTATCCGCTGGCCATCGCGATCGCTCGGGGAGGGCCGGCACTTTCAAGGTTGGTGACCATCACCCTGGTCGCCCCCTTGCTGGTCAATGTTGTCGTGCGCTCCTATGGCTGGTCCGCCATTCTCAACAATGCTGGCGCACTGGCTTATGTGCTGAAGGTGACCGGCCTTTCCAGCAGCCCGCCAGCTTTGCTCTATACCGAATGGGCGGTGCTGATTGCCTGCGTACATGTCTACTTGCCGTTTGTGGTGATGCCGATTGCCACTGCCATTGGCCGGATCGAGCCTTCTCTTGAGGAGGCGGCGCGTGTTGCCGGCGCCTCCCGGATGATGGCCTTCCTGCGCGTCACCTGTCCGCTGAGCCTTCCCGGCCTGGCCGTGGGCGCGTCGCTCGCCTTTTCGCTCACGGCTGCTGCCTATGTCATGCCGCAAATTCTGGGCGGAAACTTCTCGCCTCTATTGGGCACGCTCATCGAACAGCAAGTGCTCACCCTGAGCGACTGGCCATTCGGCGCAGCCATCTCGACGTTGCTCATCCTTGTCGTTCTGAGCGTCAACCTGGTCTTTATCGGTCTTCTCAACCGGCATTTCTCCCGCTGGACTGGAGGAGCGAAATGAACGCCTCCTCGGTCAGCCTGCCGATCCGCTTGCTCGTAGTGCTGTTGCTGGTCGTCATCATGGCACCTTTGGCCGTGCCGATGCTGATGGCGGTGTCGGACAGTCCCTTCCTAACCTTTCCGCCGCAAGGGTTTACCCTCAGGTGGTTCGAGCGCGTGCTGCTCAGCCGGGAGGCACAGGCCTCGTTCCTGTTCTCGCTGCAGCTGGCCTGTTGGTCGACCATTGTCGCGCTGCTGCTGGGCGTCCCGGCCGCTGCCGCCCTGGTGCGCTACAGCTTTCCCGGACGTTCGGCCATCATCGGCCTAATGCTGTCGCCAGTCATCGTGCCCTTGATCGTCACTGGGGTCGCTCTGCTGCAAATGTTCTCCAGCCTGGGCTGGGGCGACACGCTGACCCAGTTGATCATAGGGCATGCTGTTGTGTGTCTGCCCTATGTGGTGCGTTCGGTGACAGCGAGTTTCATGCTGGTCAACCGTGATCTCGAAGACGCGGCTGCCGTTATGGGCGCCCCGCCGTACAAGGTACTCACCAGGGTCGTCTGGCCACAGGTGCGCCCCGGCATTCTGGCAGGCGCTGTCTTCTCCTTCGTCGTCTCCTTCGATGACTACCCCATCTCGATGTGGCTCGCCGACGGTAGGCATTTTCCCCTCCCGCTCTACCTCCATGGTCTGCTTGAGCGGTCCATAGACCCGTCGATCGCCGCCATTTCCACCCTGGTCATCCTGTTCGCCCTGCTTCTCGTGATCGTCATCGAGAAAGTCTTCGGCATCAGTATCGCCCGGCTCGCCACCTGACCCTTCTCTCCCAACCGCAGGAACTTTCACGATGACTCCAATGAACCGCAGAACCTTCGGCAAGCTCGCCCTCGGTGCAACCAGTTTTCTGGCCGCGCCCGCCATTCTCACTCGCAATGCCTGGGCCCAGGGCAAGGAAATCCAGGTCGGGATCTGGGGCGGCGCGCAGGGCGAATATGTCCGTACCGCCATTGTGCCTCAGTTCGAAGCCGACTTCGGCTGCACCGTGATCACCGAAGAGGGCTTCACGCTGGCCAATGTGGAGAAGATGCGGGCGACCCGCACAAACCCGCAGTTCTCCGTGATGTTCATCGACGATGTGGCCATCCCGATCGCGCGGGATGAAGGTCTGATCGCCGAACTGCCGCTCGACAAGATGCCGGCGGCCGAGATGCTCTTCGACCGGTTCAATTTTGGAGGCTATGGCACTGGTCTTGCCATCTCGGTGGCGAGCCTGTTTCACAATACTGGGATCACGCCGCCGGACAGCTATGGCGATCTGTGGGATCCGAAATGGGCGGGTAAAATCAAGCTGGTGAGCCCCAAGAATACCCCATCAGTCTTCTTCCTCATCGTCGCCGCCGCTCTGAAGACGGGCAAGCCGTTTGCCGAGGCGCAGTACGAAATCGGCAACGCCTTCGACAAGGTGGCCGAGCTCAAGCCCAATGTGCTCAACATTTTCGACAATGGACCAGTCGCCGTCGGCGAGGTCGCGCAGGGGCAGGCCGATATCGGCCTGCTGGAGCTCTCCAAATACGTTTATCCGTACACGGCGCAGGGCGCGCCGGTGACGATGAGCTTCCCCAAGGAAGGCAGCTTTGCCGGCAACAATTCCCAGGTGCTGGTCAAGGACGGGCCCAACCAGGATCTGGCCGTTGCCTTTATGAACCGCATGCTCGAGTCCGATGTCCAGAAGGCCTTCTCTGAATTTGCCCTCACCGCGCCTCCGGTTGGCGGCATCGAGTTTTCGGAAGAGGCCAGCAAGTACATGGTCTATCCCGACACCGCTATGGACAGCGCTGGTCTGTTTACCCCCGACTGGGAGTTCGTGAATGCCAATCGCTCGGCCTGGACCGAGGAACTGAACGGCATCTTCTCTGCCTGATGCCGCTATTCGCCCGGAGGCGCATGACATGAAAATTGAAATCACGGATGCGCTGGTCCGGGGCGCCCATGTTCAGCTCGAAGGACTGACGAAAGTCTATCCTGGCGGGACGGTAGGTGTGGATTGCATAGACCTTTCAGTAGCGCCGGGGGAAATCCTGGCGCTGCTTGGCCCGTCGGGATGCGGCAAGACCACGACCCTGCGCATGATCGCCGGGCTGATTACACCCAGCGCCGGCGAAATCCTTATTGATGGCAGCTCAATCGTGTCGTTGCCTGTGCATCGACGCAATCTGGGCATGCTCTTCCAGAACTACGCGCTGTTTCCGCATATGAACGTTCTGGACAATGTGGCCTTCGGTCTATCCATGCGGGGCGTGGGCAAAGCCGAGATTGAGGCGCGGAGTCGCGAGGCGTTGCGTCTGGTTCAACTCGAGGCCCTGGCGGATCGCTTGCCCAAGGCCCTGTCGGGAGGTCAACAGCAGCGCGTGGCGCTGGCCCGCGCCATAGTCTATCGGCCGCGCTTGCTGTTGCTCGACGAGCCACTGGGGGCTTTGGACAAGAAGCTTAGAGAATCCATGCAGCTGGAGCTGCGGCAATTGTGCGGGCAACTTGGACTGACCATGGTGCTCGTCACGCACGATCAGGAAGAAGCCCTGACGCTGGCCGACAGAATCGCGGTCATGCGGGGTGGCAGGATTGAACAGGTGGGACTCGGGCGCGAGGTTTACGAATATCCCACCTCCGCCTTTGTCGCCAATTTCATCGGTACGTCCAATCTTATCGACGCGCGGATCTGCTCACGCGATGCCGGCGGCACAATTCTGGAAACCGGGCAGGGAAGGACCATACGGTCGACCGCAGATCACGGTTTCAAAGTCGGCGATGATGTGACGGTTTCGATCAGGCCCGAGCAGGTCACCCTGGTTCCCGTCGGGGATGCCCCGGCCAGCGCCAATACTCTCGAGGGCGTTGTGACTCAGACAGTGTTCAAGGGGCAGAACCTGACCATCCACCTGCGCGCCGCTGGCGGGATTGATGTCGTTTGTACCCTCTCAGCTGCGCTGCCTGGTGCCGCTGTGCCTGCGGCAGGACAGACCTGGCAAGTAACCTGGCCGGCGGATCGCGCCATCGTGGTGGCGCGAGCATGATCTTCGAAAAGCCGGTCTTGAGCCTGGCCAAGTTGAACACGTGCACGGTCGAGGAGTTTACCGACCTGCTTGGGGACGTGTTCGAGAATGCCAGTTTTCTGGTGCGCCGCGCCGCAGGCGCGCGTCCATTTGCCGATCTATCAGCGTTGCATCAGGCGATGATGCTGCAAGTAGACGCGCTGCCCGAGGCGGAGGTGGTGGCATTCCTGTCGGGTCACCCTGAACTTGCGGGGGTCGAGGCGCGCGAAGGCACCATGACGGCGCATTCCACGGCCGAACAGGGGCGGCTCAATCTTGGCGGATTGCCCGATGATGAGGCCGAGCGGTGGCGTGCACTCAATCAGCGCTACAGGTTGCGGTTCGGGTTTCCCTTCATCGTCCGCATTGCCGAGCACGACTATGTCTCGTTGCAGAACACATTCATGCAGCGCCTGACCAACGATCGCGATCAGGAACTCAGACTGGCACTCTCCGAAATCGCAAAAATTTCCCGGCATAGGTTGGCAATGCGGCTCAGAGACTGAAGTCGCTGCCAGCCATGGTGGCTATGCGCCAATGAGGTGATTTTTGATGCTGGAATCGAATGCGCTGCGGATCGGTGTGCTCACGCCGTCCTCAAACACAATCCTTGAGCCGTCAACGGTCAGCATGCTTTCCGGCGTTTCGGGGGCAAGTGCCCATTTCAGCCGATTTCGCGTCACCCAGATTGCGCTGTCCGAGGCCGCATTGGCACAGTTCGACAATTCAGCAATCCTGGATGCCGCATTGCTGCTTGCAGACGCCAGGGTTGATGTCATCGTCTGGAGTGGCACTTCTGCCGCCTGGATGGGTTTTGACAAGGACGAACGTCTGTGCGCCCAGATCACGCAACACACCGGCGTCCCGGCAGGGACGTCCATCCTGGCGATGCGCGACGCCTTTGCGCAGTTCGGTTACAGCAAGATCGGCCTGGTGACGCCCTATATTGCTGACGTCCAGCAGCGGATCATCACGAACTGGAGCGCGGCCGGCCTGACCATCACAGAGGAGCGGCACCTCTCCATCCAAGACAATTTCAGTTTCTCCCAGATAAGTGAGGTCACCGTTGCCGACCAGGTCCGCGCGGTGGCGGAATCAGGATGCGAAGTTGTTGCAATCCTCTGCACCAACATGGTCGGTGCCCGCATTGCTCCAAGGTTGGAAGACGAATTGGGGATCGCTGTGTTTGATTCCGTTGCTACCGCCGTCTGGGACGCTTTGCGCATCACGGGCCGAGAGCCAACTGGCTTGCACGATTGGGGTAGTTTGTTCTCAGGCATTCGTGCGTGATGCCATCCCGTTCATTGGAAATTCGTTCCTCACTGAGGACGCGGGGCCAGGGGCACCCCTTATTGTACCGGCCGAAACACGCCCCGTATCGGANGTCGCCGCCCTGGCGACGTCCCCGAAGCTGCCGTTTCGCTTTTAGAAANGCGGATGTCCGCCNTCGGGGAGGGAAGTGGCCTCTTGTTCGCTAGCCTAGCTCCAGGCTGGTAACGCCGAAGACGCTGTCGAGCGCGATGCCGGGTGGCCGGCCGCGATACATGCGTGCGGTGCAAAAGCCCGGGCCGAAGCCACGAGCGGCCAGCGCGTCCAGCCAGTGCATCTGTGTGGTGGGAACGTCGATATGAACCCGGCCCGAGAAGGTCTCCAGCAGGTCGATCGCCCCTTCCACCGAGCGGGCAAACATGGGGCCGATCTTGGCGCCGTCCCGGCAGGGCCGCAGCACAGCATAGGCATCGACCAGTTCATGCTGGCGGTGGACCACGCTTCGATTGGGAGGCGCCAGCCAATGGCGCAGGAAGGCCTCGCGCGGCGCGGGGAAGCAGGCCAGGTCCAGATCGCCTATGTCCTCGAGTCGAGCGGCCGGAAGAGATGCGGTGGATACGATGTTGCCGCTCATGCGGACGCTTTCATAGGCAGGGACAAAGCCCATGGACGCATAGTTTGCCTGCTGCTCTGGCACGCCGTCGAGGCCGATGGTGCGGGAACCGAGATAGGCCATGCCGGCGTCCCATACGGCCTTGCCATGGCCCTGGCCGCGCCAGTCGGGATGGCAGATGTAAAGGCCGATGAAGCCGAAATGGGCGTCGTAGGCGACCGCGGCAATGCCGGCGACCATCCGTCCGCCAACGAAGGTACCAAAAAACCCGCCTGGATCGGCGGCATGGAATGCTGGGGCATCGTTGATGCCCGGATTCCAGCCTTCTGCCGCTGCCCAATCGAGCAGGGTCGCGATTTCGGAGAGGTCGAGATTGCGGATGGACCGCGTCATGTGGGGGCGAACTCACCAAGGGCGCCAGCATAGCGCTTGGCGATCGGCGAGGCATAGGCGCCGCGCTTGCTGGTGGTCAGGCCGAGCGTGACCAGGCCCTCGGCCTGCTTGACCGCGGCGCCGACGCCGTCGATCACCGGCATGCCGAATTCGGCCTGCAGGGTCCGCGCGAGGTCGGCCATGCCGGCGCAGCCCAGCACGATGGCTTCGGCATTGTCTTCGCCTATGGCGCGTACAATCTCGTTGCGCAACCGGTCGCGGGCGCCTGAATTGGGGTCTTCCAGCGCCAGCACGGCGATATTGGCGGCGCGGATGCGGGCGCGCCCAGCCATGCCATAGCGGTGTGCCAGTTCCTCGATGGGCACGCGGGAGCGCTCCATGGTAGTGACGACGGTGAAGCGCTTGGCCAGGAAAGCCGCCGTGACCAGTGCCGCCTCGCAGATGCCGATGACCGGAATGGAGGCCATGGCCCGTGCCGCATCCAGCCCGGTATCATCGAAGCAGGCGATGACCGCGGCCTGCGCGCCAGCCCGTTCGGCAACGGCAACCTCCCGCAGCAAGCCCGGCACCGCGAAGGCCTCGTCATAATAGCCCTCGATCGATACCGGCCCCATTGAGGAGGTTATTGCGTCGATCGCGGTTCCAGCGGCAGCAGCCTGACGCGCCGCCTGAGCGATGGTCGCAGTCATGCTGGCGGTGGTGTTGGGGTTGATAACGGCAATGCGGGTCATGTGCTGGTCCGCCGGCGCCCCATCAACAGGATGATGCCGAGGGTGACCAGGATAATGAGGAAGGAAAAGAGCGTGGTGACAGTGCCCAGCGCATAAAGCACGGGCGTCGTGACATTGGTGGTCATGCCATAAATCTCGAGCGGCAGGGTATTGGAGCTGCCGGATGTCATCAGTGTGCGGGCAAATTCGTCATAGCTCAGCGAGAAGCCGAAGAGGCCGACGCCGATGAGGCTTGGTGCGATCATGGGCAGCACCACATGGCGGAAGGTCTGCCACGAACTGGCGCCAAGATCGCGCGCCGCTTCCTCGTAGGAGGGCGAGAAGCGGTTGAAGACGGCGAACATGATGAGCACGCCGAACGGCAGCGTCCATGTCAGATGCGCACCATAGGCCGAGGAGAACCAGGCCGGCCGCCAGCCGATCTGCTGGAACAGCACGCCGATGCCGAGCGAAACGATGATGGACGGGACCACCAGGCTTGCCACTGTCAGGTAGAAGAGCGGGCTCGCGCCGACAAACTTTCGGCGAAAGGCGAGGCCGGCCAGCAGCGACACGACGACGGTCGCTGTCATCACCATCAGCCCAAGCATGAAGGAGCGGCCGAAGCTGGCGCCGAAATCGCCCACGGCCTGCCGCTCGAACAGGTTCTGGAACCAGCGTAGCGACACGCCATTGAGCGGGAAGGTCAGCCCGCCCTGCGGCCCCTGAAAGCTGAGGATGAACACGGCCGAGAGCGGACCATAGAGGAACAGCACGAACAGACCGAAGAAGGCGGCGAGCACATAGAAACCGGCGCTGCGCTTTTCGCTGCCCATCTCAAAGCTCCTTGCGAATATCGACGATACGGAGGATGCCCGCGACCATGAACAGAACCAGCACCAGAAGCACGATGGCATTGGCGGCGGCGGCCGGATATTGCAGCAGGCTCATCTGGTTGCGCATCATCAGCGCCACCGAGGCGGACTGACCACCACTCATCACCTGCACGGTTGAAAAATCGGCCATGACCAGCGTCACGACGAAGATAGTGCCTATGGCGATGCCCGGCTTGGCCAGCGGCAGGATAACGTTCCAGATGATCTGCCAGTCCCTGGCGCCGGCGTCGCGCGCCGCTTCGACCAGGGATTTGTCGATGCGCATCAAGGTGTTGAAGATCGGTGTGACCATGAACAGGGTGTAGAGATGCACCATGGCCAGCACGACCGCGAAATCGGAATAGAGCAGCCATTCGATGGGCTGTTCGATGAGCCCTGTTCCGACCAGGCCTGAATTGATCAGCCCGTTGCGGCCGAGCACCGGAATCCAGGAAATCATGCGGATGATGTTGGACGTGAGGAAGGGCACGGTGCAGACCAGGAACAGGACCATCTGCATGGTCGCGGTGCGCACGTGGAAGGCAAGGAAATAGGCGACCCAGAAGCCGACAAAGGCGGTGATGGCCCAGACGATGGCGGCGAATTTGAGCGTATTGAGATAGGTCCGCCAGGTCACCCATGAGCCGAGCGTCTCGGCATAGTTGAGGGTCATGAAGTCGGGATACATGCCGGCAAAGTCGTAATCCCAGAAGCTGACGACGAGCAGCAGCAGGATCGGGACGGCAAGGAAAAAGCCGAGGATGAGCAGCAGCGGCGCAGCCTGGAGATAAGGCGTGGCGCGGCTCAGCAGGGTGTTCATGCATCGTCTCCCCAGGCGGCGTGTGGGTGGGGAGGCCTTCGGAGCCTCCCCATTGTCATCAAGCCGCGATGAACTCGTTCCAGCGGCGGACCATGTAGCGGTCTTCGTCCATCACCGAGTTCCAGCACGCGACCTTGCCCATGCGTTCTTCGAACGAGCCGCCATCGCGCACGGCGCCGGCCTTTTCCATGACCGTGCCGTCGGGCGCGAGAATGTCGCCCTGGGCCGGCTTACCCTCGATCCAGAAGCCCCATTCGTCCTCGGACATGTACTGCTTGGCCGTTTCCATGGCCGCCGAGTAGTAGCCCTGGCGGTTGAGATAGCCGCCCACCCAGCCGGACGTGTACCAGTTGATATATTCATAGGCCGCGTCGAGCTGGGCGCCGCTAAGATGGGCGGCAAGGCCCAGGCCGCCGCCCCAGGAGCGGTAGCCTTCCTTGAGGGGCTGGTAGGTGCAGGCGATGCCCTTGGAGCGCACGGCGGCGACGGCCGGCGACCACATGGACTGGATGACGACTTCGCCCGAGCTCATCAGGTTCACCGATTCATCGAAGCTCTTCCAGAAGGCGCGGAACTGGCCGTCCTGCTTGGCCTTGATCAGGAAGTCGATGGTCTTGTCGATTTCCTCGGTCGTCATGTTTCCCTTGTCGCCATAGGTGATATTGCCCATGGCTTCCATGATCATCGCCGCGTCCATGATGCCGATCGATGGCACGTTGATGATGGCGGTCTTGCCCTTGAAGGCGGGGTCCATGATGTCGGCCCAGGTGGTGATCTCGCGTCCGACCAGGTCGGGGCGGATGCCGAGGGTATCGGCATTGTAGATGGTCGGCACCATGGTGAACCAGCCGGTCTCGCCAGCGGCAAATTCCTTGCTGTCCGGACCCTCGACGAACCCGACGGTATGGGGCGCCGTACCCTGGGCGATGACGCTGTCGGGCAGGAGCTTGCCGGTTTTGAACAGCGGCACGATCTTGTCGTAATAGGTGAGGCGCGAAGTATCCATCGGCTGGATGACGCCGGTGGGGAACACCTTCTTCAGTATCCAGTATTCGATGTCCGCGATGTCGTAGCTGTCCGGCTGGGTCACGGCGCGCTGGGCCGCGGCGTCCGAGTCCGTCGCCGTCATTTCGAGCGTGATGCCCAGGTCCTCCTTGCACTTTTCGGCAATGGCATTGAGGTTCGAAACGCCGGTGCCGAATTGACGCAGCGTGATCGGGTTCTGCGCCCAGATGGTGGGAAAGCCGGTAATGGCGCCCGAGCCGAGGGCCACGCCCGCCGCTGCGGCCGTGCCGGTCTTGAGGAAGTTGCGACGCGAAATTCCTGTCTTTTTCGTTTCAGTCATGGCCCTGTCCCTGTTGCTAGCTGGCTGATTTATCGGGTTGTCCGAGGACGATGGCGTCCTCCGGGTCCCAATGGAGGGGCACCGCATCACCCACTGCGACCGGCCTCGCGTTGAAGGCCTTGTCGGTGACGATGGCGGTGAAATCCGTGACGCCGGCCCCGTCGATGCTGAGCTTCACGCTCGGGCCGCGATATTCGATATTGCTCACGATTCCGGTGAAGCCCAGGCCCTTGGCCGGGCTTTCGCCGATCCTGACGTGGTCGGTGCGGATGGCTGCGTCGATGTCCGATCCGGTCGGCCGGGGAGCACCCGAGGCCGAAAAGCGCCCACCGCCCAGGACCTCGAAGGTCACCAGGTCGTCGGTGGTGCCGGCTACCTTGCCGGAAATCACGTTATGGTCACCCATGAAGCGAGCCACAAAGGCTGTAGCCGGACGTTCGAACACCTCGCGGGGCGTCGCCGCCTGTTCGATGCGGCCATCGTTCATGACCACGATGAGGTCCGCCAGCGCCATGGCCTCTTCCTGGCTATGGGTTACGTGCACGAACGTGATGCCGAGCTGCTTCTGCAGCTTCTTGAGCTCCGCCCGCATGCGGACCTTGAGGAACGGATCGAGCGCGGAAAGCGGCTCATCGAGCAGCAGGGCTTCAGGGTCGGTGATGAGCGCCCGCGCAAGCGCCACGCGCTGCTGCTGCCCGCCCGACAACTGGGCGGGCTTACGGCTGGCATAGGCGTCCATTTGCATAAGCTTGAGCATGTCGAGCGCCCGCGCCCGCCGCGTAGCCCTTTCCACGCCCGCCATCTTGAGGCTGAAGGCGACATTGTCGACGAGGTCAAGATGAGGAAACAGTGCGTAGGACTGGAACATCATCGCCGTACCGCGCCTGGCCGGCGGCAGGTTGGTCACCACCTGCTTGCCCAGCACGATATCGCCGATGGACACGCTTTCGTGCCCGGCGATCATCCGCAAGGTAGAGGTCTTGCCACAGCCGGATGGTCCTAGCAGGCAGCAATAGCTTCCCGCCGGTATCTTGAGGCTGATGGAATCGACGGCAGTGGTCCTGCCGTAAATCTTGGAAACCGAAGCAATGTCGATCTCGGCTGCCTTGGACATCCAACACTCCGTTTAGCCGCAGGTAACTATGCATCCGCCGTGCC
>Ga0065721_10006889_pt1 | contig 14825 bp, 13 predicted proteins | sample Mesricmetagenome_FD_59108 | JGI IMG/M metagenome (GOLD analysis project Ga0065721, IMG submission 59108) | Mesophilic microbial community from rice straw/compost enrichment Sample: eDNA_1 v2 (version 2) | ecosystem: Engineered > Solid waste > Grass > Composting > Bioreactor | place: USA: Davis... | reverse complement strand
CCACGTTCGTCTGCCACAAACGCCACGGCGCAGTAGCGAGTTTATCCAACGTTTGCGCCTCAAGACGTGCACTTTCCGGCAAATTCCAAATCGCCATGAAATTTGTGGCGTTCGCTTCGGTCGCGAGCTGCTTTTTGCCGATCCAATGGAATTTAAGTAGCGGTTCGGACGCGGCTTGAAGGGTGTTTGTTGAAGCATCGGCAGCTTTGGAATCTGACTCTGAAGATGGCGCGGCCGGTTTGCCACAGCCGGCAAGGATCACAATGGCGATCAGCACACAACCGCTGATGACAGAAAACTTGCGAGTGATGAACAGAGAGTGGAGGTCGTGCACAAACAAGGAGCAACGACGGTGCAATCCGGTAAAAAATCGGTGCAACATAGGTCGGCTATATCTGCCAGAGAATTCCCTCAGGGGCAACTACGCAAAAACTGCCGCCGCGAGCCGTACCCCGGCCGTTGCCGCCAGAACCACAAGCCGACGCTTGTTTTATTGCGGGCGCAGGCTGTGTACCTCGACAGCAGGTTGGGACTCAGCCGATGTAGCATTGAGCGCCGGTTCTTCTCGCGCGGTACACGGTGACGTCGGCGAAACGGCATTGCTGATTGCCGCATCGGCTCGATCTGTGAAATGCGGCACGTTCGTGGCAGAGAGCGATAACACTTTTTCAGGTACGGGCGGCGTTCCGAAATGGAAGCCATCCTCATCCTGGTAACCGTAGGGAAATTCAAACCAAGAACGAACCCGGCGCACCATTCGCGCCCAGAAACTCGTCGTCTCGGTGTTCGACACGAGAAGAGGCTTACTGGTTCCGATCGGTTCGTTCATCCCGGGAAATTTGCGGTAACAAATCGAAAATCGCTAACGGCGGCAATGAAATTTCCTGAAATTTTCCGGGTCAAGTCCGCAACCGAATCCGCCGATAAAACCGGTTTGCCTCCGCGCGTTCGACCAGATTGCGCTTTAGAATCCGTCAAAAACTCGCACGAGGCGATTCGCCACGTAAACGCGATTTCGCGTGCCGAAGAGTTGTTTGCGAAGTTTTTCGATGCGGACTTCCGTTCGTTCCATTTGACCGACGACAAATTGAAAGGCTTCCTGCACGGGTTCGTTCAACAAGCGCGTGACCCGGACAACCGGCTTGGCGTCCACTTTGATCATCAAGCAACCCATGAGCTGGTTGTGATTGAATTCGACCTGATGTTTTTCGACTTCGCCGACTTCAATTTTGAACTTCATACGCTATGAATTCCGACTCCTCGAAAAAGCACTGCAGTGTTTGTGCCAACGGTAAGTGACGCAGTCATCGCAACTGGGACGAAAAACCGTCCAAAATCGGTTCGCGCGTGCCTATGAATGTGACCTTTAATTCAGCGCTGTAACACCTGTTACCGTGGGCATGCCGGGCGGCAGTTTTGCGACGGAATTGAAGTTCTGATCGATGCCGAGAGCGCGGATGGGAGCGTTGTAATAAACGCCGGAATTTTGAAACTGATGTGTGGCTCGAGCACTGGGATAAAGAATCACAAAAGAGCCGTTAATCATGAATATGCAACTGCTCCAATCTTCTATCAAACGCGGGAGATTATGAATCCCACCACTCCGTTCGTGCGCAGCCAATCCTTGAATAACCCCATGTTGAATTCCGTGACTTTAACCCGCTTCGATTCGCGATAATCCGTAAAGGTGTTGGTCAACGTGAGAAACGGGAATACCCGCGCAAGATTGGTTTGCTGCGTATGTGTTGGCGCACTGGAATCATAAACCAGGTTCGTTGTGATTCCCGTTTGCTGACCTTGATCTTTCACCGTCAATGTGACGGTGGGATTGCTCACCAATAAAACGAGGCTGGCCTTATTGAAATAACGATGCGCGCCGATGCCGTTAGCTGATTCGTCAGGCAGAGGAAGCCCTTTTTCTGCTTTGGCGCAATCAGCTCATCCCGGCCAATTTGGCTATCGCCAGCACATTGATGGCTGCTTTCGGGACAATTCCGCTGATTTCCACGAATTCGGGCACTTTTGAGCCGTCCGCACTGCGTTCGGAACAATGATCGCCATCGCCCCACGGACCAAGTCCATCAAGCGTGGGAACGACGTCCCAGATTTGATTTCCGTCACTCAAACCACCGCGCTCATGTCCGCCTACCGACAGATTCAACTCCTTACCGGCTTCAATCCAAATTTCGCAAAGCCGATCCGTTGCGGCATTACGCGGCCACGGACGGCACTCCGTCAGAATCTCCACTTTCACTTCGCAACGAAAACCATCCGCCGGACTGCCGACGTCGCCCGCCCCGGCCAACGCCAACAGTTTTTCCACGCCGCTTTTGTAGGTCGCCGAGTCAAAGGCGCGCAATTCTCCTTCCGCCCTCGCTTCGTGCGGAACGCGATTGAGCACTGTGCCGCCGGTAATCGTACCGATGTTCACTGTCAGCTCACGCGAATAATCAGTGATCGCTGCAATTTTCGGCAGCAACACACCCAACTGCACCGCCGCATTGGCGCCGTGACTGTGTTTTCCGCCTGCGTGCGAGCCGCGACCGGTTACAGTGACGCGCCACGTCGCGCGACCTTTTCGTGCCAGAACCATCAGTCGTTCATCACCCAATCGTCCTTCAGCTTCAAAGACCAGCGCGGCAATTGTGTTCGGCTCAAATCGTTGCGCGCATACCGTTCCGAAATCCGGTGAGAACGTTTCTTCCGAAGAATTCCAAAACAACTTCCACGTGATGCGCTCGAACACCTCCGGCGCGTGTTTCTGAAGCGTCTTCAGCACGAGCCACATCATCATCGTGCCGCCTTTGATATCGTGCGTGCCAGGACCGTAAATGCGATCGCCTTCCACCGACCAATGAAACTGATTGCGCTCCTCTTCTTCCGGCGAGAACACGGTGTCGAGATGTGAAATCATCGCGATGCTTTGATTCCCCGAACCGCGCCGCGTCAACACGAGATGTTGGCCGTAATTCGGAAAAGCCGAGTCCACATATTCCGCGGTGAAACCAAGAGAAGCGAACTGTTCAGTGGTCACTCGCGCAAGCCGATTCACGCCCGAAGGATTGAGCGTGAAGCTGTTGATGCCGACCATCTGCCGCAAGAACTCCAGCGCACCGGGCAGTTCAGCTTCGAGAAACGTATTCAGTTTGGTGACATCAAGCACGCGGCAGCATGAAAAGGCGAGGCGCTGAAATCAATCGCGCGCGACAAACACGAAAATGTGTCCACGCCACATCTCTGACGGGAGATATGAAAAAGCAATCCGAAAAACGACTGTGGAACGTTTGTTGGAAATTTAACGGAAACTATTTCCGGATCGTTTCCACGTGTTTGCCGCGGATTTTCTTCGTGTTGAAATCCCACAACAACCAGTCGTCATCCGGGATAAACTTGTTCAGTTTGCTATCCCATTTACGCGGCAGTTCGCGATTCAGTTTTTCGAGAAACGGCAACAGCGGTCGTTGCGGCGGGAATTTTTTCTCGTGTTCATCCAACGCAATGTCTGTCTTCCAACCCAGCCGCTTGCGATAGGGCGCAAAGCCGAAGCCATCGAAGAAATTTTCACTCTTCACCAGCGGCATGTACCACAAGCTGGGAATGCCACGGGTATTTTCTTTGATGGGAATTTCCAGCTCCAATCGCTCCAGCAGCGCCCGACCTTGGGGATCGTTCTTCAGATGCTCGCGCAATTGGTGAAGGCTCGGAAATTCCACCGGCGGACTGACGAACAACACTGGTTTGTGTTGTAGCGTAGCGAGGATGATTTCATGCGGCGTGCCGACGCTGTAGATGTTGGTGGGACAATACGAAATGGTGAAATCGCTGGTGTCCACCATGCGCAAATCAATGTGCAACGTTTCCCAGAATTGCTCAGCGCACCAGGCACGTTCACGCGCTCCTTTTTCACCGCCGGCAAAGGTCCAGCGCTTGCGAATCAATTCACCGCTCTTGACGTCTTCGCGACCGTACTCGTGCAAGCCGCGCACATCCGGCTTGAACCACGGATCAAAAACGGTCACGCCCATCTCCTGCAGAAACTGGCCGACCCGATTGCGCCAACCGAACTTCTTCTCCACTTTTCGCGATGCCACGAAATCCATCGGGCCGGAGAGATAAACGCGCGCGCCTTGCAGCAGTTCACTTTTGCGCCTGGCCTTCGACATGGGCGGACAATAGGGACGCGGGATTGCGGTTTCAAGCTCAGAGCCATTTGGCCCACCGAGCTTATCGAAGTTCAACGCCCGCGATGGAGAAGCAATTGAGAGTCGCTTGAGGATAAAAAGCAAACCGGGGTTCAGCCGCAGCCAAACCCCGGTTTGTTGAATTGAAAAATTTTGATCAGTAACGACCGCCACGGTCGCCGCGATCTCCGCGATCGCTGAATTCACGCCGCGGGCCACGACCACCGCCACCGCCGGGCGGACGTTCTTCGCGCGGACGCGCGATGTTCACCGTCAAAGCGCGACCATCGAAATCTTTGCCGTGCATGGCATCGATGGCTTTCTGTGCTTCTTCGGGGCTGCTCATGGTGACGAACGCAAAGCCGCGAGGGCGACCTGTCATGCGATCCATCATGATATTCGTCTCCACGACAGTGCCGTGTGCGGCAAACGCGTCCTGGAGATCGTTTTCAGTGGTTTTGAAGGAAAGATTTCCTACAAACAACTTCGTGCTCATGTGATGTTACTGTCCGAGACCAACTCTGCTACTCCACACTGTTCCCGACCGCCGGGTTTCAAATCATCACTGAACCTGGTTCACTTGAAGATTTACCATGTCGTGGCAGCGACAAGCTATCTATCAGACGGGGTGACTTTGACAAAACATTGCCCGAATTCAAGCGCTAACTTTCTTTATTAAACCGGTCGATTCAACCCTGACATCCCGGGCAATAGTATGTACTGCGCGCCGCTTGAACGATCTTCCGAATCAATGTCTTGCATCGTCTGCAAGACCTTCCATGCCGATCGTACACTCGCAGACGCTCTTCATAGAAATCCGGCGCATCTACCGCGCGACCATAATAGAAGAGTCCATCACTTCGACCACTGCTCGCTCCATAGTGCAACGGTATCGTACTGCCGAAACGAACGGCCTCAGACAACACATCACGAATCGCACGATGCAACGCGTGCACCTGTGGCCGCTTCAGTTTTCCGGCCGCTAAACTCGGTTTGATGCGCGCACGATACAACGCTTCACTCGCGTAAATGTTGCCGACCCCTGCCACGAGATCCTGATCCAGCAATCGCACTTTGATTGCTCGCTTTGAACCAGCCAAAGCCTCAGCGAAGTAATCCACGGAAAACTCCGGCGACAACGGCTCCGGTCCCATGCGCGCGAGCGAATTGGCGTCCAAACTCAACCGACCGAAATAACGCTGATCTTCATAAACGAATCGTTCACGCCCTAATTCCAGAACCACTGCCGTGTGTTTCGGCAACGGATCGGATTTGCGTTGCAGAAACATCCGCCCCGTCATGCCAAGATGACCGATGAGTTGAACGGGAGTTTTGCTGCGTGGCGACCGAAGTTCGAACAACAGAAATTTTCCGCGACGAGAAACATCACGAAAAGTTGCTTCGCGCAGTGTTTGAATCAGTTGATTTGCCGGCGTGGGACGAATGACGCGTTCCCGGAAGATTTGCACCGCGCGAATGCGTTTTCCTTTCAGGTGCGGGCGAAGATGCCGCACCAACACCTCCACCTCAGGCAACTCAGGCATGAAGATTCTGCGGTGCGACTAGCCCGTCACCACCGTGCCGACCGGCTCACCCATGACCACGCGTTTAAGATTATGCGGCTTGAACAGGTCAAACACGATGATCGGCATTTTGTTATCCATGCACAACGAGAACGCCGTTGAATCCATGACCTTGAGTTGTTTTTGCAACGCATCCAGGTACGCCACGCGCGTAAACCGTTTCGCCTTGGGATTCTTTTTCGGATCGCTGTCGTAAATGCCGTCCACCTTCGTGGCTTTCAAAATCACTTCCGCGCCAATCTCCGTCGCGCGCAATGCCGCCGCTGTATCCGTGGAGAAATATGGATTACCCGTGCCACCGCCGAAAATTACCACGCGTCCTTTTTCCAAATGCCGCACCGCGCGACGCCGAATAAATGTCTCCGCTACTTGAGGCATGGCGATGGCAGTTTGAACGCGAGTCGCGACGCCGATTTTTTCCAAGGCATCCTGAAGCGCGAGGGAATTGATAATTGTCGCCAGCATTCCCATGTAATCGCCCGTAGCGCGTTCGATGCCTTTTTCACTGCCGGCGAGGCCGCGGAAGATATTTCCCCCACCAAGCACGATGACGATTTCCACGCCAAGATCGCGCACTTCGCGCACCTGCTCGGCCATGCTTTGAATCGCCTTCGCGTTGATACCGAAACCCTCTTCGCCACCGAGTGCTTCCCCACTGAGTTTAAGCAGAATCCGGCGGTATTTAGGTTTGGGTGTTCGTTTCATGTTAAAAATGCGGCAACAACGCTCTGTGCCGCCCGGCGTTCTAGCAGTCCGCGCTTCTACCGTCAAAACGAAAGGCGTTTCAGATTTGATTCATACCACGAATGAATCCGAAGCACCCGCATCCCGGCCATCAATTTAAAGAATTGATGAATTCATGCTTCAACGAAGCAACAACCCGCACCGAACAGCGCCAACCGGCAAGTTTCTATTGGTGTTCATTCGTGGCTCAACCGAAACGCCGCGACTCAATAATCGTACAAACCGGAATCCTTCGTATATTCGCCACCGCCACCGCCCAGACCGCCATCCATCGCATCAAACACATCGCCCATATCTGCTTCGATTTTTTCGGGGTCTTCTCCGGCTTCGAGACGTTTAATCGCGATGTCCATTTCCTTGGGCATCGTGCCGGGCGGCATAAGGTCTTTCATCTTCCGCATCATGTGCGCCATGTGCTTGGGATTATTTTCATCCATGTGCTCCATGTCGCGTTCCATTTCCATCATGGCGCGTTCAATACGCGGATCATCGAAATCCGGCATCGGCGGACCGCCTTCAGCGTCGGCAGGTTGCGCGGCCGGTTCTTTTAATCCTTTGGTCATGGCGAACCGGCTGATTTCCTTTTTCAACTTTTTGTTACCGCACTTGGGACAGACCGGCAGACGATCGGGATTCACCCGTTTGGACAGGAAGCTGAAAATCTTCCGGCACTTGGGACAGGCAAATTCGTAAATCGGCATGAGCGTGATATGCCATAGCGACGAAAAATTTTCACGTCCAGAAATTGGCGTGACCGCAACGCAGACTTGCTTTTCTCCGTATCACTCCCGTTTATTACGCCGCAAGCAACCGCCTGCGCGGCCACTTCATCATGTCATCCATTCACGCTGATCTCACCGAAGCGCAACAGACCGAACTTCAATCCAGCGCGCTTTACAACGCCGACCTCGCGCCCGTTTCCGCAGCCCAACGAAAATGGCGCGTCGGTAGTTTTGCCGCGCTGTGGATTTCCATGGCAGCGTGCATTCCCACTTACATGCTCGCGTCATCGTTGATTGCTGGCGGCATGAACTGGTGGCAGGCCGTGCTCACAATTTTCCTCGCCAACGTCATCGTGCTCATTCCGATGGTGCTCAATGCGCACGCCGGAACGAAATACGGCATCCCGTTTCCCGTGTATTGCCGCGCGGCATTCGGCACACATGGCGCGAATGTGCCGGCGATTCTCCGTGCGTTGGTAGCGTGCGGTTGGTTCGGCATTCAGACGTGGATTGGCGGCAATGCGATTTACAAAATTCTCGCAGTGTTTCATCCGCCGCTCGCTGCGCAAACACCGCTGCCGTGGCTCGACATCACGCTGGCACAATTACTCTGCTTCCTCTTTTTCTGGGGCATCAACATCTGGGTCATTTATCGCGGAATCGAAACCATCCGCCTGCTGCTGAACATCAAAGCACCTCTGCTCATCGGGCTGGGATTATTGCTGTTGGGGTGGGCGTATCGCGAAGCCGGCGGGTTCGGACCGATGTTGTCGCAGCCGTCTGCTTTCGCTCCGGGGCAACCGAAGGAAGGTCAGTTCTGGATTTATTTCTTTCCTGCGCTCACCGGCATGATCGGCTTCTGGGCGACGTTGTCGTTGAACATCCCGGATTTCTCGCGTTACGCCAAATCGCAGCGCGACCAGGCACTCGGCCAAAGCCTCGGTTTGCCCATGACCATGGCGCTGTATTCGTTCATCGGCGTGGCCGTGACTTCAGCCACGGTCATCATTTTCGGTGAGACGTTGTGGGATCCGGTGGACGTACTGATGCGTTTTAATAATCCCGTGGTATTGGTCGTCGCGATGCTCGCACTGTGCATCGCCACCCTGGCAACCAACATCGCCGCCAATGTGGTCAGTCCGGCAAATGATTTCGCGCATCTTGCGCCACGGAAAATTTCGTTTCGCGTCGGTGGTTACATCACCGGCATCATTGGCGTGGTGATGATGCCGTGGAAACTGGTGGCCGATCCCAACGGCTATATTTTCACGTGGCTGATTGCTTACAGCGCCTTACTCGGACCAATTGGCGGAATTCTGATTGCGGACTATTTCGTCTGGCGCAAACGGACGTTGAATCTCGTCGCGCTGTATCAACCGAATGGTGAATATCGTTTTACCAACGGATTCAGTTGGGTGGCGCTGATTGCCCTGCTGGTGGCGGTGCTGCCGAGTTTGCCGGGATTTTTAGTGGCGGTGAAATGGATCAAGCCCGAACACATGCCTGGTTTTCTCGCGGAGCTTTATCATTACGCGTGGTTCGTGGGGTTTGCCGTGGGCTTCGTGGCGTATCTCATCGGGCGCAAACTGAGCATTGCGAGCAAGATTAACAAAAAATGATGCGGGTCTGGATTTGACGCCATTCCGCTAAGCGCCTACAAAGAATAGTAGCGCGAGGCATTTTATGAAAAAAATCGAAGCCATCATTAAGCCGTTTAAATTGACGGAGGTAAAAGACGCCCTCAACGACATCGGCGTTACCGGCATGACCGTAATTGAAGTCAAAGGCTTTGGCCGCCAAAAGGGTCACACGGAAATTTATCGCGGTAGTGAATATACCGTGGATTTCCTCCCCAAAATCAAAATCGAACTCGTCTTGCCTGACGCGCAGGTAAATCAAGCCGTGCAGATCATCGCGAAAGCTGCGCACACTGGTAAAATCGGCGACGGCAAAATCTTCGTGCTACCGGTCGAAACGGCCATCCGCATCCGCACCGACGAACAGGGCGACGCAGCGGTGTGATTTGACCGCACGTTAAATTTCCAGGCGAGCAATGCGGAAGCGTTGCTCGCTTTTTGTTTTCCAAATAGACACAGAACTCTTGGTTCTGGGAATTTCCCTTAAACCTGGATGTTGATGCTTCTGGCTTTTCTTTCCGCCGCTTTTCTTTTCCCTGACCTTTGGCACACTACGCGGCTCCATGCTGACACTTTCCGGCATCACGAAAGCCTACGGCGGACGAACTTTGTTCTCCGACGTCACGCTGCAATTGAACCGCGAAGACCGCATCGGGCTCGTCGGCCCGAACGGCGCGGGCAAATCCACGCTCTTCAGCATCATTCTCGGCGAAGAAGCGCCGGACGACGGACAGATCATGACGGAGCGCGGCGTAACCATCGGTTATCTGCCGCAGGAAAGCGCGCCCGCAGGCGACGAAACGGTCATTGAAATCGCGACGGCCATTTCACCGGAATTCGCCAAACTGCGTCGCATCATCAAAGCCTGGGAGCACGATCATCCCATTGAGGCCGAACATCCCGAAGACATTCACGATGACGTTCATGATCGTTACAACGAATTGAACGGTTATCAGATCGAAGCCAAGGCCAAGCAGATTCTCGCCGGGTTGAGTTTTCGCGAAAAAGATTTCGATCGCCCGGCCCGCGAAATGAGCGGTGGTTGGGTGATGCGCGCGCATCTGGCCCGATTGCTCACCCAAGAGCCGGATTTATTAATGCTCGATGAGCCGACAAACCACCTCGATCTCGAAGCGTTATTGTGGTTTCAACAGTATTTGCAGAACTATCCCGGCACGATTCTGGTGATTTCGCACGACCGCGAATTTCTCAATTCGCTCGTGGGTTACATCGTGGAAATCCGGATGAGCAAGTTGATCCGCTATCGCGGCAACTACGACGCGTATCTCGAACAGCGCGAAGCCAACGAAGCGCAATTGCTCGCCGCATACAAAAATCAGCAACGCGAAATCGCGGCGTTGCAGGAATTCGCCGATCGTTTCCGCGCCAAAGCGTCCAAAGCTTCACAGGCTCAAAGCAAGTTGAAGCAGATTGAGCGCATGGAAAAAATCGAAGCGCCGACGAGCGACGATAAGCGCGTCAGCTTTCGTTTTCCGCAACCGCAACGAAGCGGTCAACGCGTGATTCGACTCAAGAACATCCACTTCGCCTACGGTCAGAATGTGGTATATCGCGGGATTGATTTCGAAGCAGAACGCGGCCAACGCATCGTGTTGGTCGGCCCGAACGGCGCAGGCAAATCCACGTTGCTCAAATTGCTCGCGGGAAACATCACGCCGAGCCAAGGCGAACGCGAACTCGGTTACAACGTCAAAGCCGGTTATTATTCACAGTATCGCGTGGATCAACTCGATTTGAACCGCTCCGTGTTGGAAGAAGCGCTCGATACGCCGAATCCCGTGACGGAACAATTTGTCCGCACGCTGCTCGGAAGTTTTCTGTTCCGCGGTGACGACGTGTTCAAAAAAGTCAGCGTCCTGAGCGGCGGTGAGAAAAGCCGGCTCGCGCTGGTAAAGTTGTTATTAGATCCGCCGAACCTGTTGTTGATGGACGAACCGACCACGCATCTCGACATGAGCAGCATTGATGCGCTGTTGTACGCACTGGATCAGTTCGAGGGGACGCTGATTTTCATCAGTCACGATGTGTATTTCATCCGCGCACTGGCGAACAAAGTGGTTCACGTAAACGCTGGCGTGCTGACACATTACGCCGGCGGCTATCAGTATTACCTCGACAAAACGAAATTAGAATCCGCACGTGCCGGGCTGACCGCTGGAGGTAAGAATACGCCGCATCTCGCTTCCAGCTCAGCGACCAAAGCAAAGCACGCGGAAAGCGTCCCTACCCTCTCGCGCAAGGAACAAAAACGTCTTGAAGCCGAAGCGCGTCAGGCCCGCTCCGCGAAATTAAAAGGTCAGCGCCAAATCGTTCACGATCTGGAACAGAAGATTCAGGCTTTGGAAAAACGTCAGGCCGAAATCACTGCCGAACTGGAAAAGCCGGAGACTTATCAGAACGGCGGTCAGGCGATGCAATTGAATCGCGAGTTCAGCCACAACGCCGATGAACTGGCGGAAATCACGGCGCAATGGGAAGCCGCTGCAACGAAGCTGGCGGCGATGGAAGCAGAATTGTAGGCTTCTATCCTCTGCATGAATAATGCGGTCGAAGAAGCCAAGTCTGCGTTGCGCACGGAGATCCGCGCGCGCCTGAAGCTGCTGACGCCCGCGACGCGCACCGCTGATTCCGAGGCGTTGTGCCAGCGCCTTCGCGCTTTGCCGATATGGACTTCCGCCAAATCCGTCTTGCTCTTTGCGCCGCATGGATCTGAGCCGGATATCTGGCCACTCCTCGCCGATGCGTTGCAAAGCGGCAAGGTTGTTGCCTTACCGGCGTTTCATCCGGGAACCAATAACTACGTCGCCCGTCGTATCGTACAGCCGGAGCGAGACGTGGTTTCCGGAAAATTCGGCATTCGCGAAGGTGCAGAATTTTGCGAGGAGATTTCCCTGAACCAACTGGACTTGGTATTGGTGCCTGGGGTAGCTTTCGATTCGCTCGGGCGACGGCTCGGTCGGGGCAAAGGGTTTTATGACCGGATGCTGGCGTCGGTGCGCGGTTCGAAATGTGGCGTGGCTTTCGACGTTCAGATCGTGGAAGTCGTTCCCGTCGGACCGTTGGACATTCCTTTGAACTGCATCGTGACGCCGACGCGTTGGATCGAGACCTGAACAGCGCGCGGTTCTGAAATGAATTTGGTCTGGTATATCGTAGGCGCAGCCTTGAGCGCTGGCGCAGGAGCCGGCGTCTGCGCGATGATTCTTCTCTCCCGGAATCGTCGCCGTGAAGAACTGCGTCGCAGCGAGGCGGAAGCGCAGCAGGAAAAAATGCGCACCGCCGCGCAGCAGGAAGTGGCGCAACTCCGCGCCCAGTTCGACCAAACCGCCGCGGCGCAGCGTCAGGAAATGGCCGAACAGGAACGCCGCCTCACCGAACGAGAAACCCTCCTCACCGCACAACTCACCCGCATCCTCCAGACCGAAAACGAACTCAAAGCACTCCGCGAACAATTGGAACGCAAAGACGCCAACCTCGAAGCAACCCGGGAGGAATTGCGGCAACTGACCCAACAACGGCGCAAACAGCTCGAAACCATTTCCGGTCTCAACGTCGAAGAAGCCCGCGCGCAGTTACTCAAGGAAGTTGAACAGGAATCACTCGCCGACGCGGCAAACATCTCCCGCCACATTCTCGAAGACGCCCGCGTCCGCGCCGAAGAAAAAGCGCGGAAGATCATCGTCACTGCCATTCAACGTTACGCCGGCAACCAGACGTTCGAGAGTTCCTCGGCCACTATCGTTCTTGAAAGTCCGGAATTGAAAGGCCGCATCATCGGTCGCGAAGGCCGCAATATTCGCGCGTTTGAAAACGCCACCGGCGTGACGGTTTTGATTGAAGACGAACCGGGCGCAGTGGTGTTGTCGGCGTTCGATCCGGTGCGCCGCGAGATTGCGCGCGAAGCAATGCTGCGATTGATTCAGGACGGCCGCATTCATCCGACGCGAATTGAAGATGCGGTCGCAGCGGTGAAATCCGAGATGGATGAAACGATCATTCGCAAAGGCGAAGAAGCTGCCGCTCGTGCCGGTGTGCCGCTGTTGAATCCTGAAATCATCAAGGTGCTCGGCAAAATGCACTTTCGCCAAAGCTTCACACAAAACCTGCTGGAGCATTCGATCGAGGTCGCGCAATTGATGGCGCTTATGGCGAGCGAACTGGGGCTCGACACCAACATCGCGCGTCGCGCCGGTTTGTTGCATGACATCGGTAAAGCATTAAGCCATGAAGTCGAAGGGCCGCACGCCATTGTTGGCGCTGACTTAATCAAGCGTCACGGCGAAAGCGCGGCCGTGGTGAACGCTGTGGCCTCGCATCACAACGACGTGCCGCCGGAAGGTCCATGGGGCATTCTCGTCAGCGCGGCGGACGCCGTGAGCGCTTCACGTCCGGGCGCACGCTCCGAAAGTCTCACGACATACCTCAAACGCGTGGAAGATCTGGAGCGGATTGGTTGCGAGTTCCCCGGGGTGGACAAATGCTTCGCGCTTCAGGCCGGTCGGGAATTACGCGTGTTCGTTCAACCGCAAATCATCAACGACGAACAGGCCTTCGCCTTGGCCCGCAACATCGCCGGAAAAATTGAAGCGGAGTTGCAGTATCCAGGACAAATTCGCGTGACAGTGATTCGCGAAACGCGCTGCGTCGAAGTAGCGAAGTGAACGAAACCTTCTAAATCCGCAACCTTGCCGAATCAGAAACGCGCAGGGAGAATTATCGGCCTTCGAACATGCTGCTGGGCAAACCGCCTTCCCAGCCTTCCGGCGAATTCCATGGCCGAGCAGAAAGATTATCGGGTTCTACCGTCGTGCAACCCGAAAGCGCGACCACCGTTGCCAGCAACAGCAGCAAAGCGATCCACCGCGCGGGTTTAACGAAGCAAAAGCGTTTCACGATTCGGGATGGGCGGGAATGACAACGTCACCTTCGATGACTTCATCCAGCTTCCAACCCGGGACAACATTAGCGATGGAACGGTCTTTCTGAAGATCTTTGATGATGACTTTACCGACGAGCTTTCCGGCGCGGCTGACGAGCAGTTCGCCATGCATCTTGGCGCCCCCTTCTTCGCCGACGTTGAGAACCACGAAATCCCATTTCGGATCAGCAACCATGACTTTCCCTTTGAGATCGGCGCGCATCGTAATGGCGACATTAGTGCCGCGCAGCCAATCCAATTCGCCCTGCACCTTAGCCAATCGGCGTTGGATGATGTCTTTTTCGAGCTTGGAAACTTCGAGCGCTTCCTGCGCTTCACGGATTTGTCGTCCCAACGCGGCGATTTGCTCCGGCCGATAACCGGTTGCTTCATAAGCCGCGAGATTAGCACGGGCCTCGTCGCGTTCCTTGAAAGTCAGATTTAATTTATCCGTCAGTTCGGCAGATTTTTTGGCAAGCGTGTCCACTTCGGCCACCGCCGCAGCGCGCGCCTGTTCAGTTTGCGCGAGAGTTTCCTTGGTTTTATCAAGTTCCTTGGTCGTTTTGGCGAGGTCAGACTTCGTCGTGGTCAGTTCCGCATCAGTGGCAACCCATTTTTGATTCCACTCGTTGCGCTCGGCGACCACGGTATCAATCTTCTCCTTCACCTTGACGAAATTGATGATACCGGTCGCGAGGGCTGCGACGATCGCGACGATTAAACTGATTCGAATCAACATAACGAACTTCGGTTGCTTGATGAAAACTGAGCCAGCCTAGTCACGCCCCGGAAAGCTGTCAATTGCCCGTTTTTGGAAAGTACGCCGCCACGACCGCTGTCGCCTGCTCCGAGTTCTTCAGTCAAAGCTCACGCCGTTCCTCGCCCCCGCTCAACCGGCACCAACCGGTTGGGACTTGGAATCTGCCGCGGACGCCTGCTATTCTGCGCGACCTTATGAGTTCGAAGAATTTCAAAATCGCCGCGCTCGCCGGCGACGGCATCGGTCCGGAAGTCATGCG
>Ga0065721_10007860_pt1 | contig 14836 bp, 15 predicted proteins | sample Mesricmetagenome_FD_59108 | JGI IMG/M metagenome (GOLD analysis project Ga0065721, IMG submission 59108) | Mesophilic microbial community from rice straw/compost enrichment Sample: eDNA_1 v2 (version 2) | ecosystem: Engineered > Solid waste > Grass > Composting > Bioreactor | place: USA: Davis... | reverse complement strand
TTCATCCAGGAACGCGCGGCCTTCGCGCGCGAGCTCGATATCTGACCACCGGAAGTCAGCCGCGCCGCAGCCAGGCGGCGAGCGCCGCGTTGACCGCCTCCGGCCGCTCCATCGTGGCAAGGTGGCCGCAGCCGGGCACGACGACGAGCGTGGATGGGGGGATGGCGCCCGCCATCTCCTCGGCCAACGCCGGCGGCGTGATCTGGTCCTCGTCCCCGACGAGGACGAGCGTCGGCACGGCGATCCGCGGCAGGTCGGGCCGCGCGTCCGGCCGCGCCATGATGGCGCGCTGCTGGCGGATGAAGGCCTGCGCGCCGGTATCGACCATCATGCCGCGCACCTCCCCTTCGAGCGCCCTGTCCGAGAGCCGCTCCCGCGCGACGAGGCGTTGCCACAGCACGGGATGCACCTCCTCGAAACGTCCCTGCTCGGCGAGGGCGACGAGGCGACGACGGTTGGCGCTCGCCTCTTCCGTGTCCGGCCGCGCCGTCGTGTCGAGCAATGCAAGCCGCGTCACCCGCTCAGGCGCCAGGCGCATGACTGCAAGAGCCACGTAGCCGCCCATGGACAGGCCGCCGAGGGCGAAGCGCTCCGGCGCGCCGGCGAGAAGGCGCTGCGCCATGCCTTCGAGCGTTTCGTCGAGCCGGTTTTCCGCAACGACGACGGCGCGCTCCCCGGCGAGGGCGCGTATTTGCGGGGCGAAGAGCGCGTCCGTGCAGTTGAGTCCAGGCACAAGGACCAGAGGCTCACTGTCAATGCTATGCAATTGTTCGACAACCGGCCTTTGCGACATTGACATTGCCCGTGATCCTCTTATGGTCCGCGCAAGCGTAGCGGGCAGTGAGCGGCGACTGACGCGCCGTACGCGTCACAAGGTCTCCCTTGGCCTTAAACCCAATCCGCAGACGCATAATCACGGACGTCGATGTCATTTTCTGATCTTGGCCTGAGCGAAAAGGTTCAACAAGCCGTCGCAGCCGCAGGCTATAACACGCCGACTCCCATCCAGGCGACGGCGATCCCTCACGTGTTGCAGCGCAGGGACGTCCTCGGCATCGCCCAGACCGGCACCGGCAAGACGGCGGCCTTCACCCTCCCCATGCTGACGCTGCTGGAGCACGGCCGGGCCCGTGCGCGCATGCCGCGCACGCTCATCCTCGAGCCGACGCGCGAGCTTGCGGCGCAGGTGGAAGAGAGCTTCGAGAAGTACGGCACCAACCACAAGCTGTCGGTGGCACTGCTGATCGGCGGCGTCTCCTTCGGCGATCAGGACGCCAAGATCACCCGCGGCGTCGACGTGCTGATCGCCACGCCCGGGCGCCTGCTCGACCATTTCGAGCGCGGCAAGCTGCTGCTCACCGGCATCGAGGTTCTCGTCATCGACGAGGCCGACCGCATGCTCGACATGGGCTTCATCCCTGATATCGAGCGCATCTGCCGTCTCGTCCCCTTCACCCGCCAGACGCTCTTCTTCTCGGCGACGATGCCGCCCGAGATCCAGCGCCTGACGGACACCTTCCTGCACAATCCGGTGAAGGTGGAGGTCGCGCGCGCCGCCTCGACGGCCGCGACCATCACCCAGCGCCTCGTCGCCTCCGGCAGCGAGCAGCACCACAAGCGCGAGACGCTGCGGCGGCTCATCCGCAATGCCGGCGACGAGCTGCAGAACGCGATCATCTTCTGCAACCGCAAGCGGGACGTCGCCATCGTCCTGCGCTCGCTGGAGCGGCACGGCTTCAACGTCGTCGCGCTTCACGGCGACATGGACCAGCGCTCGCGCATGCAGGCGCTCGACAACTTCCGCAACGGCAGCATCAAGCTGCTCGTCGCGAGCGACGTCGCAGCGCGCGGCCTCGACATCCCTGCCGTGAGCCACGTCTTCAATTTCGACGTGCCCCACCACGCCGAGGATTACGTGCACCGCATCGGCCGCACCGGCCGCGCCGGCCGCACCGGCTATGCAACCACCATCGTCGTCCCCGGCGACGAAAAGGCTCTTGCCGCCATCGAGGCCCTGACGGGCCAGACCATCGCCTGGGAAGGCCCGACGCTCGGCGAATTCATCGCCTCGGTCGGCCATGCTCCGCAGGAGGATGGCGATCATCGCCGCGGCAGGCGCGGCGGTCGCGAGCGTGAACGTGACAGAGGGCGGGGACGCGGCGAACGCGAACGCAGGTCCGAGGCTCCGCAGCAGCACGCGCCGATCACGCCGGACGGACGCCCCTCGCAGCGTCACGAAGAGCGGCGCGGCGACCGGCATCAGCAACGGCGCTACCCTGACAGGGATGACGAGGCCGTCGTCGGCTTCGGCGAGCACGTGCCGAGCTTCATGCTGCGGCAGGTCGTCATTCCGGTCAGCAGCGAGGATGACGGCTCGGCAGCCCCGGTGATCGAGGAGATCGCGGCGCCTGTGGAGACCGTTGCGGAAGCGCGCGCCGAGCGGACCTCCGGTCGTCGGCGTCGCGGCCGCAAGCAGGAGAGACCTGCCGCTACCGAGACCACGCAGCCTGTCGAGATTCCGGCCGCTGCCGCACCGGAAGCGCCCGGTGCGGCCGAAGAGCTGGCGCCGCCCGTGACGGAACTCGTGCAGCCCGCGGAAGCCCCTGCCCCGCGCCAGGCCTCGCGCCGCAAGGCGAAGGAGGATCCGGCTGCCGAAGCGGAGACGACCGAAAAGACCCGTAAGCGTACGTCGCGCAAGGCGGCGGCCGCCGCCGACGTCACGGACGAGCAGCTGGCGGCGCCGAAGAAGCGCGCCCGCAAGGCCGCGACGGAGGCCGGGCCTATCGCCGAGGCCGAAACGGCCGCACCTCGCAAGGCGGCTGCCCGTAAATCCACCCGCAAGAGCGCAGCTGAAGCCGTGTCGACCGAAGCACCGGCGAAAGGGCCAGACGCGGTCGGTAAGACGAGCCGCCGCAAGAAGGCCGATGCCGAGGTTCCGGCTGGGGCAAGCAAGCCGAAGAAGGCGGCCCCCGAAACTGCGGACGGGGCAGCGGCAGGCGAAGCCGCTCCCGCCGGGAAGGTGGCTTCCAGGAAGACGGCCGCCGGAAGCGCAGGCGCGAAGAAGGCTGCTCCTCGAAAGCCCGCTGCGAAGAAGGCCGCGTCCAAGGAGGCGGACGTGCCGGCCGGCAAGCCGGCTGCCAGGAAGCCGCGCAGCAAGAAGGCCGAAGTCGCCGAAGCCGGCGACTGAGCGTAAAGCAGGAGCGCGGCGCTAACGCTGCGCTCCGGCGATGCTCAAGGCGCGGGCGCAGAGATCCGTCAGCATGTCCGGCTCGTCATAGGCGGCGTCCGGAAGCAGCCAGTAGGACAGGGTCACGCCCCGGCCGTCCTTGCGTGCATAGGTGAACGGCCGCGAACCCAGGGCCGCGAGGGCTTCGGCAAAGGCGGCGTCCGTCTTGAGATAGACCTCGCCGTCCACAGCGAGCGCGAACATCATCCCGTCGGCATAGATGCCGAGACCGCCGAACATGCGCCTGATGCCGACCGGACGGAAGGGCGCGAAGAGCTCGGCGATTTCGTCCGCGTCGCGCAATCAGGCGCCTGCGAGCTGCTCCGGTCGCGCGGGTGTGATGGCGACGGATTCGCCACATCCGCAGGCCGAGGTCTGGTTGGGGTTATTGAAGACGAACTGGGCCGACAGCTTGTCGACCTTGTAGTCCATCTCCGTGCCGAGCAGGAACAGCACGGCCTTGGGATCGACGAGGATGGTGACGCCCTTGTCCTCGATCACCTCATCACCGGGCTTGATCGCCTCGGCATATTCCATCGTGTATTCCATGCCGGCGCAGCCGCCGTTCTTGACGCCGACGCGCACGCCGACGATCGGCTTCTCGGCATTGGCGATGATCGCCTTGACGCGCTCGGCGGCCGCGTCGCTCATGCCCATGATCTTGAGGGAGCGAATTGCACCCATTCCGGCTCCTCCTTGCAGGGTTCAAGGCCCTGAGGTCGAGATTCCCACTAAAGATAGTCATTGGGCGACACAACGTCGAGGGCACGGCGCCTGTCGCCGGTCTCATCTGGCGCCGCCCGTGCTGCAGTCCCGTCCCCCGGCTCGTCGGGCGCGCGCGAGAAATGCGACTCAGTAGACCGTCCAGACGCCGGGCGTGAGCAGTTCCACGAGATGCCCGTCCGGATCGCGGAAATAGATGCTGCGCCCGCCGCGCGGCCATTCGGTCCGCCCCTCGATGGCGACCTCGTGGGCGGCGAGCCGCGCCTCCCAGGCCGCCATGTCCTCGGCGGGAACGGCGAGACCGACGTGCAGCGGCCCCTGCCCGTCGTGCGGCGGGATGGTGCCCCCGGGAAGCGTCACCGTCGTCAGCGTCTCGCCGCGCTTGAAGAGCAGCAGGACACTCGCCGGCCCGAGCGGATAGGCAGCGAAGCGCTGGTCGCTCACCTGGGCCTCGAGGCCGAGCACTTTTTCATAGAAGCCGCGTGCCCGCTCGAGATCGTCCACGTAAAGCGCCGTCTCGACGACGGCCGTGATCCGCGGCCCTGCCCCACCCGCCATGTCGAGCCTCACCACATGTCGAGGGCGATGCGTGCCTCGTCCGACATGCGGCTCTGGTCCCACGGCGGATCGAAGACCATGTTGACGACGACGGACTGCACGCCCGGGACGGCGGCGACCGCCCCTTCGACCCAGCCCGGCATCTCGCCGGCCACCGGGCAGCCCGGCGCCGTCAGCGTCATGTCGATCGTCACATTGCGCCCGTCGTCGATGTCGACGCGGTAGATCAGGCCGAGCTCGTAGATGTCGGCCGGGATCTCGGGATCGTACACCGTCTTCAGCGCCGCCACGATGTCGTCGGTCAGCCGGTCCACCTCCTCGGGCGGCAGCTGGCCGGCGAGCTCGATGTCGGGCGCGTTCGGCTTCACGTCGCTGCTGTCGGCTTGCGTCACGAATGCCTCCTCAGGCGAACAGTCGTTCGGCCTTCATCAATGCGTCGGCGAGGTTATCGACCTCCTCGAGCGTGTTGTACAGGGCAAATGAGGCGCGGCATGTCGACGTCGTCCCGAAGCGCGAGAGCAGCGGCATGGCGCAATGCGTGCCGGCGCGCACCGCAACGCCGGCGCGGTCGATGACGGTGGCGACGTCATGGGCATGCGCCCCCTTCATCTCGAAGGAAACGATGGCACCCTTGTGTGCGGCGCGGCCGATGATGCGCAGCGAATTCAGCGCGCCGAGCCGCTCGTGCGCGTAGTCGCGCAGCTTCTCCTCGTGGGCGAGGATCGCCATGCGGCCGAGCTTCTCCACGAAACGCACCGCCGCGCCGAGCCCGATCGCCTCGACGATCGGCGGCGTGCCGGCCTCGAAACGGTGGGGCGGAGCGTTGTAGGTGACGGTGTCCGTCGTCACGGTCTCGATCATCTCGCCGCCGCCGTTGAAGGGCGGCATCGCCTCGAGCCACTTGCGCTTGGCGTAGAGCACGCCGATGCCCGTCGGCCCGTACACCTTGTGCCCCGTGAAGACATAGAAGTCGGCATCGAGGTCGCGCACGTCAACCGGCAGGTGCACGGCGCCCTGGCTGCCGTCGACCAGCACTGGAATGCCCCGCGCATGGGCGATGCGCACGATGTCCTTCATCGGCGTCACCGTGCCGAGCACGTTCGACATGTGCGTGATGGCGACGATCTTCGTCCGCTCGGTGAGCAGCTTCTCGAACTCGTCGAGGAGGAAGTTGCCCTCCTCGTCCACCGGCGCCCACTTGATGACGGCGCCGCTGCGCTCGCGGTGGAANTGCCAGGGCACGATGTTGGAGTGATGCTCCATGATGGAGATCACNATCTCGTCGCCCTCGCCGATCCCCGCCAGCCGCCCGTAAGAGGCNGCGACGAGATTGATGGCTTCCGTCGCCGAGCGGGTGAAGACGATCTCCTCCGTGCTCTCGGCATTGAGATAGCCGCGGACCGCCTCGCGCGCGTCCTCGAAGGCCTCGGTGGTCGCATTGGCCATGTAGTGCAGGCCGCGATGGACGTTGGCGTAGGCGTTCTCGAAACTGTAGGTCATCGCCTCGATGACCGCGCGGGGCTTCTGGGCCGAGGCGGCACTGTCGAGATAGACGAGCGGCTTGCCGTAGACCTCGCGGGCGAGGATCGGGAACTCGCGGCGCACGGCCGCGACGTCGAATGTGCCGATCTGTTCGATCCTGTTCATGGTCGCATCACTCGCATTGGCACCGCCCGCCGCAGGACGTCGACGCCTCGAAAGAGTGAGGGGCGCGGCTGGCGCCGCGCCCGTCGGTCACGTCCGCTCGCCGAGCCAGCCTTCCGCCCGGGTGACGAGTTCCTCGCGCACGGCCTCGTCCTCGACGAGCTCCAGCGCCTCGCCGAGGAAGGCCTGCACCAGGAGNGCCTCGGCCACCGNTCGCGGCAGNCCGCGGGCCGTGAGGTAGAACAAGAGGTCGTCGTCGAGNTCGCCGCAGGTGGCGCCATGGGCNCACTGCACGTCGTCGGCGAAGATCTCCAGCTCCGGCTTGTTGTTCATCGTCGCCGTCTCGGAGAGCAGCAGCGCGGCGGACATCATGCGCCCGTCGGTCTTCTGCGCATCCGGGCGCACGATGATCTTGCCCTGGAAGACGCCGGTCGCCTCCCCGTCGATCACGGTCTTGAACAGTTCGCGGCTGTCGCAATGCGGCACCGCATGGTCGACGACGAGCGTCGTGTCCGCATGCTGGCGCCCGCGCAGCATGGTCGCGCCGCCGAGCGTCAGGCTGGAATGTTCGCCGGCGAAGGCGAGGAACACCTGGTGCCGCGACAGGCTGCCGCCCGTCACCGCGCCGAGCGAGGTCAGCTTCGCCTCGGCCCCGAGCGTCACGGCGAGCGTCGAGAGCGCGATGGCATCGGCCTGCTCGGCGTTCAGGCGCGCATGGGTGATCGTCGTGCCGTTGCCGGCGACGATCTCGACCACGGAATTGGCCTGGTAGGCCGCCGTGCCGACACCCTCGTGGCTTTCGTGGACCGTGACCGAGGCTCCATCCTCGACGAGGATCACGATGCGCGGCGCCGTGGCGAACGGGGCAGCGCCGCCGTTGACGAACCTGAGGTGCAGCGCCTTGTCCACGGCCGTGCCGGCCGCGACCTTGATGAGCGCGCCGTCCATCATGAAGGCGCTGTTCAGCGCCAGGGCGAAATTGCCCTTGGCGACCGCCACCTTGCCCATCTCGGCGAGGAGCGGATGCCCCTCGGCAAGCGCCGCCGCGAGCGGCGTCACCGTGACCCCCGCCGGCAGCGCGGCGAGGTCCGAGCGCTCGGCCACGAAATGGCCGTTGGCGAAGGACAGCCGCACCGCATCGGCCTTGGCGAAGGCGTGCCCCTTGTCGACGAGCGCGGCCGCATCGGCAGGGCGTTCGGCGAGCGGCGCCGCCTCGCGCACGGCGTTGCGCAGATCGGTGTACTTCCACTCCTCCACGCGCCGGTTGGGAAGGCCGGCGGCGGCGATGAGGGCGAAGGCCTCGTCGCGCCCGCGCGCGATCTCGCCCGAGCCCGGCAGCTTGTTCTTGAGGTCCTCGAAACGCTCTACGAGCGCGACCTCGGCGGCAGTCCTGATCGGTGTGATTTCAGCCATCGTGCCGCCCTCACGCCGCCTGCTCGCGGTAATCCGCATAGCCGCTCGCCTCGAGCTCGAGGGCAAGCTCCTTCCCGCCGGAACGCACGATGCGGCCGTTCGCCATCACGTGCACGGTATCGGGCACGATGTGGTTGAGCAGGCGCTGGTANTGCGTGATGACGAGGAAGGCACGGGCNGGGTCGCGCAGCGTGTTGACGCCGTCGGCCACGATCTTGAGCGCNTCGATGTCGAGCCCCGAATCCGTCTCGTCGAGAATGCAGAAGCGCGGCTCCAGCAGGGCCATCTGCAGGATTTCCATGCGCTTCTTCTCGCCGCCGGAGAAGCCGACATTGAGGCCGCGGCGCAGCATTTCCTGTTCGATATGAAGCTTTTCGGCCGCAGCCTTCACGCGCTTCATGAACTCCGGCGTCGTCAGTTCCTCCTCCTCGCGCGCCTTGCGCTGGGCGTTCATGATCGCCTTGAGGAAGGTCATGGTCGAGACGCCGGGGATCTCGAGCGGGTACTGGAAGGCGAGGAAGACACCCTTGGCCGCACGCTCGTTCGGCTCGAGCTCGAGGATGTTCTCCCCGTCGACGAGGATCTCGCCGTCGAGGACCTCGTAGTCCTCCTTGCCGGCGACGACATAGGACAGCGTCGACTTGCCCGAACCGTTCGGGCCCATGATGGCGGCGACCTCGCCGGCCTTCACGGTGAGGTCGAGACCGTTGAGGATGCGCTTGCCCTCGATTTCGACGACCAGGTTGTTGATCTGAAGCATGTCTTTGTTCCGTCCGTTCATGGCGCCGGATGGGGTGCGGGCGGGAAGGATCGTTCCACGTCGCCCGCCGCCTCCGGCCTGGGTTGCGTTATGCGTCAGCCCACCGAGCCTTCGAGGCTGATGGAGATGAGCTTCTGGGCCTCGACCGCGAATTCCATCGGCAGCTGCTGCAGGACGTCCTTGACGAAGCCGTTGACGATGAGCGCCACCGCCTCCTCCTCGTCGAGCCCACGCTGCAGGCAGTAGAACATCTGGTCGTCCGAGATCTTCGACGTCGTCGCCTCGTGCTCGAAGACCGCCGAGGCATTCTTCGACTCGATGTACGGCACCGTGTGCGCGCCGCACTTGTCGCCGATCAACAAGGAATCGCAGTTCGTGAAGTTGCGCGCCCCGCTCGCCTTGCGATGCGCCGAGACGAGCCCGCGATAGGTGTTCTCGGAGCGGCCGGCGGCGATGCCCTTGGAGATGATCCTGCTCGTCGTGTTCTTGCCGAGATGGATCATCTTGGTGCCGCTGTCGACCTGCTGATAGCCGTTGGAGATGGCGATCGAGTAGAACTCCCCGCGGGAATTGTCGCCGCGCAGGATGCAGGACGGGTACTTCCAGGTGATGGCCGAGCCGGTCTCCACCTGCGTCCACGAGATCTTCGAGTTCGCGCCGCGGCAGTCGCCGCGCTTGGTCACGAAGTTGTAGACGCCGCCCTTGCCCTCGGCATCGCCCGGGTACCAGTTCTGGACCGTCGAGTACTTGATCTCCGCATCGTCGAGCGCAATCAGCTCCACCACCGCGGCATGCAGCTGGTTCTCGTCGCGCGCCGGCGCCGTGCAGCCCTCGAGATAGCTGACGTAGGAGCCCTTGTCGACGATGATCAGCGTGCGCTCGAACTGGCCGGTGTTCCGCTCGTTGATGCGGAAGTAGGTCGACAGCTCCATCGGGCAGCGCACGCCCTCCGGCACGTAGACGAAGGACCCGTCCGTGAACACGGCGCTGTTGAGCGTGGCGAAGTAGTTGTCCGACACCGGCACGACCGTGCCGAGGTACTTGCGCACCAGCTCCGGATATTCGCGGATCGCCTCGGANATGGAGCAGAAGATGACGCCGGCCTTCTTGAGCTCCTCCTTGAAGGTGGTGACCACCGAGACCGAGTCGAAGACGGCGTCGACCGCCACGCGCGAGCCCGCGCCCTCGACGCCGGCGAGGATCTCCTGCTCGCGCAGCGGAATGCCGAGCTTCTCGTAGGTCTTGAGGATCTCCGGATCGACCTCGTCGAGCGACTTCGGCGCCGGGTTCTTCTTCGGCGCTGCGTAGTAGTAGAGTTCCTGATAGTCGATCGGCGGGTAGTTGACCCGCGCCCACTTGGGCTCGCGCATCGTCTGCCAGCGGCGGAACGCCTCGAGGCGCCACTCCGTCATCCACTCCGGCTCGCCCTTCTTGGACGAGATGAGGCGGACGATGTCCTCGTTGAGGCCCTTGGGGGCCTTGTCCATCTCGATCGTCGTCTCGAAGCCGTACTTGTACTGCTCGACGTCGATCGCCTTGACGCGTTCTACCGTTTCCTGCACCGCAGGCATTGCTCTACCTCCTCTCACGGCTTCAAGGGCCGCGGGTTGGTGACCTACTCGTCCTCAGGCGGCGTTCAGCCCCTTGCGACGAGAGATGAGTGCGCCGACCACTTTCTGAAAGGCCGTCGCAAAGGATTCCACGTCCGCCTCGGTCGAATCCCAGCCGAAGCTCACGCGCAACGCCCCTTCGGCGAGCGAGGGTGCAACCCCCATCGCCGTGAGCACGTGCGAGCGCCGCACCTTGCCCGATGAGCAGGCCGAGCCGGACGACACCGCCATGCCCTCGAGATCGAGCATCATGAGCAGCGTTTCCGCCTTCAGGCCGTCGATCGCGAAGGCGCTCGTGTTGGGCACGCGCGGGGCCTTGGCACCGAAAACCGCAAGCCCGGGCTCGACCAGACGGAGGCGAGCCTCCAGCCCGTCGCGCAAGGCACCGGTCAAGGCGGCATAATCCGCAAGCCCTGCCAGCGCAAGCGCGCAGGCTTCCCCGAAGCCCGCTATGCCCGCAACATTCTCCGTGCCGGCGCGGTAGCCGCCCTCCTGCCCGCCGCCACGCACCAGCCGCTCGCGCACCTCGACGCCGGGCCGGGTGACGAAGGCGCCGACCCCCTTCGGCCCGCCGATCTTGTGGGCGGACAAGGTGATGACGTCCGCGCCCCAGACGGCCATGTCGACGGGCAGCTTGCCCACCGCCTGCACGGCATCGACATGCAGCAGCCCGCCGTGGTGATGCACGACCTTGGCCACCTCGGCGAGCGGCTGGACGACGCCCGTCTCGCTGTTGGCCGCCTGCAGGCTGACGAGCGCCGTCGCTCCCCCTTCGTTCGCCAGGCGACGCAGCCGCGCGTCGATGAAACCGAGATCGGCAATTCCGTCGCCGTCGACGGGAATGACCTCTCGCGCCTCTGCCGGAAAGCGGCTGCCGGCAAGGACGCTCGCATGTTCGCTCGCACCCATGAGGTGAAGCGTGAGCGTCGCGAAGGAAGGCTCGCGCCGCAGCGACGGCGTCATCACCGTATTATTGGCTTCCGAGCCGCCGCTCGTGAAGAAGACGTCACGGGCCCGCGCGCCGACGAGGGCAGCCACCTGCTCGCGCGCCGTCTCCATCAATGCCCGCGCCCTGCGCCCCTCCGCGTGCACGGACGACGGATTGCCGGTCTCCCCGAAGGCGCGCAAGATCACCTCGCGAACGGCCGGCCGCAACGGCGCCGAGGCGTTGTAGTCGAGGTAATGACGCATGCCCGCCATGCTGTCTCCGCCGGCCTCCTTGCGCGCCGATCACAAGCCTTGCTTTTTGCCCCTGTTGATGTGGTAGAGAAGAGCGACCACATCACCGGAGCCGCCACCCACGTTGTCCGGTTGCATATGCAACTCGATACACGTAAAAGTTGGCTCTTAGAACAGTTCTAACCGTGATTTAGAAGTGCGCGACCGGCATGTCAAGATTTGCACGGCCACTGACGTGGCTTTCGGCAGCGCCGTCTTCATCACGGTAACGGTGCCGGATCATGCCTGAAGTCATTTTCAACGGCCCTGCCGGGCGTCTCGAAGGCCGCTACCAGCCTGCGAAGAAGAAGGGCGCGCCGATCGCGATCATTCTTCATCCGCATCCGCAGTTCGGCGGCACGATGAACAACCAGATCGTGTACAGCCTGTTCTACACCTACGTGAACCGTGGGTTCGCGGTGCTGCGCTTCAACTTCCGCGGCGTCGGGCGCAGCCAGGGCGCCTTCGATCACGGCCACGGCGAATTGTCGGACGCGGCCGCGGCGCTCGACTGGGTGCAGTCGCTCAACCCGGATGCGCGCAGCTGCTGGATCGCCGGCGTGTCCTTCGGCGCGTGGATCGGCATGCAGCTCCTCATGCGCCGGCCGGAGATCGAGGGCTTCCTCTCGATCGCGGCCATGGCCAACCGCTACGACTTCTCCTTCCTCGCGCCCTGCCCCTCCTCCGGCCTCTTCGTGCACGGCTCCGAGGACCGCGTCGCGCCGGCGAAGGACGTCATCAGCGTCATCGAGAAGGTCAAGACGCAGAAGGGCATCGTGCTCGAACACGCGGTGATCGACGGCGCCAACCACTTCTTCGACGGCAAGGTCGAGGAGCTGATGCAGACGGTCGACGCCTATCTCGACAAGCGCATCGGCACCCCGCACGAAGACGCTGCCTGACGCGAAGACGCAAACAGGCTTCAGATCGCGGGGCGCCTCACGGCGCCCCGTCCCATTCCAACGCAAGACCGACCGACATGACGACGTACCGTTCCGATTTCCTGCGCACGCTCGCCGCGCGCGGGCTCATCCACCAGATCTCGGATGCCGAGGCGCTCGACGACCTCGCCGTGAAGGAACGGATCGTCGCCTATATCGGCTATGACCTGACGGCGCCGAGCCTGCACGTCGGGCACATGACCAACATCATGATGCTGCGCCGCCTGCAGCAGGCCGGCCACAAGCCCATCGTGCTGATGGGCGGCGGCACGACGCGCATCGGCGACCCCTCCTTCCGCAACGAGGCGCGCCCGCTGCTCGACGATGCGCAGATCGCCGCCAACAAGGAGGGCATCCGCAAGGTCTTCTCGAAGTTTCTCACCTTCGGCGACGGGCCGACGGACGCCGTCATGGTGGACAATGCCGAATGGCTCGACAGGCTCGAGTACATTCCCTTCCTGCGCGACATCGGCCGGCACTTCACCGTCAACCGCATGCTGAGCTTCGAATCGGTGAAGACGCGCCTCGACAAGGAGGAGCCGCTCTCCTTCCTCGAGTTCAACTACATGATCCTGCAGGCCTACGACTTCCTGGAGCTCAGCCGCCGCTATGGCTGCCGCCTGCAGATGGGCGGCTCCGACCAGTGGGGCAACATCGTCAACGGCATCGAGCTCGCCCGCCGCGTCGACGCCACCCAGGTCTTCGCCCTCACCTGCCCGCTGCTGACCACCTCCTCCGGCGCCAAGATGGGCAAGTCGGCCGCCGGCGCCGTCTGGCTCAACGAGGACATGCTGCCGCCCTACGGGCTCTGGCAGTACTGGCGCAATTCGGAGGACGCCGACGTCGGCCGCTTCCTCAGGATCTTCACCGACCTGCCGCTCGACGAGATCGCGCGGCTCGAGCGTCTCGAGGGCGCCGAGCTCAACGAGGCCAAGAAGGTCCTCGCCACCGAAATCACCGCGCTCGTCCACGGCCGCGCGGCGGCCGAGACGGCGGCCGAGACGGCGCGCAAGACCTTCGAGGAGGGGGCGCTGGCCGAGAACCTGCCGAGCATCGACGTGGCTTCGGCCGAGCTGCAGGCCGGGCTCGGCGTTCTCGCTGCCTTCGTCAAGGCCGGTCTCGTGGCCTCCACCAGCGAGGCCCGGCGCCAGATCAAGGGCGGCGGCCTCAAGGTCAACGACGAGATCGTGAGCGACGAGCGTGCGGTCCTGAACCCCGGCAACCTCACGGCCGACGGCGTCATCAAGCTGTCGCTGGGCAAGAAGAAGCACGTGCTGCTGCGGGCGTCGTGACGGCCAGTACTATCGCCGCATGCTGGGCGGACCAGGACGCCGCTCCATAGGGAGCGGCTTCGATCGCATGCCCGCTACTCTTTGAGCGATCATCATTGATGGATGACGACGCCAAGCTCCCTCGCCTGCTCGATGAGCCGCGGGACGTCAGGCGGTGAGTCGGAAGGCGGGGGGAAGTCGCGCGCACCGCTGGGCATTGGCTCTCCCAGGCTCGCAAAGAACGTCGCGTGGATTTTGCCGGGCACGTTGAAGACGAACATCCGTCCCGGCTCCTCGCCGATATTCTTCAGTGCATGGACAGCCCCATTCGGGATCTGCACCACGTCACCGGCGCGCGCGATGCGCTCTTCGCCCTCGATGGTGAAGGCATAGGTGCCAGCCAGAATGCAGAAGACCTCGTTGTCGCCCGGATGGCTGTTGGGCGGCACGCCGGCCCCCGGCGCCGTGGTCACATCCACGAGGCAATAGCCCATCTCCCCGCGCGTATGAAACCTGATGAGATTGCCGAACAGGTGATAGGTGTCGGTCTCACTCATAGTCGCCCCCTTGCAAGGTGGGTAGAGTTTAATTATGAGATAATTGTCTCATGACGAGATAAGTTGAGCAAGAACAATCGGCATGAACACCGATCGCGAACGCCTGGGACAGAAGCTGCGCACCCGTCGCGACCTGCTGGCGGCTGCGCGCGCCCTGATCGACAAGGGGGCCGAGGTCAACCTGGCGACAGTGGCGGACGAGGCCGGCATTTCGCGCGCCACGGCCTATCGCTATTTTTCCGATCCGGCCGTGCTCGCCCTGGAGGCCGTTCTGGATGGAATGGCGGCCATTCCGGCGAATGTCATTCCGGAAAGCACTTCGGCGCGCGAGCGCGTGCATGCGGTGCGCCGCTATTGGCTCTCCTTCTACCGCTTATCGGAGAACCGCCTGCGTATCCTTGCCGCGCGGGCGATGGAGCCGGGGCCGGACGGCGCTCCCCGCCACGTCCGCGTGGCGCGCCGCCTGCCGATGTTCGTCGAAGCACTGGCGCCCGCTTGCACAGGCCTCGATGAGAAGAACTTGGAGGAGCTCTCGCTGGCGCTCACCGCCACCTCCAGCTTCGAAAGCTATGTCACCATGAAGGATATCCTGCGGCTTGATGAAGAGCATATCGAGAGGCTGTCGGAGACGATCCTAGACGCCGTTCTGCAGAAATACGGGATCGCGTGACGGGTTCGCCGCACGCACGGGACGGGTCCGATCGAGCGCTGCCCCTGCCGCATCACGCCCCGGAATAGGGCGTGCCATCCTTGTGCACGAAACGGCCGTCGGCGTTGGCGCTCATCATGTCGACGTCGGAACAGGTCGTCAGTTCGTCGGGATGGCGCGACCCGATTTCCAGATAGATGGCGACCTCGTTCGACCTGTTGATCATGTGGTGGCCGTCGCCGGTGCCCTTCGGAAAGGCCGCGCAG
>Ga0065721_10005279_pt1 | contig 14841 bp, 17 predicted proteins | sample Mesricmetagenome_FD_59108 | JGI IMG/M metagenome (GOLD analysis project Ga0065721, IMG submission 59108) | Mesophilic microbial community from rice straw/compost enrichment Sample: eDNA_1 v2 (version 2) | ecosystem: Engineered > Solid waste > Grass > Composting > Bioreactor | place: USA: Davis... | reverse complement strand
TCTCCGGCCGGATCATTGACATTCGATCCGCCCCGCACCGCATCAATGGCGGCCTCCAGCGACTTGCGCTGCAGGCCCGCCTCTCGCAGGATACGCCCCGCCTCGCCTTTGTCATCGGCCATGGCGAGCAGGAACAGCTCGCTGGCGATATACTCGTCGCCGCGCTGCATGGCTTCCTTCTCGGTCCGGGCCAATATGACCTGCAACTCTCGGCTTATCTGTATGTTGCCTTCTGCCCCCTGTACTTGGGGGTAACCGCCAATGAGTTGGTTCAGGCCCGCCGTGACCCGGTTGACGGCCACGCCGGCGCGCGCCAAGAGGCTCGCACTGCCGCTGTCGGCATCCGATAGCAACGCGGACAGCAAATGTGCGGGTTCAATGTAGGGGTTGTCATTTCGCAGCGCCAGGCTTTGGGCGTCAGCCAGTGCCTGCTGGAAACGAGTCGTGAGTTTGTCGAATCTCATGATGTTGGGACACCCGTGACGGGCCTCTCTGTCAGTTCTTGGATGCCATTAATGTGCGGCCGTCAGTGCACATTTCAAGGCCCGACGATCAAACCCGGCGTAGACGCCAATGTTGACACCAAGTCGAAACTTGTTAAGCTACTTTTGACCAAGGAGCAAGGAGTTGTCATGCGCGTCGTCATAAAGAAATGGGGGAACAGTGCGGCCGTCCGCCTTCCTTCATCTATGCTGAAGAGCCTTAGGGTGGGCCTGGACGACCTGATGGAAGTCCGCGTCGAGAAAGGTTGCCTGATTCTTCAACCCGTACGGGACGAACAATACACGCTGGCCCAGCTCGTCGGAGGCATCAAACCCGGCAACGTGCACGAAGAGGTCGATTACGGCTCCCTGTAAACCAAAGGTCAGAGCATGAGCAAACGCTATACCCCGGACGCCGGTGATATCGTCCACATCCACTTCGCCCTGCCCGCCGGTCACCAAGGGCCTGACTTCAAGGCGGCTCTCGTGGTCAGCCCCGCCATCTACAACCGGAAATCCGGGTTGATGGTCTGTTGCGCGATCACGAGCACGCCCTCAGGCTATCCCTTCGAAGTGCCGCTCGAAGCCAAGGAAAGTCATTCTGTACTGGCCGACCAGGTGAAGAGCCTGGCATGGACAGGCATCCAGATCAGCCAGCAGGGACGCGCTCGCCCTGAAGAGCTGGCAGCTGTGCGGGCGAAATTGACTGCTCTGTTGCTCCCGGGCTGATCTGAATCGCAACGGTCGGGCCATGAGTCATTTCAAACAGCTCGAGAGTTTCGTAGCGGTGGCCACTTTGGGTAGCCTTTCGGCAGCGGCGCGGCAAGAAGGCATTGCACCCGCGATGATGGGGCGCCGAATCAATGCTCTGGAAGCGCGGCTTGGCATCAAGCTACTGGTACGTTCGACCCGCAGCATGTCGCTCACCTCGGAGGGGAGCGTCTTCCTGGAAGAAGCCCAACGCATTCTGCGCGAACTTCATGACCTTGAATCACGCATTTCGCAAGGGAGTGTGCGGCCTTCCGGCCATTTGCGCATCAGCGCACCCGCAGGATTCGGACGCCGGCATGTTGCGCCGTTACTGCCGGCCTTCATTGAGGCTTATCCCGAGGTCAGCATCAGCCTCGACTTGAGCGACCGGCTGGTGGACCTTATCGAAGAAGGCTATGACTGCGCAATACGCATTGGCGAGCTCGAAGACTCTCATATTGTTGGCGTACGCCTGGCAGACAACAAACGCGTCATCGTGGCTGCCCCATCGTATCTTCAGCGCCATGGGCGACCGCAAACGCCGGATGACCTACTCCACCACAATTGCCTGTCCTTCGGGCTCCAGGGAAATCAGGCTAAGGGCTGGCTGTTGCGCCAGAATGGCCAGCTGCGCGCCATACGGGTCAAGGGCAACTTGGCGTGCAGCGACGGGTCAGTGCTGCATCAGTGGACGCTCGACGGAATCGGACTCGCGTGGCGTTCTTGGTGGGAGGTGCAGGAGGACATCGCATCGGGTCGATTAGTAACAGTTCTCGAAGAATACGCAACGCCCCCCAATGGTATATTTGCTCTCATGCCCGAGCGCAAGCATCTACCGCAACGTCTCAGGCTTTTCATCGATCTTCTGAAGGCAAATTATTCCTCGCCCGCGTACTGGAAACACGGCCCGAAGGCGTTAAAGGGCTGAGTGAGTGTCCCGACGTACAGCGTCGGATGCCGCGATGGGCCTGGGACATGAATGGGTCCCCTTTTCCCGGGCTCTAGATAACTGCAGCGTCGTTTTTTCTCCCGTCTACCACATAATAAGAATAAATACAATCGGGACATTCACTGCGCTATGTTTTATACTTGATATGTATCAAGAGGCAATCGCCACGAATTGCCTGATGTCTGCTAAGGCATATGCAAAAACGAATTAACATCTCTCCAGAATCGACTCGGTGCTCNACCTGTATGTTGAGCGAGCTNTGCCTGCCCATTGGTATGGCTCGCACCGANGTTACGCGCCTCGATGAACTCATCAAGGAGCGGATCCGGCTGCCTAAGGGNAGCGCACTGTTNCATTTAGGCGACAAGACAGAAGCCGTTTATGGCATTCGCTCCGGTTCGCTGAAGACGCAGCTCGAAGATGCATCGGGGCAAGTACAGATTACTGGCTTCCTGTTGCCCGGCGAGATTCTGGGCATGGATAGCCTCGTCAACAATATCCATGTCTCGCATGCCATCGCTCTGGAAGACAGCGAGGTGTGCGTGATCCGTCTCGAGGAAATGGACCAACTCTCTTTGCAGATGCCCGTTCTGCAGCGCCAGTTCCGCCGCTTGATGAGCATGGAGATCAATCGTTCGCACCAGTTGGTCATGGCGCTGGGTGCGCTGCGTTCCGAGCAACGGCTCGCTGCATTCCTACTGAATTTGTCGAGCAGGCTTGCCGCCTTGGGATATTCTCCGAGTGAATTCGTCCTGCGCATGAGCCGCGAGGAAATCGGAAATTACCTGGGTCTGACGCTTGAGACGGTAAGCCGGTTGTTCTCGCGGTTTGCCAAGGAAGGCCTCATCCACATCCATCAGCGTGAAGTCCGCATCCTAGACATGCAGGCACTGCGCGCGCTGTCAGGTTCCGACTGCGGCTGACATCATCCCTACCTGACCACCTTTCACTGCTGCGGCGGAATGAATCGCCCGGTGTATCCGGCGCGACGCGGCGCGCCGGCAGGCCCTGCCACTATTTGATCGGTTCGCCGAATTCGTCGAACTCTTCGACCTTCGGTGCAATATTGAGCGTCAAAGCGCTCGACACCGCTGCCATCACCCAGAAGAAGAAGAATCCCGCCGTGTAGACCTGCATGCGCGTTGCATGAATATGGCCAAGTATCACGATGTCCAGCGGATCGATGAGGGCAAACACGAAAAACGTCATCATCGCGGCAGCCAGGAACGAAGGCCACAGTATCCACATCAAGGAACGCCACTTCATAGCAAAAACTCCTGCATGCGGGCGGTCAGGGGTGCTCCACCTTGACGTGAGGCTTGGACACGACCAACCCCCGTTTCACTCCACCGTCGTGGATTTCCTGATCGCCATAATTGTTGACGGCCAAATAGATCGTTATGACACAGCCTACGATCGCCAGGGCCGGACCCGCCATCAATAGCCAGGGCCACGGCTCGCGATACCACGGCTTTGATACACCTGTCTTTTTCATGTTACTCGCCTATCCGGTGATTTGCATACCTAGTTAGGTATGTAGAAGCTTGAACGCTCAGTTGCCGTAACTTTACGCCCTTCGCCCGATTCGCCCTCGGTGTGGAACTCGATGTCGTGCAAGCCGGGATCCGCCTGACCGACTGGCACACGNACCACGATGGGCACCAAGCGGTTGGAGGCGGGCTCAATACGGATCGTNGATGCGTTGCCATCNGTGGTCAGCACNTCGATCTCGGGNAGGCCGGATGCCGTCAGTTTCAGCACGAGCTCTTCCTCGGCCGTATTGATGAATTGCAGTCGATACACGTTTTCGATCATACCGCCAGGCACTTCGCGACCCAACGCGCCCCGGTCGCGGATCACATCAAAGCGCAGGGTCGTACGCGTCGCGAGCGATACGGCAAAGCCGATCAGGACGGCACCCAGGATGCACATGTAGACGATGGTTCGAGGTCGAAACACGCGCTTGCGCACCTGGCTCTGAGTCAAGCCTTCTTTGATCGCGTTGGCAGAGGTATAGCGGATCAACCCACGCGGGTATTCCATCTTGTCCATGACGGTATCGCAGGCGTCCACGCAGGCACCGCAGCCGATACACATGTACTGCATCCCTTCACGGATATCGATGCCCGTGGGACAGACTTGCACGCATAAGCTGCAGTCCACACAGTCGCCCATACCCGCTTCCTTGTGGTCGATACGGCGCGAACGCCCGCCACGCGGTTCACCGCGCACGTAGTCGTAAGTCACGACGAATGTATCCTGGTCGACCATCACGCTTTGGAAACGGGCGTAAGGACACATGTATTTGCAAACCTGTTCACGCATGAAGCCGGCGTTGCCCCAGGTCGCAAAACCATAGAAGATCATCCAGAACCATTGCCAGAAGCTCAGGGTTCCAGCAAATACGCCCACGAACAGTTCCCGAATGGGCGCGAAATAACCGATAAATGTAAAGCCCGTCCAGAGCGCAATCGCGATCCACAGTACATGCTTGGTGGCCTTAAGGCGCAACTTGCGCAGGCTCCACGGCGCTTCGTCCAGACGGATACGGGCCAGACGGTCGCCTTCGACCTTGCGCTCGACCCACATGAAGATTTCGGTATAGACGGTCTGGGGACAGGCATATCCACAGAACAGCCGCCCTGCCATGGCGGTGAAGAGAAACAGCGCGAACGCCGAGAGCACCAGCAAGACAGTCAGATAAATGATGTCCTGCGGCCACAGCACCATGCCGAAGATATAAAACTTGCGAGCCCCGAGATCAAACAGAACGGCTTGACGGTCATTCCATTGCAGCCACGGCAGACCGTAGAAAATCAGTTGAGTGAAATACACCAGCGCGACTCGCCACCGGGCGAAGACACCGGTGACGGACCGCGGATAGATCTTGCTGCGTACGTCGGCAAGGGCCTTTTCAACGATGGGCGAGGTACCCCCGCCCGGCCTTGCGACCGACTGCGGCTGCCACTTGGGCGCCGGGTCGTCTTCATTGCGGGGACGGACGGTGGGTTCCTGACTACTCATTGTTAAAAATACCTTTCAAACGTATTCAGTTTGCCGAACCGGCAGCAGCGACAGAACTGCCGGAGTTGTTGGACAGACCCCATACCCATGCTGCAAGCAGACGGATCTGGTCTTCAGTGAGCACGCCTTTCTGTGCAGGCATCACGTTCTGCCGCCCATTGAGGATGGTATTCACGATGCTGGCTTCTGAACTGCCGTGCAACCACGTGTTGTCGGTCAGGTTCGGGGCACCCATTTCAGGATTGCCCTTGCCTTCNGCACCGTGGCAAGCTACGCAGTAGGTCTCGAACAGACGCCGNCCAGGGACCACGCGCAGNGCGTCGTGGGCCAGGCCAGACAAGGAGCGGACGTACTGNGCAATATCCGANGCTTGAGCTGCGGACACCTGTGCNCTCCAGGCGGGCATCATGCCATGACGACCTTCCGTAATCGTCTGGATGATGCGCTCGGGAGAACCGCCCCACAGCCAATCGCTATCCGTCAGGTTGGGGAAGCTTTGCGCACCACGGGCGTCCGAACCGTGGCATTGGGCACAGTTGTTCAAGAACAGGCGTTGCCCGATTTCACGAGCCGAGGCGTCCTTGGCCACTTCCTCGAAGGGCATCTGTGCGTAGCGCGCGAACACCGGCTTGATCTGCTCCTGCAGTGCCAATTGGTTCTCGCGAACTTCGCGCGCCGCGCTGTAGCCCGTCGCACCGTTGCCAAAGCCCAGCGCGGGGAACAGATAGAAGATGCTCAAGCCAGCTGCGCACAGCAGCAGGAACATCACTGTCCACCAGCGAGGGATGGGGTTGTTCAACTCGGTGAGGTCACCGTCCCATACGTGGCCGGTATCTTGCACCTTATCGATCTCGCGCTTGAGCCACGCCCGTTGCGAGAAGAGCAAGGCCAGGCAGAACAGGACGCCGCCGACCGCAATGATTGCAATCCAGTAGCTCCAGAAGCTACTAACAAAATCGTTCATGGAAGTTCCTACTCTTTCGTGTCCGATACACGCTCATCAGGCAGAGCGAATGGCAGCAGGGACGCTTCACGGTTGGCCTCGCTCCGACCGCTCGAGAAGGCCCACCAGCAAATACCCAGGAAAGTGACCATCACGAGAACGGTCGTCGCAGCATTCAGCCAGGCTGTCATCGCACACCCCCTTCCAGTACGGCGCGCTGAGCGGCTTCGCGGCCGGCCACGCCAAGGCCTTGCAGGAATGCCACCAGAGCGTCTTCCTCGGTCTTGCCCTTCAGTGCTTCAGGCGCTGCGGCAATCTCTTCGTCGGTGTAAGGAACGCCGATACGACGCAGGGCCTGCATGCGCTCCTGCACGTTCACGCCTTCAACCGAGTTGTGCTGCAGCCAGGGGTAACCCGGCATGTTGGACTCCTTCACGACCGCACGCGGATCGCGAAGGTGGACACGGTGCCAATCGTCGGAGTAACGCTGCCCAACACGTGCCAGGTCGGGACCCGTACGCTTCGAACCCCACAGGAAGGGGTGGTCGTACACGGATTCACCCGCGAGAGAGTAAGGACCATAACGTTGGACCTCCGAGCTCAGCATACGAACCTGCTGGGAGTGGCAGCTTACGCAACCTTCACGGATGTAGATGTCCCGCCCCACGAGGCGCAACGAGTCGTAGGGCTTGACGCCCTCGGTCGCCACGGTGGTGGAGTGCTGGAAGAACAGCGGAACGATCTGGGCCAAGCCGGCGAAGGAGATCACCAGCACACTGAACACGATCAACCAGCCGATATTGGTTTCCAGTGTCTTGTGGGAAAAAAGCTTGTAGTTTTCTTGCGCCATTTGAATCTCTCCTCAGGCGTGGGCCGGTGCGGGGGTACGCATCGCCGGGTCACGCGCATCGGGGCTATACAGCGGCACTTCGGGATTCACACCCTTGGTACCGACACGGACGGTCATGATGGTGTTCCAGAACATGATGACCACGCCGGTCAGGAACATGAGGCCACCGAGCAGGCGAATGGCGTAGAACGGGTAGGTCGCCTTCACGCCTTCAACGAAGGAGTAGGTCAGCGTTCCGTCAACACCCGTGGCACGCCACATCAGACCTTGCATCACGCCCGCAATCCACATCGCAGCGATGTAGAGCACTACGCCCAGCGTCGCGATCCAGAAGTGGACCTCGATCGCCTTGACGCTGTACATGGAGGTACGGCCAAACAGGCGGGGAATCAGGTAATAGAGCGAACCGAAGGTGATCATGGCCACCCAGCCGAGTGCGCCGGAGTGCACGTGGCCAATGGTCCAATCCGTGTAGTGCGACAACGCATTCACGGTGCGGATGGACATCATGGAGCCCTCGAACGTGGCCATCCCGTAGAAGGACAGGGACACGACCAGGAACTTCAGGATGGGATCAGTACGCAGCTTGTGCCATGCGCCGGACATCGTCATGATGCCGTTGATCATGCCGCCCCAGGAGGGCGCCAACAGGATCAGGGACAAGGCCATGCCCAGGGACTGCGTCCAGTCGGGAAGCGAGGTGTACAGCAAGTGGTGAGGGCCTGCCCACATATAGGTGAAGGCCAGTGCCCAGAAGTGCACGATCGACAGACGATACGAGAAGATCGGGCGCTCTGCTTGCTTCGGCACGAAGTAGTACATCATGCCGAGGAAGCTGGTGGTCAGGAAGAAGCCCACCGCGTTGTGGCCGTACCACCATTGCACCATTGCATCCTGTACGCCGGAGTAAGCGGAGTAGGACTTGAACAGCGTGACGGGCATCTCCATGTTGTTGAAGATGTGCAGCACGGCAATGGTCAGGATGTATGAACCGAAGAACCAGTTGGCCACGTAGATGTGCTTCACGCGGCGCTTGATGATAGTTCCGAAGAACACGATGGCGTAGGCCACCCACACGAGGGCGATCAGGATGTCGATGGGCCACTCGAGCTCGGCGTATTCCTTCGAGCTGGTAAAGCCCATGGGCAAGGTGATGACCGCCAGAACGATCACGGCCTGCCACCCCCAGAAGGTGAAGGACGCCAGCTTGTCACAGAACAGCCGGGCCTGGCTGGTACGCTGGACGACGTAGTACGACGTCGCGAACAATCCACTGCCACCGAACGCAAAAATCACCGCGTTGGTGTGCAGGGGCCGCAAGCGACCATAACTGAGCCAAGGAATATTGAAATTTAATTCCGGCCAGATGAGTTGTGCGGCGATCCAAACGCCGACAGCCATGCCTACGATACCCCAGACCACGGTCATGATTGCAAACTGCCGCACCACACCGTAGTTGAAGATCTCAGGCTGTTTTCCGAGCGCGTCGGAAGTACCCATGAGCTTCCCCTCATTAACAAAAAAACAATCGCGAGCATCATCCCGCAGGACCATTCCTGCAGCCTTGATCTGCATCAATGCGGCATCTGCTGTATTCAGCTTGATGTTTCCGCGCCACAGCCTCCGGCATCCGCCGGAACGGGCACCGATCAATCCCCGGGCGGCACCCGGGCGTCACGGGCCGGCGGGCTGGAACCCCTTCCGGGCGCAGAAAGCGGCGTATCGTCATCCATGAGGATGGACTCACCGGCGGAACGAGCATCGTCGAACTGGCCGGCGAAGATCGCCCACCAAAACAACGCACCGATCAAGACAACAAAAGCAAGGGCAATCGGCAACAGCAGGAACAAGGAGGCTGTCATGTCAGACCTGTGCCGCCGCCTCGGGCCAGGCGTGAGCCCCAGCCCGGTTTACCCAGCGGCGATAAAGGAGCCAGGCATTGCCGGCCACGGCAAGCGAGGACAACAACATGGTGATGGCGGCCACCCATGGGGCGACCAGGCCGACTGCGGCAAGTGGGGTCATGAGCAAGTGCCACACTACCGAACCATACAAGTTCTGCCGTGTGACACGTCGCGCAGTTTCCACAAGCGATGTGATTTCGGATTCATTCAGGGGACCGCTCGCGATGGCGGCAGCATGTGCGGCCGAAACGGTCGACGGGACAGCCATCGCCATTGCACACGGGCAGCTCATGACAAACATGGCGACCATGACCGGGACAGCGTGACTGCGATCGATATAGAACCACCAGACAGCCCCGGCTACAAGGGCAAGGATGACTTGAATTGAGACGAACCAGAAGGCGGCGCGATTGGCGCGTGCCGAGGCTGATGTACGAAACGCTTCGAGTTGGGCATTGGCCCCGCCCGCCTCCACTGTCTGGCGAGCACAGAGTTCGAGATAGCGCGCGGTCAACAAGAAGGCTACGAACATCGCCACCGAATCGAAATACACTTCGCCCTTCCCCGCCCAAGTGGACCAGGCGCTGGGAATGAAAGCGACGACGATGCCCATGGCAACCGGGACATCCATCGAGATCTGGCCTTGCGCCAAACGGCGGAAGGCGCCGTACCAGACGGGCTGTGCACAATAAAGAATGACGGGAACCGTGATGAGCAGGCTGATCCAATTCATCAGGAAGATGGCTTGATCAAGGAGCTCGAGGTTGTCCGGGGCCATGCCCTCGTGACGCACATAACCGGGAAACGCAAACATCATGACCTGCATCATGGCCAACCATGCCAGCCCCAATCTAGCGAGCATGTGGCGACGCCGATGACGTTCCGAGTCGGAAAGAACAGGGGTGGAAAAGATGGAGATCGCGCGCATGGTGGGCACTATAACCCCCGGCGCGACCCCCCTACTTGATCTAGGTCAAGCTTCCTTCACACCTCAAGTTTCAGGCATGGGCATGGTCGAACTGCGCTTCTTCCGTCGAACCGGTCAGTGCAGTGGTGGACGACTGCCCCCCTTCGATGGCCTGCGTAACGGCATCAAAATAGCCCGTGCCGACTTCACGCTGATGCTTCACGGCGGTGAAGCCGAGGTCGGCGGCCGCAAATTCCTTCTGCTGCAGCTCGACAAAAGCGCTCATTTGCCGGCGGGCGTAGCCATGAGCCAGTTCGAACATGCCATAGTTCAGTGAATGGAAGCCCGCGAGCGTAATGAACTGGAAGCGGTAGCCCATTGCACCCAGCTCGCGCTGGAAGCGCGCGATGGTGTCATCGTCAAGATTCTTCTTCCAGTTGAAGGACGGCGAGCAGTTGTAAGCGAGCAACTTGCCCGGGAACTGCCGATGAATGGCTTCGGCGAACTTGCGTGCATAGTCGAGATTGGGCGTGGAGGTTTCGCACCAAACCAGATCCGCGTAAGGCGCATAAGCCAAGCCGCGCGAAATCGCCTGATCAATGCCGGCCCGCGTGCGGAAGAAGCCTTCCACTGTACGCTCGCCCGTAATGAAGGGGCGGTCGTTCTCGTCGACGTCACTGGTGACGAGATCGGCTGCATCTGCATCTGTACGGGCCACCAGCAGCGTGGGCACGTTGAGTACATCTGCCGCCAATCGCGCGGCCACCAGTTTGGAGACGGCTTCTCGGGTCGGCACCAGCACCTTACCGCCCATGTGGCCACACTTCTTCACAGCGGCCAGTTGGTCCTCGAAATGCACGCCGGCTGCACCTGCCTCGATCATGGCCTTCATCAACTCGAATGCATTGAGTACACCGCCGAACCCTGCTTCGGCATCGGCCACAATGGGTGCGAAGTAATCGATGAAATCTGCATCACCGGGTTGCTTGCCTTCTGCCCATTGGATCTGATCGCAACGTGTCAGCGTATTGTTGATGCGGCGAACCACCTGCGGCACAGAGTTGATCGGGTACAAGGATTGGTCAGGATACATTTCACCCGCTTGGTTAGCATCGCCGGCGACCTGCCAGCCAGACAGGTAAATCGCCTTGAGCCCTGCCTTAACCTGTTGCATAGCCTGATTCCCGGTCAAGGCACCGAGGGCGTTGATGAAGGGCTCCTCATGCAGCGACTTCCACAATCTTTCTGCTCCGCGACGCGCCAGGGTGTGCTCCACGACCAGCGAGCCGCGTAGGCGAACAACGTCTTCCGCGGTATAGCCGCGCTTGACGCCTTGCCAACGGGGATCCTCAGCCCAGATGCGTTGCAGGTTACGAACTTCGGTTTCACGTGTGCTCATGGTGCTTCCTTTAGAGGTGGAAATTACGGATGTGTTGGAAAACAGTCTAAAGGAATGCTGCGCTGCAACTAACACTTTTATCTTATATAAGACATATAATTTTTTCCTTATATATCAACATATTGAATTTCATATTTCCTAATATGAAAAGGCAATTCTTAGCGTGAAAAATTTTTGGCCGCGCTGCAAAATCGATTTTTCGCAATATGGAAGGGCAATCTCATAGCGTGAAAGCCACGGGATAAAATGGGATTTTCCGCATGGTTTCACTCATGTCAGACGACAAGCTTCATGACTCTATACTGGGGCGCAGCGTTGTATACCCAGATCGTTACGACCCGACCCTGCTTTTCCCTATCGAACGTGCGCTCAACCGCGATTCCCTGAAGCGACCTGATCACTGGTTCGGCGCCGATATCTGGAATGCCTATGAACTTTCCTGGTTGAACCTTCGCGGCGTTCCGCGCGTGGCCCTCGGTCGATTTACTGTCCCCGCTGATAGCCCACGGCTCATCGAATCCAAGTCGTTCAAGCTATACCTAAACTCCTTCAATGAGGAACGCTATGCGAGCGCGGAGGAAGTGGCGTCGATCATGCGCAGGGATCTTAGCCAGGCCGCGGGCGCCGATATCCAGGTGGAACTCGACACCGGCCTATCGACCCAAGTGTTGCAATGCGCGCCATTCGAAGTCGAATCCATCGATGCCATCGATGTAGAAGTGGATCGCTACACCCCGGATGCCAGTCTCCTGCGGTGTGCACCGGCGGCTGAACGAGTGTCGGAGACGCTCGTGAGCGACCTGCTCAAGTCCAACTGCCCTGTGACGGGCCAACCCGATTGGGGCAGCGTCCAGATCCGTTACACCGGCCCCCGTATAGACCGTGCAAGCTTGTTGAAGTACATCGTTTCTTTTCGCCGGCACACTGAGTTTCACGAACACTGTGTGGAACGTATGTATTGCGACATCTGGGAGAACATCAAACCCGAATCGCTCTTCGTCATGGCGCGCTATACCCGTCGCGGCGGCCTGGACATCAATCCGTGGCGGAGCAGCGAATTCACCAACGTGGAAGCGTTACGCACGCCGCGCCAATGACCACATCCGGCTGACGGCCGATCGGCCGTCACGCCCACCGTGATGGCTCGCCACGAAAATTAGCCGCTCGTTGCGCACATCACCCGCGCAGTGGCTGCACGACCTACTGCCATGGCAAGCAGAGCCGCCATGAAGAAACTCAGCGCCGCGCCCATCCACGGCCCGCGCGTCAAGCCGTGGTCGAGCATAAGACCGAAGGCCACCGGCCCCAGGGACGCACCGATATCCATGCCGGAATACACCAGGCCATAAACCGTTCCAGTGGCACCCTTGGGCGCGACGCGACGAATGAGCATGTCTCGTGACGGACCCGCCACCCCGGAAAAGAAACCTGCCATGGCCACCATCCCCATGGCCGACAATGGGCCCATCCACCCACTGGCCAACAGCATGAAGCACAGTGCAGCCATGACCAAGGAGAGAAACACCGTGATCTCGCTTCGTGGCGTGCTCGATACCAGAAAGCCGCCTCCGATAATGCCGATAGCGCCCGCAACCATGTAGCTGGACAGCGCCGAACCGGCCAGGAGTTTATCGACGCCGTACACCGTTCCCAACATGGGAATGGTGAAACTTTGAATGGCAGACAGGGAAATCGACGTACAGGCGAAGAACAGGAAGGCGCCCCACAGAGCCGGCTGGGACACCAGCGTTCGCAGGGTGTGCAATGCCCCCAGCGCGGAGGAATCAGCCTCGTTCCCGGTTTTCTCTTTCGGAGCCTTGGCCACAGGCTCGGATCCCGAGAGCAGCTCGCGTCCCAGCCAGGTCAGCACGAGCACGACCGCCACCAAGATGGATGCAGCAACCGCGGCAGTCCTCCAGCCGGACACCTGAATGAAGAAAGCCATGTACAGAGGAGCGAGTGCCCAGCCAAGATTGCCCGTCAAACCGTGCGTGCTGAACCCATGGCCCAGGCGTTCGGGGCTGACTCGGTGGTTGAGGATGGAATAGTCGACGGGATGAAATACCGCATTGCCAATGCCCCCCACTGCCGCCGCCATTGCCAGCATCCAATACCCGTTTGAGCCCGCGATCAGTAAACCGGATAAGACGAAGCAGCCGAGCCCTAACCACAGCACCGGCGTTGCGCCCACACGGTCGACCACAAAGCCGGATGAGGCTTGGCCAATCGACGACATCAGGAAGAATATCGAGGCCAGCAGGCCCAGCTGCGCGAAATCGTAGCCATAGTCATGGGCCAGCGACAGGTACAGCGTCGGAATGACGAGCTGGAAAAAATGTGAACATGCGTGAGCCGCACCCACCAGTGCAATGATGTACCAGTCCCTGCGACGGACCATGGCCTTGTCCGGATCCGCCGGAACCCCCAACAACACGCTCATCCCAACCTACTTCCTCGCTGAATCCGAGCGGTGGCGTATTTCAGGCCATGCCCGTTTCAAGTAATAGCACATGGACCACACAGTCAGCACTGCGGCCACTACGATCAGGGCCTGACCCACCAAATCCGTGGGAATTTCATACAGTGGCTGCCAGTACAAGAGGCAAGGTATGGCGACCATCTGCGCCGCCGTCTTGAACTTACCCAGACGATGAACGGCGACGCTCCCGCTCGCGCCGATCTGCGCCATCCATTCGCGCAATGCTGAAATCGTTATTTCACGCCCAATAATGATGAGCGCAATGAAAGAATCTACACGACCGAGATTCAAGAGAATCAGCAGGGCCGCACAGACCATCAACTTATCGGCCACCGGATCCAGGAACGCGCCGAAACTCGATGTCTGGTTCCATCGCCTGGCCAACCAACCGTCAAACCAGTCAGTCAGGGCCGCGATGATGAAAAAGGACGCACCCAGCGCATCCCGCGTGGATTCCAGTATCCACGTGGAGGGCAGGTAGTACAACGCGACGATCAAAGGGATCATCGCAATACGCAGCCACGTTAGGGCGATGGGAAGATTGAATGGCATAGTCGGAATACTAACCTAAGGCAACGGTGATCGCTCACCGCAAGGCATGATAGATACGTTCCGCGAGCTCGTCGGAAATTCCTTCCACGGACCTCAGGTCATCGATACTTGCGTCGACCACCCCCGAGAAGCCCCCGAAGCGTGCCAACAAGCGTTGACGCCGCCTGGCTCCCACCCCTTCGATCTCTTCCAGGCGCGAGACGGTCCGGGCCTTTGCGCGGCGCGCCCGCATGCCGGTAATCGCGAATCGGTGGGCTTCGTCCCGGATCTGGGCCACCAGCAACAGCGCGGGTGACTCGACGCCCAGCGCAAGCGAGTCGCGGCCATCGGCAAAGATCAGAGTTTCCAGGCCAACCTTGCGCCCTTCTCCTTTCGCAACGCCGACCAGAACCCGGGTGTCCAGCCCCAGCTCCACGAATACCTGTCGAGCCACCTCGACTTGACCCTTGCCTCCATCGATCAGCACCACCTCTGGGAGGGCTGCCTCTCCGTCAGCCACGCGCGTAAAACGCCGAGACAGCACCTGCCGCATGGCGGCATAGTCGTCACCCGGTGTAATGCCCGCGATGTTGTAGCGCCGGTACAACGAAGGCTGCATATCG
>Ga0065721_10051424_pt1 | contig 14842 bp, 14 predicted proteins | sample Mesricmetagenome_FD_59108 | JGI IMG/M metagenome (GOLD analysis project Ga0065721, IMG submission 59108) | Mesophilic microbial community from rice straw/compost enrichment Sample: eDNA_1 v2 (version 2) | ecosystem: Engineered > Solid waste > Grass > Composting > Bioreactor | place: USA: Davis... | reverse complement strand
GGCGACGTCGGTGATGGCGGCCGCCACCAGGCCGCCGGTACAGGACTCGGCGGTGGCGACCATCAGCGATTTTTCCTTGAGGGCGATGCCGGCCTGGACGGCAAGCTGGTCGAGCAAGCGGCTGATGGACATGATGACGGCTCTCGTGCTGGCGGTGAATCGGTACGGTTCGGATGCGGCGGCGTGGATGCGCTCAGAACGAGCGCCACAGCGCGAACACCAGCAGCGTGTAGAACGCCGCGACCAGATCGTCGAACATCACGCCGAAGCCGCCGCGCAGGCCCGGGCCCTTGAGCGTGCGGTCGTAATAGGCGATCGGCGCGGGTTTGGCCATGTCGAACAGCCGGAACCACAGGAAGGCGGCGAACTGGCCCCAGAAGCCGGTCGGCATCACGAAGGCCAGCACCAGCCAGAACGCCACGATCTCGTCCCACACCATGCTGCCGTGATCGTGCACGCCCATCGCGCGCGCGGTCCGTGCGCAGGCCCACAGGCCAATCAGGAAGCCGCCGACGATGATCCACAGCCAGGCGGACGGCTGCACCCACAGCGAGATCACGACGAAGGACAGCCAGCCGTACAGCGTGCCGACCGTGCCGGGCATCACCGGCGACAGGCCGGAACCGAAGCCCAGCGCGATGAAATGCGCGGGGTGGGACAGCATGAAGCGCGCCGTCGGGCGCAGGATCTTGGCGGTCTGACCGGCCTCCAGCGTCATCGCGGGATCGGTAGACGCCGAACCGGGAGGATAGGCGGACATCAAGGTATTTGGCTCGTTTGTTATCGCGGTCGGAGGCGGGACTCGCCGGCGCGGCAGGCGGCCGGCGGCGCGGCGCTCCGCCGCATGGCGGCATCATGACATGCCGCCGTCCGGCTGTCAGGGGTTGGCGAAATGATCGAAGCTTCGGGCCCGGAAGGAGACGGGCCCGCCACCGGCATCGACCAGGCGCAACCCGGGCTCGGCGGTGATCGTGCCGACCCGTGTCAGCGGCAGAACCAACCGCTCGGCCAGCGCGGCCAGCGCTTCGCGCGTCCCGACCGGGGCGGTGAAGCACAGCTCGTAATCGTCGCCGCCGGCCAGCACGCAATCGAGCTGGCAGTCGCGCGGCTGGCTCGCCAGGACCTCCGAGCGCGGCAGCGCATCGACGTCGAGCAGCGCGCCGACCTGCGATCGCTCCAGGATATGGCCCAGATCGCCGACCAGGCCGTCCGAGATATCGAGCGCGGCATGGGCCAGCCCGCGCAGCGCCATGCCAAGCGCCACGCGCGGGGTCGGCGTGTCCATGCGCGGGCGCACCAGCGTGAAGTCGGGCTCGGGCAGCAGCCATTCGCCGCGGCAATCGCCCAGCGCCAGGCGTGCATCGCCCAGCGTGCCGGAGATCCAGATGTCGTCGCCCGGGCGGGCGGCGTCGCGGCGCAACGCGCTGCCCCGCGGCACGTCGCCGAACACCGTCAAGGACAGCGTCAGCGGGCCGCGCGTGGTGTCGCCGCCGACCAGCTCGCAGCCATGCGCGTCGGCCAGTTCCAGCATGCCGGCGGCCAGTTCGGCCAGCCAGGGGGGATCGGCCTCGGGCAGCGCCAGCGCCAGCGTGAAGGCGCGCGGCTCGGCGCCCATCGCCGCCAGATCGGACAGGTTGACGGCCAGCGCCTTGTGGCCCAGCGCGCGCGGCGGGACGTCGGGGAAGAAGTGCCGGCCGCTGACCAGCATGTCGCTGCTGACCGCCAGCAGATGGCCCGGGCGCGGATCCAGCAGCGCGCAGTCGTCGCCGACGCCGAGCACGGCCTTGCGGGCCGGACGGGTGAAATAGCGGCGGATCAGTTCAAACTCGGAAAGCGGCGCGGAAGGATCGGCGGAGGGATCGGCCGAAGGGTTCGCCGAGGGATCGGCGGAAGCGGGCGCGGCTGGGGCGGCGTCTGTCGAAGGCATGCTGGAGTCGGCTCGGAAACCCGCCCGGCGGGGCGCGGCAGGAAGGCGGGAGAGTCCCGGGAGTCTGGTGACGGCGCCGCCGGACGGAAGCTCGGACGGCATGCGTGGCTGGTCAGTCCCGCCCGCATCCGGCATATTGTACCGAAACGCAAAGGTGCCTCTCGCAAAACGCTTATTGTGAAATAAAATTTCACAATATAAAATGCGGGGCTCGATCAGGAGACAGCGGGCAGGTGGAGCCGGCCCGCGAGGGTGTGTTCCCACCGTTTTCCGCTTCGTCAAACACGGCTCCACAGACCGGAAGATGCGCCGATGACCAGTCCTTCGCAGCCCGCTTCGCAGCCGAATTCGCAGGCACTCTCGCAAGACGAACTGAAACAGCAGCAGCGCGAGGCGCTGCGCAAAGCCGCCCTCGAGTATCACGAGTTTCCGACCCCGGGCAAGATCTCGGTCACGCCGACCAAGCCGCTGTCGAACCAGCGCGACCTGGCGCTGGCCTACTCGCCGGGCGTGGCGGCCGCCTGCGAGGAAATCGTCGCCGACCCGGCCAATTCCTTCCGCTACACCGCGCGCGGCAATCTGGTCGGCGTGGTCACCAACGGCACCGCGGTGCTCGGCCTGGGCGACATCGGCCCGGCGGCATCGAAGCCGGTGATGGAAGGCAAGGCGGGCCTGTTCAAGAAGTTCGCCGGCATCGACGTCTTCGATATCGAGATCGACGAGAAGGACCCGGAGAAGCTGGTCGATATCATCGCCTCGCTGGAGCCGACTTTCGGCGGCATCAACCTCGAGGACATCAAGGCGCCGGAATGCTTCTACGTCGAGCGCAAGCTGCGCGAGCGGATGAAGATTCCCGTCTTCCACGACGACCAGCACGGCACCGCGATCGTGGTCGGCGCGGCGGTCATCAACGGGCTGCGCGTGGTCGGCAAGGACATCAAGGACGTCAAGCTGGTGGCCTCGGGCGCGGGCGCCGCGGCACTGGCCTGCCTGGACCTGCTGGTCGATCTCGGCCTGCCGCTGTCGAACATCTGGGTCACGGACCTGGCCGGCGTGGTCTACGAGGGCCGGACCGAGCTGATGGATCCGGAGAAGGCGCGCTTCGCGCAGAAGACCGACAAGCGCAAGCTGGCCGAGGTCATCGACGGCGCGGACATCTTCCTGGGCCTGTCGGCCGCCGGCGTGCTCAAGCAGGACATGGTGCAACGCATGGCCGACCGTCCGCTGGTGCTGGCGCTGGCCAACCCGAATCCGGAAATCATGCCGGAGCAGGTCAAGGAAGTGCGGCCCGACGCGGTGATCGCCACCGGCCGCACCGACTATCCGAACCAGGTCAACAACGTGCTGTGCTTCCCGTTCATCTTCCGCGGGGCGCTGGACGTGGGCGCGACCACCATTACCAAGCAGATGGAAATCGCCGCCGCGCACGCCGTGGCGGAACTGGCGCGGCAGGAGCAGAGCGATATCGTCGCTACCGCCTACGGCATCCAGGACCTGTCGTTCGGCCCCGAATACCTGATTCCGAAGCCTTTCGATCCGCGCCTGATCGTCAAGGTCGCGCCGGCCGTGGCGCAGGCCGCGATGGACTCCGGCGTGGCGACCCGCCCGATCGAGGACATGGAGGCGTACAAGCTGCAACTGCAGCAGTTCGTCTACCACTCGGGCACGCTGATGAAGCCGATCTACGCCGCCGCCCGCAAGGTGGCGATGGAGAAGAAGCGCATCGTGTTCGCCGAGGGCGAGGAAGAGCGCGTGCTGCGCGCGGTGCAGGTGATCGTCGACGAGAAACTGGCCAACCCGATCCTGATCGGCCGCCCGGCCGTGCTGACCCACCGCATCGAACGCTTCGGCCTGCGCCTGCGCATGGGCGTGGACTTCACCGTGGTCAACCCGGAACACGACGACCGCTTCCGCGACTACTCCGACACCTACTACCGGATGATGGCGCGCCAGGGCGTGACGCCGCAGTACGCCAAGCTCGAGATGCGCCGCCGCACCACGCTGATCGGCGCGATGCTGGTGCACAAGGGCGAGGCCGACGGCATGATCTGCGGCACGGTCAGCAATACCGCCGCGCATCTGCGCTACATCGACCAGGTGCTGGGCGGCACCAACGAGGTCTATGCGGCGATGAACGGCCTGGTGCTGCCGGGCCGCCAGATCTTCCTGGTGGACACCCACGTCAACGTCGATCCGAGTGCGCCGCAACTGGCCGAGATCACGATCATGGCCGCCGAGGAGCTCAAGCGCTTCGGCATCGAGCCCAAGATCGCGCTGCTGTCGCATTCGAACTTCGGCTCGTCCGAGGCGCCGTCGGCGCAGAAGATGCGCGAGACGCTGGCCATCCTGCGCGAGCGCGCGCCGGAGCTGGAGGTCGACGGCGAGATGCATGGCGACTGCGCGCTGGACCAGAAGCTGCGCGACCAGCTGGTGCCGGACGGTACGCTCAAGGGCGAAGCAAACCTGCTGGTGTGCCCGAACATCGACGCGGCCAATATCGCCTACAACCTGCTGAAGACGGCCGCCGGCAACAACGTCGCGATCGGCCCGATCCTGCTGGGTGTCAATGCGCCGGTGCACATCCTGACGCCGTCGGCGACGGTCCGCCGCATCGTCAATATGACGTCGCTGGTGGTGGTGGACGCCGCGGCGAAGCGGTAAGAACTCGCCACGCGAGTGGAGGAGCCGGGGCATGCCCCGGCTTTTTTATCGCCGCTGAAACTCGGTTAGTGTGCGCATACATTCCATTAACGCATTGAAACAATTCAGGTTTTCGCCGTCACCGAGGCGCGGGGATTGATTATTTAACAGCTTGCGCGTAACCTAGCGCCTTCGATGCAGGCGATCCGTCGACCGCGCTTGGCGTTGGATTGCTGCGCCACCAGACCAGACAACGTGGGTTCCCCGACTTCTTTGCCGCAACGCGCATCGCGCTCCGACAAGATCCTGCAACGGGTCCAGCCTTCGCTCCAACGGGTTGCGCGCGGAGTTCTGCACACCTTGGCTGCGTTCGCCGTGGCGGCCACGCTGGCGCAACCGGCTCAGGCGAAGCAGTCCCCGGAGGTGCTGTCGGATACGCTGGGAACCATTGCAGTGCAGCAACTGCCCAACGAGGCACAGCAGACGCTGCAGCGCATCGAGGCCGGGGGGCCGTATCCCTACGCAAAGGATGGCTCGCGGTTCGGCAACTATGAACGGATCCTGCCTCGGCGGCCGCGCGGCTATTACCGTGAGTACACGGTTGCCCGTCCGGGCAGCCGGAATCGGGGTGCGAAGCGAATCGTCTGTGGCGGCGAACAACGGGCCGCCAACGACTGCTATTACACGGAAGACCACTACAACAGCTTCAAACGGATAATCAGATGATGACTGACATTTTCGGACTGGGCGACGCCCTTGCCGCCCGCGAAGAGCGCGGCGCCGGAGATGGCTGGCAGCGGGCTCAACAACATGCCCAGAACCTTTATGACAGTGTGCTGATGATGCCCCGCTACGAGGTCGCGCACAATAAACTGCCGCCGGCGTCGCCGCAGGACGGCAACGCCGAAGTGGCCTGCGGCAGGGAGGCCGCGTTGAACCTGTTCAAGACCGTGCGACCCAATATCGTTCAGTCGATCCGCGCCTTCCGCGTGCCCGAGCTGGCACAGGCTGCCGCCGACCTCGGCCAGCATTTCCTCTACGCCAATTGCGCCCATTGCACGACCAAGGGCGAGGTGCTGGAAACCATCGCCACCGCGTTCCTCTTTCCGAAGCACTTCGGCAAGAACTTCGATGCGCTGGCCGATTGCCTGACGGACATGATCCACAAGGCCGGCGCGCAACCCGGTTTCGTCATCGTGCTCGAAGGCCTGCCGTGCGCGCAGAAGTTCGACAAGGAAGCGCGCGAGACGCTGCTCGACGTGTTCCGCGACGCCGCCGAGTTCTGGGCCGAGCGCCGCGTGCAATTCCGCGTGTTCTACTCGTTCGCCTGAGCGCGTCAAGCTGGCGCGTTCGCCGGATTCCCGCGCATCGCCGCGCAGGAACCTCGGATAGAAAAGGCCCGCCAAAACGGCGGGCCTTTTTTGCGTGCAAAACGGCGCGGCGGCCGTTCCGATACGTCGCGGAAACGATCAGGCCGCCGGCGGCACCTGGCCCTGCGGCGTCAGCTGATCGATCAGTTCCGGCAGGCCGGCGCTGAGCTGCGCCGCGACGTCGTCGCGCGACATGCCGGTGCTCGAGGACAGCGTGTCGAGCGCGCCGGTGCCCTGCAGCGCCTCGGCCAGCGAGGACGGCGACACCGGCTGATTCGGACCGGTGCCGATCCACGAGGACACCTGCTCGCCCAGTCCCGCCTGCGCGAGGATCTGCTGCAGCGCGCCGATGCCGCCGGCCGCGGCGCCGATCGTCTGTGCCTCGCCGGCCGCGCCGCCCTGGCCGCCGAGCAGGCCACCCAGCAGCGAACCGAGATCGAGCCCGCCACCGCCGCCGGCCAACCCCCCGAGCACGCCGCCCAGTCCGCCCGCCATGCCGGCCGGGTCTTGCGTCGCCTCGGCGCCACCCTGGCGGCCGCGCATGGCCAGCATCGCCAGCAGGCCGAGCGCCAGCATCATCTTCGGATTCATGCCGGCTTGGCCGGATTCGCCGGCCTGCGCCGGATTGGTTTGGCCGAGCACGCCGCCAAGCACACTATCGAGCAGTCCCATCTTCAGCTCCTTGTTGTTGATTCGTTTATCGGACCGGCCGGGTGCCATGCTGCGCGGACCGGCTCGGCTCGATAGCGGTCGACGGCGCGGTGCCGTCAGAATCCGCCCAGCAGCGCGTTCAGCGCGGCCAGGCAGGCCAGACCGGCGGTCTCGGTGCGCAAGATGCGCGGTCCGAGCGACACCGCCGTGAAACCTTGCGCCAGCGCGGCGCGTTCTTCCTCGGGCGACAGTCCGCCTTCGGGCCCGATCAGCAGCGTGACGCCGCTGGCGATCCAGTCGTCACGGTGTGCCTGCGCGAGGGCCACCAGCGTCGATTCGGCGCGCGGCGATACCAGCAGCCGCTGTCCGGCATTGGCCGGAATCGCCGCCAGCCACGCCTCCAAGTTAGCCACCGGCGACACCGCCGGCAAGCGATTGCGCCCGCATTGTTCGCAGGCCGCGGTGACCAGCGCCTGCCAGTGCGCGTGGCGCTTCTGCGCACGGTCGCCGCTGAGCCGCACCACCGCGCGCGCGGTCTGCAGCGGCTGGATCGCACCGACGCCAAGCTCGACGGCCTTCTCGATCAGCCAGTCCATCTTGTCGCCTCCGGCAATGCCCTGGGCCAGCGTCACGCGGAAGGGCAGTTCGCATTCGGCGGTGTCGCGCGCGCCGACCTGTGCGGTCGCGCTGCGCTTGCCGATCTCGACCAGCGTCGCGGCATGGCTGCCGCCGCGCCCGTCGAACAGCGTGATGGGCTCGCCGGGATGCAGGCGCAGCACCTGGACATGGCGCACCACCGCCTCGGGCAGCGGCAGCAGGGTATCGGGGGCAAGCGGTTGATCGACGTAGAAGCGGGGTGGCATCGAATCCAGGGAAAATCGGTCAGGCGGGGCGGGTCCGCAGGATGGGCGCGACAACCGCCATGGGCAATATGGGCAACATGGGCGACAGGGCCGATATGGGCAACCGGGCCGACATGGACCCCATCGCGGCATCGGGCCCCGGCATCCGGGCGGTCAGGCTGTCAGTCGCTCAGGCGGCCTCAGAACCCGTGGCCGCGGCGACGGCCTGGTCCAGCGGGCGGGCGAAGCCCCAGCGGTAGCCGTCGAGGTCCTCGACCATGCAATAGCGGTCGCCCCAGAACTGGTCGCCGGGCGCCATCAGGCTGACCGCGCCGGCCGCCACCGCACGGGCATGCATCGTGTCGACGTCGTCGCAGTAGAGGTAGAAGGTCTGCGGGCATTCGAAGCCGGTCGAGCGCGGCGTGCGCGCGGTGCTGCCCCAGGCGCCCTCGGGGGCGAACATCACGACCAGCTCGCCGTGATAGTGCATCTCGGCATGGGTGGGCACGCCGTTCTCGTCGACCACATTGCCAGGCACGAAGCCGAAGGCGCGGCTGTAGAAGTCGAGCGCGCGGCGTGCATCGCTGACGGTCAGGTAGGGAATCAGCCAGGGCGTGTTGGCAGGTTTGGTCATGATGGTGTCCTCCCGGATTCCGTACGGCAGGGGCGCCGGGGTGGGCGCACCTGCACGCACGCTCCACGGTGGCAGGCATCGCGCGCGAAGCGAACGCCGGACGAGCGCTGCGCCTGGCTTGCCGCAAGTCCCCCCGGTGGAGCGGTCAGCCGAGCATATCATGCCGATGTGGCGCCGCCGTCGAACAGCGGCTGCAGGTGGCGCGGCAGCGCGAACAGCGCCGCATGCAGGCCGGCGTGATAGCAGCGCAGCGCGCCGTCGAGCTGCCAGTCCGCGAGCCGCGCGGCCAGCATGGCCGGATCGGCGGCGCGCACGTCCAGCGTGTCGCTGGCGACCGCAATCGCCCACAGCGCCCCATAGACCGGGATCGCCACCGTCATCGGCTGCACCAGGCGGAAATGGTCGCCCAAGCGCCGCCACAGCAGCCGCGCCGTGTCGGGGCGGTGGAAGGGCGGCCCCAGATGCAGCGACATCGCGCCGCCCGGCGCCAGGCAGTCGTGCGCCGCCTGCAGGCCGCGCGCACCGAACAGCGCGGCGGCGGGGCTGCCATCGTCGGCCTCGGTCAGATCGAACACCAGCAGGTCGAAGCGGCGGCCCGAATCGCGCAACGCCTCCATCACGGCCAGGCCGTCGCCGATTTCGAGCGTCACGCGCGGATCGTCGAAGGCGCCGTGGTGGATGCCCGGCAGCCAGCGCCGCGCCAGCCGGACCACCTCGGCATCGAGCTCCGCGACCACGACCTCGCGCATGCCCGGCAGCCGCAGCAGTTCGCGCGCCGAGCCGCCGTCGCCGCCCCCGATCACCAGCGCGCTGGCGGGTGAGCCGTGAGCGAGCGCCATCGGATGGACCATCACCTCATGCTGGATGAACGCGTCGGCTTCCGCGCTCATGATGCGGCCATCGAGCCGGAACACGCGGCCGAACAGCGGATGCTCGCCGATCTCGATGTGCTGGTGGGCTGAGCGCACCGAGGCCCGGAGGGTGATGTCAGCCAGTGTGGAGCCGACGCCGCTCGTCAGCCATTCGCGCCATTCGAGGGCCGCCTCGGAAGGCGCCGGCGGGGTCGCCGCCGTACCGGAAACGTCGCCTCGTTCTGGTAAAATCGCGCTTTTCCCGCCGCCAATTTCCCGCCGCATGTCTCACCTCGCACACCCAGCCACCAGCCCCTATGCCAGCCAGCCCGCGTCGCTGATGGCCAATGCGATCCGCGTCCTGGCGATGGACGCCGTCCAGCAGGCCAATTCGGGCCACCCGGGCATGCCGATGGGCATGGCCGATATCGCCGTCGCGTTGTGGAGCCGTCATCTGAAGCATAACCCGGTCAATCCGAAGTGGGCCGACCGCGACCGCTTCGTGCTGTCCAACGGGCACGGCTCGATGCTGCTGTACGCGCTGCTGCATCTGACCGGCTACGAGCTGCCGATCGAGGAGCTGAAGAACTTCCGCCAGCTGCACAGCAAGACCGCGGGCCATCCGGAATACGGCATCACGCCGGGCGTCGAGACCACCACCGGCCCGCTGGGCCAGGGCATCACCAACGCGGTCGGCATGGCGCTGGCCGAGCGGCTGCTGGGCGAGGAATTCAACCGTCCCGGCTTCGACATCGTCAACCACTACACCTATGTCTTCCTCGGCGACGGCTGCCTGATGGAAGGCATCAGCCACGAGGCCTGCTCGCTGGCCGGCACGCTGCAGCTGAACAAGCTGATCGCGCTGTGGGACGACAACGGCATCTCGATCGACGGCGACGTCGAGCACTGGTTCTCCGACGACACCCCGAAGCGCTTCGAGGCCTACGGCTGGAACGTGATCCGCGCGGTCGATGGCCATGATGTCAACGCGATCGATGCCGCCATCGCGCAGGCCAAGGCCAGCGACAAGCCGACGCTGATCTGCTGCCGCACCGTGATCGGCAAGGGCTCGCCGAACAAGCAGGGCGGCCACGACGTGCACGGCGCCCCGCTGGGCGGCGCCGAAATCCTGGCCACGCGCGAGGCGCTGGGCTGGAGCCACGCTCCGTTCGAGCTGCCGGAAGAGGTCTACACGGCGTGGGACGCCAAGGCCAACGGCGCGGCGCTGGAGAAGGCCTGGACCGCGCTGTTCGAGGGCTATTCGGAGCGTTATCCGTACGAAGCCGGCGAGTTCGAGCGCCGCATGCGCGGCGAGCTGCCCGGCGCGTTCGACGCCGCGGTGGAAGCCTACCTGGCCAAGTGCGAGGAGAAGGCCGAGACCATCGCCACCCGCAAGGCCAGCCAGAACGCGATCGAGGCGCTGGCGCCGGTGCTGCCCGAACTGCTCGGCGGCTCGGCCGACCTGACCGGCTCGAACCTGACCAACTGGTCGGGCAGCAAGGCGGTGCGCGTCGATGCCTGGGGCAACCACATCAACTATGGTGTGCGCGAGTTCGGCATGAGCGCGATCATGAACGGCATCACGCTGCATGGCGGCTACATCCCCTACGGCGGTACCTTCCTGACCTTCTCGGACTACAGCCGCAATGCGCTGCGCATGGCGGCGCTGATGAAGATCCGCACGCTTTTCGTGTTCACCCACGATTCGATCGGCCTGGGCGAGGACGGTCCGACCCACCAGTCGATCGAGCATGTCGCCAGCCTGCGCCTGATCCCGAATATGGACGTCTGGCGCACCGCCGACACCACCGAGACCGCGGTGGCCTGGGCCGAGGCAATCCGCCGCCAGAATGGCCCGAGCTGCCTGATCTTCAGCCGCCAGAACCTGCCTTTCCAGAAGCGCGACGACGCCACCCGCGCCAACATCGCGCGCGGCGGCTATGTGCTGCGCGACAACGTCGACCCGCGCACCGGCCTGCCGCATGCGGTGATCGTGGCCACCGGCTCGGAAGTCGGCCTGGCGGTCGGCGCGGCCGACCAGCTGGCCGCGGAAGGCATCCGCGTGCGCGTCGTGTCTGTGCCCTCGACGACTGTGTTCGACAAGCAGGATGCGGCATACAAGTCGGCAGTCCTGCCGGCGGGCGTGCCCCGCGTGGCGGTCGAGGCCGGCGTCACCGACTTCTGGTGGAAGTACCAGGTGCAGGCGGTGGTGGGCATCGACACCTTCGGCGAATCCGCGCCGGCTGGCGTATTGTTCAAGCACTTCGGTTTCACCGTCGAGAACGTGGCGAACACCGTCAAGAGCGTGATCTGACTTCGAGGGACGTGCGGGCGCGGCGGCGCTGCCGTCGCCGGCCCGGGCGCCCGCAGCTTTTTCTACTTCCCGTTCAGGAGACGTACCATGACCATCAAGGTTGCCATCAACGGCTATGGCCGTATCGGCCGCAACGTGCTGCGCGCCCACTACGAAGGCGGCAAGAAGCATGACATCGAGATCGTCGCGATCAACGACCTCGGCGATGCCAAGACCAACGCCCACCTGACGCAGTACGACACCGCCCATGGCAAGTTCCCGGGCACCGTGTCGGTCGAGGGCGACTACATGGTCGTCAACGGCGACAAGATCCGCGTTCTGGCCAACCGCAACCCGGCCGAGCTGCCGTGGGGCGAGCTGGGCGTCGACGTGGTGATGGAGTGCACCGGCTTCTTCACCTCGAAGGAAAAGGCCTCGGCCCACCTGGCCGGCGGCGCCAAGAAGGTCATCATTTCCGCGCCGGGCGGCAAGGATGTCGACGCGACGATCGTCTACGGCGTCAACCACAACGTGCTGAAGGCCTCGGACACCGTGATCTCGAACGCCTCGTGCACCACCAACTGCCTGGCCCCGCTGGTCAAGCCGCTGCATGAGAAGCTGGGCGTGGTGACCGGCCTGATGACCACGGTGCACGCCTACACCAACGACCAGGTGCTGACCGACGTCTACCACGAGGACCTGCGCCGCGCCCGTTCGGCGACCCAGTCGATGATCCCGACCAAGACCGGCGCCGCCGCCGCGGTCGGCCTGGTGATGCCGGAACTGAACGGCAAGCTGGACGGCTTCGCGATCCGCGTGCCGACCATCAACGTGTCGCTGGTCGACCTGTCGTTCGTCGCCGCGCGCGAAACCACCGTCGACGAAGTGAACGCGATCCTGAAGGCCGCCTCGGAAGGCGAACTGAAGGGCATCCTCGACTACAACACCGCACCGCTGGTGTCGGTCGACTTCAACCACAACCCGGCTTCGTCGACCTTCGACGCGACGCTGACCAAGGTGTCCGGCAACCTGGTCAAGGTGTCGAGCTGGTACGACAACGAGTGGGGCTTCTCCAACCGGATGCTCGATACCACCGTGGCGCTGATGAACGCCAAGTAATCGGCTTGGTAGTGGATGTGGATGGCCGATGTCGCCGCTTTGGCGGCGACTCGGAAGCGGCGCCCTGGTGGCGCCGTTTTTCATGGTCAGTGTGCGCTACCACACGCACGCGCTATAAAATATGGTAAATACGACACACGAACCCTTCCACGGAGGGGTTCCCGGGCGGGTAAAAATGGCGTTTTCGCTTCCCCGAAGTGGCGATTTGATCTTACACTAGCCTTAGTGTCCTCGCGTGCGCTCGCTTGGCCACGCGTATCAAACCTGAACTGGGCGTGATCATGGTGAACGTTGACACCAAGCTGCTCGTGATCTTCACCGAGTTGCTCAGCAAGCGGAACGCGACCTATGTCGCGGAGAAGATGCACATGACGGCGCCGGCGGTGTCCCACTCGCTGGGCCGCCTGCGCGAAATCTTCGACGATCCGCTGTTCATCCGCGTCCCGCATGGCCTGACGCCGACGCCGCGCGCGCTCGAGCTCGGTCCGAAGATTCGCGAGATGCTCGACCTGTGGGCCTCGATCAACGAGGGCGACGTCGACAATTTCGATCCCGCGGTCGCGTCCGGCACGCTGCATATCGGCTTCGCCGCCGAACTCGGCGATACGGTATTCAACCGCTTCGTGCTGCGCTTGGCGCAGCTCGCCCCCGAACTGCACATCCGCCTGGTCGAATCCCATTCGTGGGAGGCCGACGTGGCGTCGATGCGCGCCAACGAGCTCGACCTGGCATTCTGCGCGCTGCCCACCGGCCACCCCGAGATCGTCGAGGAAACGGTGGCCTCGCTGAACCTGTGGGTCTGCGCGCGCAAGGGACATCCGTTGCTGCAGACGGCCTGCACGCTCGACCACTATCTCGAATGCGGCCATATCTTCATGGCCTCCGCGGGCGGCACCGGGCGGCCGGCGCCTTCGCTGATTCCGCTGGACTACGCGTTGCAGCAGCGTGGCCTGAAGCGCAACGCGGCGCTGACCGTGCATTCGTGGCGGGCCCAGGCGGAACTGGCCGCGCAAACCGACATGATCTTCACCGTCAACGCGCTGACCAAGGATGTGGCGTGCGAAAGCTACGGCCTGAACGCGTTCCCGCTGCCGGCCGAAATCCAGACCACGCTGGGCCTGAACATGTTCTGGCACCGCAGCCGCAACACGCATCCGATGCTGGTGTGGGCGCGCGGGCTGTTTCGTCAGGTCGTGGCCGAATTCGTCGGTGCGCCGGCGCCCGGGCTGCCGCAGCGCATGGCCGAGATCGAGCGCGAGCAGGCCTAGGCCGCGCGGCCTCGCTGCACATCGCTCCACAATAAAAAACCGGCGCCAGGCGCCGGTTTTTCCTTTCTGCGTGCCTCGTCGCACGCGGTCTCCGTATCAGCGCTTGGGCCGATGCGGGCAAGCGGTCTTGGTGCAATTGCCATACAGCGACAGCGCATGCTCCTGCAGCGCGAAGCCGCGCTCGCGCGCGATGCTTTGCTGGCGATGTTCGATCTCGGCGTCGAAGAATTCCTCGACGCGCCCGCAATCGAGGCAGACCAGGTGATCGTGGTGCTTGCCTTCGTTGAGCTCGAAGATCGCCTTGCCCGATTCGAAGTTGTTGCGCGACAGCAGGCCGGCTTGTTCGAACTGGGTCAGCACCCGATACACGGTGGCCAGCCCGATATCCATATGCTCGTTGAGCAGGATGCGATAGACGTCTTCCGCGCTCAGATGGCGCTGCTCGCTGGTCTGGAAGATTTCGAGGATCTTCAGCCGCGGCACGGTCGCTTTCAGGCCGATATTTTTGAGTTCCGCCGGACTCGGCATGGGCGTGACTCCCTAGAGTACAATGTCTGGATTGTTGAATCATAAGGGTTTTGCCGGCAAAAGTCGCCCGGCGTCGCCGGTGCCGGCAATGCGCTGAGCCCTTCACGCGGCGGCGAGCGCGTGTCCGCGCGGGCACGTTGCCGGACACGTCGTGCGGGCCGTCCATCCAGCCCACCGCCCGGCACTTTCCCTTTCTTCGGTAGCGAGAACTGCGAGTTACATGGATTCCATTCGAACATCCGCCCTGCGCCCGGCGCTGCTGACCACGCTTCTGGCAGCCATCACGCTGGCCTCCGCCGCCTGCTCGACCTACGACAGCACTTCCCGCAAGATCGCCAGCGCGATCACGCCGTACCGGATCAATATCGTCCAGGGCAACTTCGTCTCGCGCGAAGCCGCGGCGCAACTGCGCGAAGGCATGACGCGCGACCAGGTGCAGTTCCTGCTGGGCACGCCGCTGCTGACGGACGTGTTCCACGCCAATCGCTGGGACTATGTGTTCTCGTTCAAGCGCGGCAACACCCAGGTGGTGCAGCAGCGCCGCTTCACGGTGTTCTTCGACAATGATCGCCTGGTGCGCTTCGGCGGCGACGAATTGCCGTCGGAATACGAGCTGATCGCCGAAATCGACGGCATGAAGCGCACGCCGGACGCAAAGGGCGCCAAGTCGGCCCCGCAGCAGGCCGCCGCCCCAGCCGAGCAGCAGACCGAGCAGCCGC
>Ga0065721_10005700_pt1 | contig 14844 bp, 11 predicted proteins | sample Mesricmetagenome_FD_59108 | JGI IMG/M metagenome (GOLD analysis project Ga0065721, IMG submission 59108) | Mesophilic microbial community from rice straw/compost enrichment Sample: eDNA_1 v2 (version 2) | ecosystem: Engineered > Solid waste > Grass > Composting > Bioreactor | place: USA: Davis... | reverse complement strand
GCAGTTTTGGAACGTCCAAGGACTTTAGGTCGCGGTCGTTCGCGCACGGTTCCATGGGCCGGGCCGGCGGACGTTGACATAGATGTCCACATGCGAAGAGACTGTCTCGGAAGGTTCCGTCGGAACCGGAGGAGGCAGTCTCTTCGTTTCGATCGGCGGCGGAGATCCTTCGTTCCTGCCGGCGCTCCCTGGCGCTAGTTGCGGCTCGGCCTCCACATTTGATAGACTTTGAATGACGCAGGCATTCCATGCTTGCAGGAAGGGGAAGCATACGATGGAGGCTAGGAAAGCTCTGCGGGAAGTGAGAGAAGGCAAGATCAAGCCTTATTACATACTGTTCGGGTTGGAATCGTATCTGGTTCAGGACTTTACGGAGAAGCTGACCGCGAAGCTGATCGAGGCGGAGCACCGGGACCTCGGCGTCATTCGCTTCAGCACGGCGGAGAGTCCGCTCGACGAGATTCTTGACGAAGCGGAAACGATGCCATTCCTCGTGCCGAGCAAGCTCGTTCTGGTCCGGGACAGCGTCGTCTTCGGAACGGGCCGCGAATCGGCCAAGATCGAGCACCGCGCCGAGCGGCTTCTCGAGTACATGAAGCAGCCGATGGACAGCACGGTGCTCGTCTTCATCGTACCGCACGAGAAGCTGGACGAACGAAAAAAACTCGTCAAGCTGGCGAAGGAGAAGGAAGCGGTCGTCTCGTTCGCCCCTCTGCCGGCCGAGGAGCTGATGCAGTGGATTTCGAAGCGGATCGAGTCCCAGGGACGCCAGTCGGAGCTCGGAGCGGTAGAAGAGCTGCTGCGGAGGGTGGGCCCGGACATGAGCTCGCTCGCCGCCGAGACGGACAAGCTGTGCCTGCACGCGGGCGAATACGGCAAGGTGACCGTCGATTCGGTCGCGACTCTTGTGCCGGCAAGCACGGAGCAGAGCGTATTCAAGCTGACCGAAGAGATCGCCTCCTTGCGCACGGATCGGGCTCTTGCTTTGTACTACGACCTGCTGAAGCAGAAGGAAGAGCCGATCAAGCTGGTCGCGCTGCTGGTCAGGCAATTCCGGCATATGCTGTTCGTGAAGGAGCTCGGCAAGCAGGGGTACACCCCCCAGCAGATGGCGGGGCAGATCGGCCTTCACCCCTACGCGGTGAAGGTGACGGCCGACCAGGCGAAAGGGTTCTCGTCGGAGCGGCTGTCGTCGGTGCTGGAGCGGCTGGCGGAGCTGGACTACGAGATGAAGACGGGGCGAGTGGAGAAAACGCTCGGGCTCGAGCTGTTCCTGCTGAAGACGGGCTCGGAGGGCGGCGGCTGACGGGCGAGGAGGCTTGCGGGCAGGAGGAGGCTTATGGGCGGCTTCCGCCTCCTGGCAGGAAGGTTAAGACCGACTGGCGATGGTGTACAGGCTCAATTGAGTAAAATCTACTCGGGCAAGCCCGCGACCGGCCGAGCAGATGGCCCAATTGAGCCATATTTACCAATTGGCCCTTACAAACAAATAAAAAAGGTTGACCTTGGGAACGAAATACTTCGCGACCATAGTCAACCCTTTATTTGTTTGAACGGTTATTAAGCCTTAGGCTTGAGAAGACAACGCGTTCAACTTCTTAGCCAGACGGGACTTCTTGCGGGCAGCCGCATTCTTATGAATAAGGCCTTTGGTTACCGCTTTGTCCAACTTCTTCTGAGCGAGTTGAAGCGCTTCTTTAGCAACGTTCACGTCCGTTCCGACAACGGCAACGTCAGCTTGCTTGACAGCCGTGCGAAGAGCGGACTTCTGGGAAGCGTTGCGCAGACGACGCTTGTCGTTCGTCTTCGTCCGTTTGATGGCGGATTTAATGTTCGGCATTGATTTCACCTCCTGGCAAAGCTACAAGTATTTCTCCAGACAACTTGTAACATTCTATCATGGAGGGGGGCAAAACGCAAGCAAAACAACAGGCGAAGCACATGGCTAGATAGCGTACGCCAGCGATTTTGACCCGCGTCCAGCCTTCGGTCTCTGCAGAGGAGGAGAGAGATGATGAACGAGCAACAACTGGATTTAAGCGAATATGAGGTTCAGATCGACTTGGCCGTAGAGGCCAGAGAGCTTGCCGGCTCGCCGGACAGCCAGATTCCCGGCGTTTGGTCGGAGACCGACAAGGCGAACGGGATTACCGTCACCCGCATGCATATCCAGACGGACGAAGGCGCGAAGGCGATCGGCAAGATGAAGGGGCATTACGTGACGCTCGAGGTCCCGCAGCTTAGAAACGGAGACTCCGATCTGCAAGACAAGGTGGCGACCACCTTCGCGAAGGAGTTCGAGGGCTTCCTGAAGCGCGTCGGAATCGGAAGAACGGCGAGCGTGTTCATCGTGGGGCTGGGCAATTGGAACGTCACGCCCGACGCGCTCGGCCCTCTGGTCGTCGAGAATATCATGGTGACGAGGCAATTTTTCGAGCTGATGCCGGATCAGGTCAGCGAGGGCTATCGGCCGGTCAGCGCGGTCGCGCCGGGTGTGCTCGGAACGACGGGGATCGAGTCGAGCGACATCGTGCAGGGGATCGTGGAGAAAGCGAAGCCCGAGCTGGTGATCGCCATCGACGCGCTGGCGGCCCGATCTCTGGAGAGAGTCAACACGACGATCCAGATCGCCGATACCGGCATTCATCCGGGCTCCGGCATCGGCAACAAGCGCAAGGGGCTTACCCAAGAAATACTAGGCGTTCCCTGCATCGCGATCGGCGTTCCGACCGTCGTCTACGCGTCGACGATCGTAAACAACACGATGGATCTGGTCCTGCAGCACATGGAGAAGCACACGCCGAATACCGACAAGCTGTTCGGCGTCTTCGGAACGATGGAAGGCAACGAGCGGCTTCAGCTCGTGAAGGAAGTGCTCGACCCTCTCGGTCATAACCTGCTCGTAACGCCGAAGGAGATCGACAAGTTTATGGAAGATACCGCCAACGTCATCGCGAGCGGTCTGAACGCCGCGCTTCACGAAGCGGTGGATACGGACAACGTGGCGGCATATACGCATTAGGTGCCCAGATAGCCGACAAGGCCTCGAAAGCGAGCGGACAAACCGCCGCCTTCGAGGCCTTTTCGGGATGATGGCCAAATATGGAATATAAACGCAATGAATCGTAATTTAGCAACATGATATCTTTATTAGTCCATGTTATGATGTCACATAGCTAACATTTTGCCGATCCGGCCCTGCGCCGGACCAGACAAAGGAGATGTGAGAGATGGGCATCCTTGTAAACGAGCAATCGTTGACGTTCCATTTGCAGGCCAAAGACTCGAGCTACGTCATTCAGGTGATCGACGGCTATCCCGTTCATCATTACTGGGGCAAGAAGCTTCGTTCGGACAGCAATCTGAACAACCTGGCGAACTATCCGGAGAACGCTTTCCTGGATCGCCTGCCTCAAGAATACGCGCAATTCGGCTCGGGCGATTTCCGCCAGCCGGCTTACCAGATTCAATTGGAGGACGGCTCCCGCGTAACGGAGCTCGTCTACAAAGGCTACCGGATCCTGGCCGGCAAGCCTCCGCTGGAAGGTCTTCCGTCCGTTTACGCGGAATCGGACTCCGAGGCTCGGACGCTCGTTCTGGAGCTGGAAGACAAGTATTCCGGGCTGACGGTTTATCTGAACTATACCGTCTACGAAGGCTTCGACGCGATCGCCCGCTCGGTCCGGTTCGCCAACGGCGGCAAGCGGCAGCTGCGCCTCCTGCACGCCTTCAGCGCGAGCGTGGACATGCTGAACAAGTCGGACTACGAGATGGTGTATCTGGCGGGGGCTTGGTCCCGCGAGGCGCACGTTCGCCGCAGGCCGATCGGCCCCGGCGGCTCCCGCATCGAGAGCCGCAGAGGGATGAGCGGCCATCAATTGAACCCGTTCGTCGCGCTGGCAAGCCCGAAGGCGGACGAGGATCAAGGGGAAGTATTCGGCTTCAGCTTCATATACAGCGGCAACTTTGCGGCGGACGTCGAGGTGGATCCGTTCGGCTCCACCCGCGTCTCGATCGGCCTCAATCCGTTCGATTTCGCTTGGAACCTCCCGGCCGGCGAATCGTTCCAGACTCCGGAAGCGGTCATGGTTTACTCGAACGGCGGCCTGGGCGATATGTCCCGCACGTACCACAAGCTGTACCGCACCCGGCTGTGCCGCGGCGCGCACCGCGACAAGGAGCGGCCGATCCTCGTCAACAACTGGGAAGCGACCTACTTCGACTTCAACGCGGACAAGATCGAGTCGATCGCCGAAGCCGGGGCCGAGCTCGGCATCGAGCTGTTCGTGCTCGACGACGGCTGGTTCGGCAAGCGCAACGACGACACGACGTCGCTGGGCGACTGGTTCGAGGACCGGAACAAGCTGCCTAACGGCCTCAAGGATCTGGCCGAACGCATCAACTCCCGCGGCCTCAAGTTCGGACTCTGGTTCGAGCCCGAGATGGTCTCCCGGGAGAGCGAGCTGTACCGCGCCCATCCCGACTGGTGCCTTCATGTCGAAGGACGCCGCCGGACCGAATTCCGCACGCAGCTCGTGCTCGACTATTCGCGCCAAGAAGTCCGGGATTACATTTACGGATTGCTCAGCCGGATTTTCCGCGAGGTTCCGATCTCCTACATCAAGTGGGACATGAACCGGTGTCTGACCGAGGTCGGCTCGGCGGACGCGCCGCCGGAGCGCCAGCTGGAGATCGGGCACCGTTACGTGCTCGGCTTGTACGAGCTTCTGGAGCGCCTCACGGCGGAGTTCCCGCATATCCTGTTCGAAGGCTGCTGCAGCGGCGGGGGACGCTTCGACCCGGGCATGCTCTACTACATGCCTCAGACGTGGACGAGCGACGATACCGACGCGGTGGAGCGGCTCAAAATCCAATACGGGACGAGCCTCGTCTACCCGATCAGCACGATAGGAGCCCATGTCTCCGCCGTTCCGAATCACCAGGTCGGCCGCTATACCCCGCTCGAGATGCGCGGCGACGTCGCGATGTCGGGCAACTTCGGCTACGAGCTTGATCTGACCAAGTTCACCGACGAGGAGAAAGAGATCGTCAAGAAGCAGGTCGCGACGTACAAGGAGATCCGTTCGCTCGTCCAGCAAGGGGACCAGTACCGGCTCATCAGCCCATTCGAAGGCACGGAGACGTCCTGGATGTTCGTGTCCGAAGACAAGAAGGAAGCTCTCGTCTTCTACTTCCGCGTGCTGGCGGAGCCGAGCGCGCCTCCGAAGTCGGTGCTGCTCCGAGGCTTGGACCCGAACCTCGATTATCAAATCGACGGAGAGGGCGAATGGCTCGGCGGCGACCGGCTGATGCAAGCGGGCCTTAAGATCGAGCACCGCACGGGAGATTATTTAAGCCGGATGTACCGTCTGCGTTCGCGCGCCTGACTTTCGGAGTCCGATCGTCTTCTTTTCCGCATTGCTACAATGGCAAGCCCTCTGACTTTGCGAAGCAGGGGGCTTGCCTGCGTTTGGGGCTCAGAAAACGTTTTTTTGCTCTTGATCGAGGATAATCGAGTATAATAGAAACAAGGTGAAAGATGGCTAACCGTGTCCGCGAACCGCGGACGGCGCCGTCTTTTCGTTTGAACAAAGGGGTAAAGCACGCCATGAAAAGACGAATGCCGCGACTGCCGAGCAGGCTGGCGATTCCGGCGAGCCGGATGGAGACCAAGCTTGCGATCGTGTTTCTGTTCTTGATCATTCTGCCCATCGGACTTATCAGCTATATCTCGTCGATACGGTATTCGGATACAATCGAGAAGAACACCGTGACCTATGCGACGCAATTGACCGACCGAATGATGAGCAAGCTGGACGATTACATGCTGGACATGAAGAAAATCTCGATCCTTCCCTCTTATNTGGCGGAGCTGAAGGANGGGCTCAAGATGTCCAACANCCTATACGACGGCAAGATGAACNGNAATGANGACCTAACCGACCTATCCCCGGAAGAGCAGACGAGAACCATCGAAATCCAGCGCAAGATCGGCAGCAACGTCAATCTGCTCAACAACATCAAGAGCGGCACGAATTCCTTTTACATGTTCGACCGTTACGGCCATGTCTATTACGAGACCAAGAACCAACGGATTCGGGCGGATCTCGCGACCGTCTATACCGAGTGGAGCGAGAAAGCCTACGCCGCCCACGGAACGCCGGTCCTGCTTAGCACGCAGGAGGTAGCGAACTCTCCGAATGCGAAACGTTACGTCTTTACCGTCGTGCGGGAGCTGATCGACCCGGCTTCTTACGCTAGGCTTGGAGTGATCGCCCTGGACGCCAACATCTCGGTCATCGAGAACATCGTCAAGGATCTCGATACCGCGACCAAAGGGCAGACGATGATCATCGACAACGACGGCAAGGTCATCTACGACAGCGAGAAGAAATACTTGACGCAGAATTGGACGAGAAACGATCTGATGGAGCTGACGAACAATTCGCACGGCAGCTTCCATTCGGACATGGACGGCGAGCCTTCGCTGACGATCTATAAGCAATCCTCGGAGACGGGCTGGCGGGTGCTGATGACGATCCCCCAGGAGCAATTGATGGAGGATGCGACCCTCACCCGCAATTTCACGATTATATCGGCGAGCGTGATCATGATTTTCGCCCTGCTTATCTCGCTCGTTCTCGTGTTTGCGCTTACCCGGCCGATGAGATCGCTGGTCAAGCTCATGAAGGAAGTGCAGACCGGCAACATGGACGTCGTGTTCCCCGTCGTGCGGCGCGACGAGATGGGGCTTGTCGGCAGCGCCTTCAATCGGATGATCGACCGCGTCAAGACGCTGATCTCCGATATCGTCGTGATGGAGAAACGCAAAAAAGAGGCGGAGCTGCAATCGCTGCAAACGCAGATCAATCCTCATTTTATCTATAACACGCTGGAATCGATTCGGATGACCGCCGTCCTGAATGACGATAATGAGGTTGGCGAAATGACGAGGCTGCTCGGGAAGCTGCTGCGCTACAGCATCCATGCCGGAACCGAGACGGTGCCTCTCGAACAAGAATGGGATCATCTCCGGATATACGTTCAATTGTTGAATTACCGCTACGGGAACCGGTTCAAGCTCGAGCTTCCGGAAGACTCGGAGATTCGGATGAACGTCATGAAGCTGCTCTTCCAGCCGATCGTCGAGAACGCCGTTTACCACGGAATGGACGAGGACAAGACCGGCATGAGGATAAAGATCGAGCATCAGCTGGAGGGCGCCGATCACCTTTTCCGCGTGATGGACGACGGGGTCGGCATGGATGAGGCCAAGCTGTCCCAGCTTAGAGCGGGTCTTCGGGAGGAATTGGCGGAATGGGACGGACACGGAATCGGACTTCGGAACGTCAACGAACGGCTTAAGCTCCGGTACGGGGAACCATACGGCATCGGTATCGAGAGCGAGCCCGGCGTCGGAACGACCGTTATCGTCCGGATCCCGCAAGCCCACATGAAGGAGGAATAGCAAATGCTTCGTATCGCGATCGTAGACGACGAAGAGAGAATCCGGCTTGGCCTGGCCAAGCTGATCCAACAGGCAGGAGAAGCGTACGAGGTCATCGGTTTATATTCAAGCGGGCAAGAGCTGCTCGACGCGCTGTCCGAATCGCAGATCGATCTGATCATCACCGATATCAAAATGCCGCAAATGAACGGGCTCCAACTGATCGAGAAGGTACAGCAACGCAAGCCGAAAATCAAATTCGCGATCGTCAGCGGGTTCAACGACTTCGCGTTCGCCCGGCAAGCGCTTCGCAACGGCGTCGAGGACTATCTGCTCAAGCCTGTCGATCAGAACGAGCTGTTCCAATTGCTGCAGCAGGTCAAAACGCACGTGGAGCTGGAGCGGTATCGGAAGACGGTAGCCGTCGACGAGCATATCCGGCTCCTGCTTCGCAACGACATCGAACAGCTGCCTTCCCACATGATTCAAGAAGCGAACCGGGAGCTCAGCCAGACCCCGCTGCTCAAGGACCATTATGCCGTCATGATTCTTCACGAGGAGCAGGAAGTGAGCGCCGAGCGCGTCGAGAAGCTGATCTCGGGCTGGGCGAGGGAGTTCCGGATCTTGAGCTGGGAGCCGCGCCAGACGGTCATTGTCATCGCGATCGGCTCGTCGGACCACGCGGATACCGCGAAGGAGCTGGGGATGACGCTTCTGCAGAAGCTGCCCGCCTTCTCCAAGGCAAGGCTCGGGATCAGCGCGATCAATCAAAGCGCCTTGAAGCTAAGGGAGACTTATCGCTCGGCGCTCGGGGCTCTTGAAGCGGCTTGGTACGAATCGGGCACGAGGGCGTTCGCGGACGCGTCCCACGCAAGCAAACGTACCGAAGAGGGACTTCAGCTGCAGCGTTACTTGGACAAGGAGCTGAGCCCGGCGCTGCACCTGCTCGATTTCGAACGGGTGGATGCCATCCTTCAAAGCTGGAAGCAGGATGTTCTCAAGCACCAATTGCCCTGGTTCTTCTTGCGGGAGAGCTGCTCCTCGATCCTGGCGAAATTACGCGACGAAAGAAGGGCTCGCAGCCTCGCTTCCTCGGATTCGGAGGAGGAAGCGGAGAGATGGATTCCGAGCCGCTTTCTGGACTGGCAATCGTTCGCTGCCGAATTCCTGGCCGCCGTAAACGAGCAATTGCAGCAGCTTAAAGACGAAGGCAAGACGAATCGCGTCGTCGAGACCGTCAAAACCTATATCGACAAGCATTACAAAGAAGAGCTGGAGCTCAACCGGCTTGCGGAGACCGTCTTTTTGACGCCGAGCTACCTAAGCAAGCTTTTCAAGACCGAAACCGGCGAGACGATCACCGACTACATCATCTCCGTCCGCATCGAGCATGCTAAAGACCAGCTCAGCAAGGACAACGGAATGAAAACGTACGAGATCGGAGAACGGGTCGGTTACCCCGATCCGGCCTATTTCAATAAAGTGTTCAAAAAAATAGTAGGAATGACTCCCAAAGAATACAGAGAAAGGGCAAGACGCTAACGAGAAGCTAAGTTAGGTTGCAGTTATCTAAAATCAAGACAAGGAAAACAAACAGAAAACATTAAAAAGATAATCTTGAACCATTATAATGAACGTAACAAGCTTGAAAGCGATGCCACTTGTCGGTGCTTCGAGCCAAGGAAGCAGGAGGTTGTTATGTTCAATTTAAGCTACAAAACACAGCGGATTCTTATTTTATTCGGATTCCTTCTGATTCCTGTCCTTCTCTCCTTAACCTTTACTTACATTCCAGCCGCGTCATTGCTGTACTTCAGCTTTACGGACTGGACCGGTTTGGGTTGGGAGATGAACTGGGTCGGTCTGGATAACTATAAGGAAATTTTTAGCCGTCCCGAAATTTTCGGCGTGTTCAAGAACAACGCCTATTACTTCGTCGGCGGTCTGATCCAGACGGCGATCTCGCTTTATTTCGCGGTTATTCTGACCAATCGCCTGAAAGGCCGGAACTTCTTCCGCGTCATGCTGTTCCTTCCGTACGTTCTCCATAGCGTGGCGGTCGTCATCATGTTCCGGAACGTTTACCATGCGGAATACGGCTCGCTGAACATTTTCCTGGACGCGGTCGGCCTGAACTCTTGGCAGCAGGAATGGCTCGGCAATCCAAGCCTCGTCAACATCTCGCTCGCGTTCATCTCGATGTGGAAGTTCATGGGCCTTAACATGGTCATCTTCATCGGCGCCATGCAATCCATCCCGAGCGACCTTTACGAAGCGGCCAAGATCGACGGCGCGAATTCGTGGCAGAGCTTCCGGTTCATCACGCTGCCAAGCATCAATGGCGTCGTGCAGCTGATGCTGATCATGTCGCTGGCCGGCTCTCTCGAAGCCTTCGATACGCCTTACATCATGATGAAGGGCGCCAACGACACTTCGACGTTCGTCATTCAAACCGTGGAAATGGCATTCAAATTCCAGAAGGCGGGTCTCGCTTCCGCCATGGCTGTTGTCCTCCTGATCATGGTGTGCATCTTGATCGGCATCCAAAAACTCATCTTCAAGGAGGAGAAATAATCATGGAAGTCCGCCCTCCGTTATGGGTCACCCTGGCCAAATACATTTCGCTTCTCGCCGCCATGTTCGTGGTCTTGTTCCCGATCTACTCGATCTTCGTAGGGGCGTTCAAGACCAAAGAAGAATATTACCAATCCGGCCTCGGCTTGCCGCAGGATTGGTTCAACTTCGATAACTTCTCTCGGGTATACGAAGTAGGCAAGCTCGGTCTCGGCTTCAAGAACATCCTGATCATCCTCGTGATCACGCTTATCGGCAACATCATTCTCGGAACGATGGTCGCCTATGCGCTCGGACGCTTCGACTTCAAGCTGAAGAAGCTCATCATGGGCATGTACCTGATGGCGACGTTCATTCCGATGGTCACGACTCAAGTCGCTACGTTCACGGTCGTTAAAGAACTCGGCCTGTACAACAACCTCGGAGCCCCGATCCTGATCTATCTGGGAGCGGACGTCCTGCAGATTACGATCTACTTGCAATTCATTCGCAATATCCCGAAGGATCTGGACGAGAGCGCGATGGTCGAAGGGGCTTCGCTGTTCAAGATCTATCGCTCGATCATCTTCCCGCTGCTGACGCCGGCGACGGCAACGCTGCTGATCCTGAAGACGATCAGCGTTTACAACGACTTCTATACGCCTTACCTGTATATGCCAAGCCAGGATCTGCGGGTCGTATCGACGGCGCTCTACGCCTTCATCGGTCCGAACGCCGCCCAGTTCAACGTCATCTCCGCAGGCATCCTGATCATCTTTATCCCGACCGTTATCGTCTTCCTGTTCATGCAGAGATACATTTTCTCGGGCGTGACGAGCGGAGCGGTCAAGTAAGCTCGGCTATGTCCGGATAGGCTCGCGAGGAGTCGGCTATTTCCTAACGCAAACGAGTGTGTTATGATAACAGATAATTTGTTATCGACTATTCGACATGCGTGGGAAAGGGCCGGCTCATTTTATGTCCAAAAAAGTAACGATGCAGCAAATCGCGGATCACGTCGGAGTGTCCAAGTTCGCGGTCTCCAAAGCTTTAGCCGGCAAATCCGGAGTAAGCGCTGACACGAGAGAGAAAATCATCGGGGCGGCGACGCAGCTCGGCTATTTCGTGCAGAAGAAAGCGAAGCCGGCTAATGCCCGCGCTCCGCTTCCGGAATCCGCCGGCAAGTCTCAGCGGGATACGATCATCGTTCTTATTCCCAACGTTAGATATCAGAATCGGCATTCCTTCTACTGGGGCCGAATCATCGACGGCATCACGAACGGCTTGGAGGAGCACCAGATCGGCATCATGATCGTGACCGAGCATATTACCGACAACTTCGCCAAGCTGATCAATCCGGACGGCGTGCTCGGCCTGATCGGGGTCGGGTTGATCTCCAACCAATTGCTGCTCGAGATTCGCAACCTGGGCATTCCGTTCGTCATGGTCGACCACGAGGACCCGCTCATTCCGTCGGATTCGCTCTTCATGAACAACTTCGAATGCATGCGCAGGGTGACGAATTATTTGTTAGGCAACGGTCACGAACGCCTGCAGTTCGTCGGCAACATCCGGTATTCGAAGAGCTTCTCCGACCGTTGGCTCGGCTACCGCTCCATGATGGAGGAGATGAACGTCGAGCTGGACCAATGGCCGGAGCTGCTGACCTTCGAAGGCGACAACCGCTCGGAGATGACGGAGACGCTGGAAGCGATCATTCATCGGTATATGGAAGAGAAGGAGCTGCCGACCTCGTTCGTCTGCGCGAACGATTCGATCGCCTTATGCGTGATGACCGTGCTGATGAAGCTCGGCGTCGACATCCCCGGTGAATGTACGGTAACGGGCTTCGACAACATCGAGGATGCCGCGCTCTGCAAGCCGACTCTCAGCACCGTTCACGTCAATAAGGAAGCTCTCGGCCAACGCGCCGTCGAGACGCTGCTCTGGAGAATCGCGCACCCGGACAGCCCGAAGGAGAAAATTCTTCTCTCCGGAGATTTCGTATTACGAGAATCGACGGCCCCGGCTTCGGCGGCGGCATCGATGTAGTTTAGTTAGGCGCTTAGGCGCAAGGACTGCAACGCTTCTTCGGAAGGTTGCGGTCTTTTTTTCGTTTAAATGGGATTGCAGCTTTGCAGCTTGTATTTTCGCCCATCCTGCCTGCTTGTTATTGACTTCTCACCCTGGGGTGATAAAATGCTGATTGTGAGATGTTATTAAAATAGAGAAACAAAAGAATAACAATAATAACATTTTGGTTTACAAAACTGACGTTGAGGAGTGAGCAACATGAACACGTGGTCGGAGACGGTATGCGGGATGACTTGGGGCTGGACCGGCGTCCGCGGCACTTGGACGGGCGAGGCCGCCGATCGTTCGATGGAAGAGATGGCGAAGCTCGGAGTCAACTGGGTGGCGATCGCGCTCGCGGCTCTGCAGGAGCATCCGCAATCGACGACGATTCCTTTCCGCGAGGAGCCTACCGTTACGGATGCCGAGGTTCGCCTCGCGATCCGCAAAGCCAAGTCGCTGGGCCTCAAGGTGTGCCTGAAGCCGGTCGTCAATTGCGCGAACGGCACGTGGCGCGCTCACATCGGGTTCTTCGACAACGACATTCCGGGAGAGCCGACTTGGCGGGAATGGTTCGCTTCCTATGGCGAGTTCATTAAGCACTACGCGGCGATCGCCGAAGAAGAGGGTTGCGAGATGTTCTGCATCGGCTGCGAGATGGTCCAGACGGACAAGCGGGAGGCGGAATGGCGCCGGCTTATCTCGGAGGTTCGCCCGATCTACGACGGGCTGATCACCTACAACTGCGACAAGTATCAAGAAGGCTACGTCGCTTGGTGGGATGCGGTCGACATTATCTCCTCCAGCGGCTATTACCCGATCGGCGAATGGGAGGAGCAGCTCGACCGCATCGAAGGCGTCGTGAAGAAGTGGAACAAGCCTTTCTTCTTCATGGAAGCCGGATGTCCGAGCCGCGAAGGATCCCCGAACCGTCCGAACGATTGGTCCCTTCCGGGCGGCCCGTCCGAGGAGGCGCAGAAGCGGTACTACGAGGACATGTTCGCGACGAACGCGAAACGCGACTGGATGAGGGGCTTTATGCTCTGGGACTGGCCGGCCAAGCTGTACGACGCTTCCGAAGCGGCGGCCAACGACAATTATTGCATGTACGGCAAGCAGGCGGCGGACGTCGTGCGCGATCATTATACGAACCTATTGAAAAAATAAACGAGACCATAGACTGAAGGAGACGGGAACATGAGCGAACTCTCTACGGCGCAATGGCGCGAGCAGTTGACGTCCGAGCTCAAGGACAACATCCTGGGCTACTGGATCAAGAACACGGTGGATAACAAGCACTTCGGCTTCATCGGCGAAATCAAGAGCGGCGGAGAAGTCGTGGAAGACGCGGAGAAAGGCTTGGTGCTTCACGCGCGCATTCTGTGGACCTTCGCGTCCGCTTACCGCACTTATAAAGACGATGTTTATCTGGTGATGGCTAAACGCGCCTACGAGACTTTGCGCACGAAGTTCTGGGATTCCGAATTCGGCGGTCTCTATTGGATGATCGACGTGAACGGCAAGGCGACGGCGGACAAAAAGCAAGTGTACGGCCAAGCGTTCGTCATTTACGCTCTTGCCGAGTTCGTTCGCGCGACGGGCGACCAAGAGGCGCTCGCTTGGGCGGGCGAGATCTACAAACTGCTCGAGAAGCATGCCTACGATCCCGTGCACCTCGGCTACGTCGAAGCGCTGGCGCGCGACTGGACCGAGACGGCGGAGCTGAGCCTCAGCGGCAAAGACCTGAACGAACGCAAGTCGATGAATACCCATCTGCACGTGCTGGAAGGCTACACGAACCTTTATCGCGTATGGAAGCCGGAGGGGCTGCGCGCGAAGCTGAAGGAGCTCATCGAGGTTCATTTGGACAAAATCATCGATTCGAGCACGCACCACTTCCTGCTGTTCTTCGACGACGAGTGGCATTCCAAGACGCCTCACGTGTCCTACGGCCATGACATCGAAGGCAGCTGGCTGCTCTGGGAAGCGGCCGAAGTGCTCGGCGACGAGGAGCTTCTCCCCCGCGTGAAGGAAGCGGCGCTTCTAATGGCGCGCGCGACGCTGGAGCAGGGCGTCGACAAGGACGGCGGCGTATACAACGAGTTCGACGGCGACGGCCATCTGGACGACTCGAAGGATTGGTGGCCGCAAGCCGAAGCGATGGTCGGCTTCCTGAACGCTTATCAGCTGTCCGGAGATTCCGTTTACCTGGACGCCTCCAAGAAGAGCTGGACGTTCATCCGCGATTATATCAGCGACCGCGACGGCGGCGAATGGCATTGGCAGGTCACGCGCGCCGGGGTTCCGGTTCGCGCCGAAGATCAACCGAAGGTCGGAGCGTGGAAGTGTCCTTACCATAATAGCCGCGCATGCTTCGAGGCGCTTGAGCGCATCAATTTCTAAGAGAAGAGGGATAATGGAATGAGCAATTGGATGGAGCAATTGAAGAGCTTGGCCGCTAAGCAAGAAGAGTTGATAGCAAGGCCGAACCCGGCCGTCGTGCCCGGCAACGGAATCTTCTATCGCCACGAACACCCTGTCGTCACCGCCGAACACGCTCCTCTGTACTGGCGTTACGACCTGAACCCGGAGACGAACCCGCACCTGATGGAACGCATAGGCGTCAACGCCGCTTTCAACGCGGGCGCGATCGAGCTGGACGGCAAGTTCTACCTGATGGTTCGCGTAGAAGGCGCGGACCGCAAGTCTTTCTTCGCGGTAGCCGAGAGCGATTCCCCGACGGAAGGCTTCCGCTTCTGGGATTACCCGGT
>Ga0065721_10051423_pt1 | contig 14845 bp, 15 predicted proteins | sample Mesricmetagenome_FD_59108 | JGI IMG/M metagenome (GOLD analysis project Ga0065721, IMG submission 59108) | Mesophilic microbial community from rice straw/compost enrichment Sample: eDNA_1 v2 (version 2) | ecosystem: Engineered > Solid waste > Grass > Composting > Bioreactor | place: USA: Davis... | reverse complement strand
GATCTGAGGTCAAAATAAGTGTCCATTAATATTTTGTTGTTCGGTTTTATTCTTTCTAGTTTCGTATTAGACGTTCACGTTTTTGGTGCAATCACTTTTTAGCACATTTAGGGATTTTAGTTGTATATTTCAGCAAGAGTGATATCATTTCATCATCATTGTTCTCAATAGTCGATAAAAAGGCATTTTTATCAAGACAATTCGGATTGGCGCCTTTTCTAAAAAATATTTGGTCCAACTCAAATGTCCAAGCTCAACAGAGATCTTTAAATATGCATTGAAATTTTGGAGATTAATATTTTTTTGATATAAAGTTCCCCGTCAAACAGTTTTATTTTAAATTATTGATTATGGTGATCATGACGACGGTAATAATCATGAAGTCGAGCCATAGACAAACTACTAGGAAGCAAATTGACCGTTCGAATCCTGTGTGCATTTGGCATATCAACCAATTGTTTTTCCCCGGTGACCAAATCTATCGTGAAAAAGTTATAGTTTCTTAACTGAATAAAAATTATTCCATTATCATACCAAATTTTATTAATGGCATGACCTGTATCCACTGTGTATAAATTTTGTTTGGTATTGTTTTTGGTATCCCCCTTAAAATTGGCCAGGTTAGGATTGGCTCCCTGATTTAGAAGTTCTATGGTCATATCAGTATGTCGATTACAAGCAGTCATCCATAAACAAGTTGATCCTTTTTCATTTTGCCAATTTATATTGTCCAGTGTGGCATACGGAATGATAACATTAAATAATTCCGTATTATTTTTTTCACAAGCAATAAATAATGGCCATGTTTTTCCGGTGTCTGTTTCAATTATTTCGAATGGATCAGCTTTGCCATCGGAAATTAATCTTTTGATAATTGACAATTGATTTTTAGATGGTTTACTCAGTGTCGCAACATGATGTTTCCAAGAAAAATTTTCCAATTCCGGAATTTTATAAAGGGCCGTCAAAAAATTGTTTTTGAACAAATAATCAAACCCAACGCTTTCATTTTAGATTGCAACCATAATTTAATAGTGGTGTTGGGAGCATAATCTATCATGTCAATAGTGATTTCCACAATTTCATCATCCACCAAATGTTGGGCGGTCACAGTATAGTGACGATTCAAACATGTTTGCAAAAGCGATCGCCCATTAGCGCTGGGCCTGGCACCATAACTTTTCAGAATGGTATATGTGGTATAATAACCGTACAAAATGGCATAGTCCATGGCATTGAAACCATGACTATCCTGAGTATTAACATCCCACAATTTCAAATCTAGTAACATTCTCAAAACTTCATATCGACCCAGACGTGTGGCCTCAATAATGCTGGGATAATTTACAATATCACTGTAATCACCATTCAAATCAGACAAAAATTGATTTAATGGATGAATCACTTTATTTTGCCGGCACAGCCACAAAACATTTGCGATGGACTTGGATTTGTCAAATTGTCTAAGATCACTAATTGAGGCTCTGATAACTTGCCATGAATCATTTCTCGGGCTGGTTCTCGAACTAGTGGGTTCGTCCAATTTATCAGGTTCATTAGAACTTGAACTGAACATAATGGCAGGTCTAAATGACTGAGATGTTTTGGATGTTTGGGATGTTTTAGTGGCAAAAGTTCCCTCAAACTTCATGTCACTCAATTTTAGTTTGTCTACGGTTTCGCCCATGGTGATAGATTTGAGAGTCGTCATTAAGGTTTGAAATCTGCGATAATTGTCAGATTCCGAATTAAGTCTGACCAAAATTGATTTGGATCTTTGGTTGAGCAATTCGATATGTAATTTGTTATCAATTCTTGATAGTTCTTCCGGATTCAGTTTGGACAAATTTAGTATCTCATCGGCAATTTGGTCGACCAAATAACTATACCACAGTTCCCAAAGTTTATCGTCATTATCTGATGCATCATATACATCAATAATTTCCACTGGCAAATCAATTATCTCATCAAAAATTTTAATACTAATAATGTAACTCTGACTAAAATCTAAATTCGTGGTATTAATCCAATATTTGGTGGTACCTTGAATTCGAGCTATCACATGCAAATTATCCGAAACAAATTCCAATGGCACGGTAGATTGTCTCTCAATGAATTCTATAATACTGTTAATTTTACTAGACAAAATATCAGAATCCTCACTCGGATTGGCGTATCTGTATGCTCCCTCAGTGGTGCCAATTTGTCGCAACTCATTCAAAAAATTAAAATCATGTGATCCACCGAAGCCAACAGTGTGAACGGTATAGTCACGATTCCAAATTCTGTTATAATGTCAGTTCGCAACAAGTTTGGCAAATTAACACGATCACGACTGTTATCTTCACCGTCCGTCAAAAAAATAATGATCGCGTTAGTAATATTGACATTGGATGCATATTTTTCCAATGTTGACACAATTTCTTTGAAGGCGGATTTAAAGACTGTTCCTCCGCGACTCGTAATATTTTTGATAAGAGCCATATAATCTATTTTGGGACGCCTTATATCAATATCAATAGCATTGGCTCTATCATGATATGTAATTATTGTGGACAAAATGTTGTCATGATCATAAACTGTATCCACAATTCTTTCCAAAGAATATTTCGCTTGGTTAATGGCACTCCCTGCCATAGAACCACTAATATCAATTACTGGAATCAAAAGTAATTTGGTTTGATAATGTGTGGTCAGTGAAATAATTTCAAGTTGTCCTATTCTGGTTTGATAAACGGATCGCTTAGATAGTTGATGCAACTTGGCCAAAAAAGTTGGTTCTGGATCATCGGATACTGATGAGACATTTGATTTTAATTGTTCCAATTCTTTTCGTTTGACTTGCTCCACCAAATAAGCAATGTTAATCAAAACAGGTGCCCGATCGGCGCCAAAAGAACTTAAGTCTGTCCTGCATAACGGACAATTGCTGGACCTATTCAAATGTTGTATCATGGGATCTCTGCAAATGGCACGGCCACAACATGGCAAAGAAATGGGATTTTCCAACCAAGTCAAAGTAATGGGACACTGCAATTCCTCTACAATAGAAGGATCCATGTTAACTAAACGATAATATGTAATTAAAATATATACTCATTAGAGTTAATTTGAATAAATTTTTTCCCAAAATGATAATAACATTAAAAATATTATTCAAAATCACAACCACCGATTATGAATTATAATTTGTTTGCCAACTCACTTCTTATGATTGGCAATAAATTTATTGTTTGTATGATGAATATGATTCCAGAAATAAATATTAACTACCATTTTCCATTACATATTTGAGTTCAATGTATTATGCTGTCGGATTAATTGGCGTTAACATCAACCAACTAAAAAACAATTCAAAAATCTTAATTTTCCACACACTCATTATGCCGATGAAGACACCATACAACAAGCTCACGTGTATGCTCTCCTGGTTAGATTTATACAGGCCAAAATCTAAGCCAACAAAACTAACATTCAAACATTTCCAACATATATATCTGAATTTAAGTCATTTCATTTTTTCATGATGCCATAATAACATTGTGACATTATGAAAAAACCTCAGTTATCGTCTCCGGAATTAAACAGGTCGTGTATCTAATAGTATGCACCTAATGTGGATTTGGGTCAAAAAATTGACTAATACTTGGCAATGTTTTTTTCCCAGCATTAGACACATTAACTGGATGATCCATGATTTCGCGTGGACTAAAAACTGTTTTAAGATAGGTAAAGTGAGCTTTTATTTCAGACAAAATGTCTGGCACCACTGCATCGACCACCATGTTATCAAGTTCGGTAATTTGTTCCTTGATGTGATTGGGTAAATGTTTGGCATGTTGCAAGAAGATAGATCGCATAACTATTTGTAGAGTGGTCTCATCTTGTTTTTCAATCATATATTCACCATTACTTCTGCGAAAGACTTGTATGATAATTTGTTTTTGTATTAGGTCTACGTTCTTTGGATGGAAAAAAATTTTAGCCAGCAAAGATTCTTGTTGCAAACCTCGTAATGAATCTTGTGCCATTTGATAATAATCATCATGATGTGCCTGGAACAAGACAAATGGCGCTTTTCTGATATCCTGACTGGTCAATGGTTTGGTGATAATACCTTTTGGTAAACTCATTATTTCCTAAAACTAGGATCGAATTTATTATACATCATTTGCACTTGTACAAAAAAATTGATTTAACTGTCCCAGAAAAATTGACAATTTAAATTAATTATCATAATAATTGCTTAAGGCAATAATTATAATCATAATCATAACAATGTATCCATACGTTTACGAAGAAATGTTGGACCGACTCCAGAGTGCCAAAAGTCAAACTGGTGAGAAAAAAAATGTTTTGCCAGCTATCAAGGTCACCATCAAAAATCGCCGCAGTATTATTTCCAATTTTGCTGACTATTCTAAAATCTTAAATCGACCAGCAGATCATATTCGCACTTTTTATCGTATTGAGTCCGGCATGGAAAATTCGATTAATGACAGTGGGCAACTAATTATTCAAGGTTACTATCAGGAAAGCAAATGTGAGACCGTCATGAGAAAATATGTGGAAGAGTATGTACTATGTAAACAATGTAAGTGCATAGACACGGAATTGGTGAAGAGTGATGGCTTGACATTTTTAGAATGTCACCAATGTTTGGCCAGAACAAGCATGGGTAAAACAAAAAATTTAATTTGAAATTGGATTACATCAAATAAATTAATAATTAATAACCATATGAATTATGTGGTTATTAATTGTGACTCGAAATTTTGCTTAGAATATTCTAAATATATTGGGATATATTTTATGTTGAAACTTAGAGAGAAACAATGTAAGTTTCCAACAATTCTTGCTCCGACAAGTTAACATCGGGATCAGTATTTTGTTCAATTTTCTCGGAAGGATTATATTGTTTTAGTGTTTCGACACGAACTTCACGATGAATAAAATCATTTGGTTTGGACATGTCACGACTGATAATTTCCACAATGCCATCATTCCTTTGGTTCAAAACCAGACACCAACGATACAAGTTTTCCTCCAGAACTTCAATGGCCAATTCACCATTCTTGAAAGTGCCTGTAATTTCCCGAATGTTGGGTATCTCGGTGTCTTTACGCAAAAGAGTACCAATACGATTATTCATCAAAGGCCTAAAATATTTGGCAATCACTTTGCCCAAATCCTGTTCGTTATCCTCCATCATGCTGTCTATTAATTTCATAATGGCTTCGGGTGGTCGGTTGACGTTATTTAGAGTGTGTTCCTTACTGAAAGCATTTGTATTAATAATGGCTTTGTAATTTTCGTAGATCTTCCGCTGAATATCGGCCAGATTATAGCGTCGGCCAATGATATTGTGTGTATATATTTTATATTGGCGCTCACATTGATATGGTGACCCAGGCACCACCGGTACAATGTCCTTATAATTACTATCAATCATGACAAGATAACCATAATTGGGCACATAATAAGAAATACCATTTATGATATATTTCCAATAACCCATTGCTTTGCCGTGGGTGGGCAAATCTTTGATATAAATATTATCCTGAATGGTCATTTTTCTAATGTAGATGCCATGTAATTGCATAACATAGAGGGCCGAAACTATTTGGAACAGAATGCCTAACCAAACTGGCTCACCATGATAACCATGACTTATCATTTTCTTGCGAATACCATCTTGTTCATATATTCTGGAAGCCCATTGATATAAATTGTGTGTTGGTGCCTCCGTGATTAGAATCAATGTGTTGCCACTATATCTTTGTAATGACGGATCTACTTCATCTGGTAACTTTGGAACGGTTGCCACATATGATAATAAAGAAAGAGGACGATCTATGATTACGTCGGGTTTAACTTTGGAGAGCAAATTATTAAATTCCAAAAATCTTTGAAACTCCCTGGTCAACATATCTTTTTGGGTCAGACAATTTTTCTTGAGCGAAAAGAAATCAATGTTTTTGTTCGGACAAAAGAAAAAGGCATAAAGAATGGGGAAGTTGGGTGATTGTTTTTTCTTGACAATATTTTCCCTAATATATTGATAATAAACCAGTTCACGCCAAACATCATATTGTGGCCAAATTTCTTTTTGTCTGTATTTGTAAGAATAATATTCGGCATATGATAGTGCGTATAATCGAATATTGAGACCAATAGAATTTGGAGCACAAACCACCATTTGACTTGGTTCATTAAGTCTGATTGGAAAACAAGAACGATAAATTAACAAACCAAATGGTAATCCTTTGTATGGATTGTTACTAATGGGACTATAAAAGTTGGGATTAAGTTCCATAAACTTAATGTAACTCAACAAAGTATTTTGGCCATTGGAATCCAAACTAATGTCTTCACCTTCATCTATTCTGACCAAAATTTGTCTAACATAATCATAAGTTTGCAAACGTTCTCCCAAAGTGGTGGATGTCATTTTTCCATCCTTCCCAGGAAGAATGTCTTCGTAAATTTGGTTCATGCGTACATGGTCTCCTGTCGGACCTGGCAAAATGATAGGATAAACGTTTTGCACTGGCATCTGAACATTGGGTCCACAACTAATGGCACTGGTCGGGGCAAATAAATTTTGATAAATTCCTGGCATAAATTTTTTGTTGGGTGCCAATTCAACCACGGGCATGAGTGGATTATAAACGCCATATGGACGTTGTTGTTTGGGATCCGGATTAAATACTTCCAATTTGAGTGATGGTTGCATGGTACTTGGATTTTCAACCCAAGTAGATTGAGTGATAGGAATGCCCGCTGACTCTTTTGTTCTTCTTGCGCGGCTTTTTGTTGGACTGCTGGGACCATTTTGGGTGCCCTGGGTAGCCTGCCCAGTTGTTTGGGCTTCAGCCATTTTGGCAGCATGAACTTCTTTAGCCACATTACTAATAAAGGGTGTCCCGGGTGAAGTTCTAGTTTGAATGACCGTTGGAATAACAGCTGGCACCGGAGCCTGACCACCTTGTTGCGGCAATCTATTTTGCTGATTTACCGAAAAAAAAAATTACCATTTTTCGGGATATTAAATTGGTTAGGATCACCACCCATTTGGTTGGTACCAAACATTTGAGCATAAGGTTGCATTTGCGGTGCAAAATTATTGGGTGATTTGAATGCAGAATTATCTTGATTTTGGTTGAGCTGGGATATGGCTGCTAAATATTTATAATAAGCATCTCCATCAGGTTGGGCATTCATTTGTGGCATGGCTTGTGGCATAGCTTGTGGCATAGTTTGTGGCATGGGATTGACCATGGGTGCAGCAAATTGTGCGGGCATTGTATTGGCACCAGGATTGAAACCATATTGTTGTGACAATTGTTGGGCAACCTGACTATAATTAGCTCCTGGCATACGACCCAATTCATTTGGCCCGAAACCCAATAAACCACCGATGGAATTAATTCTGGAAGCATCAGCATTCGGTTGTGAATTCAAGTTAAAATTGGATGGATTGGCGAGGAAATTATTCGTATTTGGCATGTTTTGCATAGCTTGCAAATTCTGAAAATTATTGGCATTTGTTAAGTTATTAACATATTCATTCAAATCCGATAGAGCATTAGCGTGATTACCAATGTGTCTTTGTCCATGATATTGTCGGAGTTTTGGTTGGTTGAGTTTTGATTTATTATGTTTGGATGGTGCAACTTCAGAATCTGTTACACTAATTAATTTAGAGGGAGTTTGAATTCGATTTTCTTCAGTTTCTTCCTCGAGATCATATTTGGATGATTGTTTCAGGGTTTTATTTTTGTTGTTCGATATTTTATGACTCATAATCTCTATATCATAATTAGAATATTTTTTATTTTCAGGAGAAACCTGGCCTAAATTTTCCGTGACAGTATTTAATTCGCTTTGGAAAATATCGAATCTGGGAGAATCCGAAACGAATGTTTGTTCGGTAGTTAAGTCATTGGGGAACTCATTTTTAAATCTGGCCATATTGTCATATTCATCGCTCAAATATTTTGTAGGCAAGATATTATTTTTATGGAATAATGGATTATTCAAAATATTTTTAGCGCGCAAATCGAATTTTTCCGAATCCGATAATGAATCCCAAAGTTCTTTGGTCAGGTAAATTTTATCGGATCTAATTTTTTTGGGCAGGATAGAATCAAATAATTCCACCAATTCAGAATGTTGTTGTATCTCAGGATTAATATGGTTCCATAAATAATTTAAGAATTGATAAATATCACCATAATTGGAATCTATTAATGTAATGGATTCTGATTGTTCAGTTTTCAAATAATTATTGGGTACCAAATCAGTAATTTCAGCCAAAAAGAAATCACTTAATTTGATTTGTGGATAAATAGTTCCATTATCTGATTTCAAGTAACAATCTATTAATTCTGGAATTAGTTGGTTGTAGCGAAAATTAGGATAAATATTGGTAATTTGATGAATGGTATCAATCACTTGATAAATAATGGTTTTAATGACTGGCAAAGTCAGTGGATATTCTCTCAAAAATTTATCCAATGTCATCAAACTATAAAATTTTTCCGTGATCTCCACAGAATAATATGTTTCGCGCTCCACCAATGGATTAACTTTTGGATAATCTACCAAATCTGATCCCTTGACGTCCACATTAATAACGGGCAACAAAATATTATTTGATTTTTCCGTGACAACTAATTCACTTAATAATGTCTTCATTATTTGGTTGACATTAACGGGGTCACTCATGTCATCTAAAACGTCGGGACCACTGTAAGGAATAATTCTGATGGTGGACATGTGAGTTTCACCTTTTCTCTTGAACCAAAGTTGTTTTACCGGATGACCATTACGCATGAGACCCGTCGGATAATCATTATCGTATTTAATGGGCGTTTGATCAAAAATAACATTCAAATCATAATCCGTTAACTTAAATCGTGTTAAATTTAAATCACCCACATCAATTAGTTTGGTTTGATAATTGCCACTTTTGGCATAAACTGCATTGTACAAATCTGTTATTAATTCATCCAATTGATAAATTCTATTATCATACTTGGCTACTTGATTTTCCATTATGATATAATATATATATAGTCACGATATTTTATGGACAATGGCAAAATTTTAGTTTTTTCGAGATTATGACATTATAATCTATATATCAATGCGATGGCACTATGTCATAATCTATATACCAAATCAAACGACACTTTGTCATTTAAATAAATATTTATAGACCTATAATATTAATAAATGTTTATCAAACTAGTTTCAAGTTTATTAGCTTGTACATCTATTCTGGCATTGTACTATGATTATGTTAACAGAAAATCGTTCCAAGAAAATTTCCCCAAAAAAAATAAAGTTGGTAAAAAATTATTATTGACAGGCTTTTTATCCATTGGTTCTGGTCTGAACGGATTGTCAGATAAACCCAAAATATCTGTCAATGGCAAAATATTTAACATTGATAAATGTCCAGTATTCAAAATTGACACAGTCACGCTCAAAAATAAATTACTAGGTTATCATAATCTTTCAACCAACACTGATTTTTTGTCATATGAATTAACTACTCCGATCCAACAATCTTACTGGATTATTCGTAACAATTTTGAATTTTTCTCCCCGCATGCTAAATTCAATAATAAATTAATTGTCTTGAAAAAGAATGCTGTTGTTCATTATACCAATACTCATACTCATTATTTAAATTATCACAAGCGTTTGGTTGAGAATTACATTCCGAATAATAGCAAGGTTACCATCTTTGCCAAAGAAATTAATGACGTTTACCGAGCGGAATTCATTGGCAATAAACGAGAAGTATTGAATGATATTGCCATCAAATATTATGGTATTTCGGACACATATACTAGTTTCTGGGTGGGAACATTAATTGGTTCTCTTTTTTATTTGGTCTATATTATTAAAAATTAATTTCTGAACTCTTTGGACAAATAAAGGTCGATAATATCAAAATATTATAACTTCATCATGGATTTCTTACATGACAAATGGCAACCAATCGCAGCCGGCTTAACTGCTATCGCATCGGCTTATTTTCTGGCCAAGGATGAGTCAAACAGAAAAAAATATCAAAAAATAATTGACAAGGAAAAATGTAATAATCATATTTTGATCACAGGAAATTTATGTTCTGCTACTTGTGAAGATCTTGGTGAAAAAAAATATATCAGTCAAGATGTTATATGTGTGGAAAAAGAAAAAATTTGTTCTGGAAAATTTAATTCGCCGGAATGTTTGTGTCCTATCATTGAAGAAAGAAAATGTCAAATGCGCATATTTTTAAAAAATAACAAGTACAAACAACTTTTAATAGGACACAATACTAAAATTCATTGGGATATCATCAATACTTATCATGATAAAAAAAAATATAATGATCATGCGCGGCCAATGATATCATAAAAGAAAAGCAATTAGTTGGTAATGTACCATGTACGGTTTATGGTGTTAAGAGATCCGATGATATTCTGGATGTCAAAATTATTAGATCCAAAGAAAAGGTACTCCAAGATTTGCCCAAAGAATATGGTATTTCCACAGTGAAAACTCTTGGATTGGCTACTTTATTTGGATCCAGCATTGTATATTTGGCACATAATTTGACCAACAAACGTTCTAGTTATGATTAACATGATTAACATGATTAAATATTAAATCTAATTCGTTATTAGATTCAATATTTAAAAAAATTTATTTTTTTATTATTTGAAATAAATAATTGATAACACCTATTTATACACAACAATTAGTAAAAAATGGATTCACACACAAAAAAAATAATATGTGGAAGTATTTCTTTTTTATCAGGACTCGTTTTGTGGGCAGACCTAAATAATCGCAAACGTTTTTCGAAATTGGTAAAAACAGGCAATGATGGTGACCATATTTTGACCAAAGGAGAAGTATGTAGTCAGACAGGATCGTATGTGGTTAAAGAAAAAAATATTATCAAATAACTACCGAAACCACTTACCAGGATCGTGTATTTTATGTGAATGGTAGAACTTTGGCTAGTATACCCGTGCCAGAAACTCACGATGTCAAAAAATTGATTTTGACCAATATCAAACCAAAAGATTCTATCATTACGGTGACATCCAAGGGAAAAATTGTCACAACTCCATTGAAAATTGGAGACCAAACTAAAATTTTCTTTAGTTCAACAGAAAATAAAATAAAAGATGATAAAATTATTGAAAGTAATTATTTGGAGTCCGGAAAATATCAAACTGTTTTCGGACAAAATGAACAATGGTATTAAAGTCCATGTGATTGGTGACAAGAAGGAAGTCATAAATCACGTCAAATCCGAGCATTATGGCATTTCCAACTTCGCCACTGCATTTTTGGGTTTGGGATTTGCTATGTCAACTGGTTACTTATTGCATGGTTTGGCCAACAAATATTCAAGTCGTAAATTATCATAATTAGGTAAGAAGTTTAATTGCTAAATAAATTTAGTATATATATTTATTTAGCATGAAAATTGTCATTGTTTTGTTGGTGATTCTAATTATTTTTTGTCTAATTAATTTTTGGCTTTACTATCAAGAAACCAAAAATCGATGTTTTTGGAATTTAACTGGATTGTCACCCAACATTGATGTTAGTTACTATATTTTGTTCACGAAAAATGGCTCCAGTAACAAAATAGATGATGCCCAAGTCGTTCCAACCAATTCTAGTTTGAATACCATCCAACAAGATTTTTATCAATTTGCTCAAAATTTTATGGCAACAAATGACCGAAATAGTCGTGCTGTTTTGTTATCAAATTATTTGGCACCCATTAATTTAACAGCCGAAGATGTCAGGAGAATAAATGGTAGATTGTCTTTTTGATGAAAAGATAAAGGCCATCTTGAAATATATTATAATTTACGACCTCTAGTGTCGTTGGGATTTGACATAACGATATCTGGCAAATAATGGATCTGTCATAATAATTCGATACGGAGTGGTAATTTCGGTATCCACCAAAATTCTGCCCTTTTTGTTGACATAGGGACCACCATTCCGATACGGTTCTGGGATGATCCGATGAACAAAATCAATGATTTCTTGTGGCGCTCCATTTTCATCATAAAACTGTGGGAAAAAACGTTTGCTGATGAGCGTATTAAAGAAATAATGAACATCATAATATCGATTTTGTTTCTTGGAAATATTAATTTTTTTGGTCCAGTCTGCATTAACTTTGTTGTTTTCAATGATGCCATCGATGCAGGCAAAATCAAAATCCCAAATTTTGATTTGCAAACCTATGTTGGGAATAACGAATTCCACATTATCCAAATTATATTTGTAAAAACGATTATTGGCACGATTTTGAGTGTCCGTTAACTGAACCAAAATATTATTGGCTTTCATATCATTATGTCGGAATGATGGATATTTCTCGTGAACTAATGCCAAGGTAAAAAGTAATTGGAATATAATGACTTTCCAAATTCGAGTAGTCATTGTGGTATAATTTTTTTTGATGTAATCCAACAAATCTCCTCCATTGCACCACTCACTAATCAAAATCGAAACGAAATTCTCAAAGTCACCAGCATGATATCTTTCGATGAATTCTTTATATGTTTTGTTTTTCTGATTGTTCAGATCTATGAATTTATCTACTTTGATAAAGTTAGTGATGCTAGCTTTAATGGTTCCAATAGGTAAAACAAAATGAGGTGTACTGCCATTAATGACAAAATAGGACAACAATTTGAGCATTAATAGTTCTGCATTTTCTGGCCGGCAAGAATTGTCCATATGTCCGTACTCATCTTTGGGATAGGCACAGACCTTGACAGCAAAAGCAACATTCTTATTGATTCGACTGACAGCCTTGAAGGTATGTCCGGTGGTACCACTTTTCAAATAAATTAATTTAACATTCATAGATGTTAACAAATCACCAATATTGACAATGGGTTTGTTCAGGCGTCCATTTGTGGCCGTTTCAGTGTTATAATTATCGAAATCAATCATGGGTCTCAATTTACTACTACCTTCCAAGATATGTTTGACGAAATCGATACGACATTCCGTTGGTTTTTTTTCTTCTGGTGATGAATAATTATTTTTATTTGTATAAGCCAACAAATTGGACATGAGTGCATCCTGATAAATGTTATTATCATCCTCGTCACTATTTGTATTGGTAAATTTAGTGCCAGGATATTTGGAATTAGATTGTGATAGCGTTTGTGATTTGTATTGGGAATATTTGGGTGTATTTTTGCGATTAGTATTTGAATTGGCATTTGGAATATATCCCAATATATTCTGAGCTTGATTTGGATTATATTTTGGCATATACTGAGCCTGATTTGGATTATATTTTGGCATATTTTGAGCCTGATTTGGATTGTAATTTCTATAATAATTTTGGTCATGACTGAAATTGTCAGAATAATTAAAATCATCGTCGTAATTATCATCAGAGTCATCAAATTCATAATTTCTAAGACCATCTCGATACATGGACGTGTGATTTCTATTCATGTTATTGTATTAATATTTGGCAAGTTATTTTTATAGCAATATTCGCGAAATCGTAAAATTATAATATATTTCAAGCAGTGTGGTTAAATATATTATATTTTTGTGCGTCGCATAAAGATCATTTTCTCCAAAAAACCTCATTAATTAATATAGTATGAACGATTCATTTTATCGAAAATATCTAAAATACAAACACAAATATTTAACTCTGAGGCAAAAAATTTATGGTGGAAATCCTAATGCACAAACTAATATAGCCAACAAAATAATTACCATCCCGAGCAAATTGTGTAAGTATATTTATGTCAAACCTCCAGATTCGGAACCAGGATATATGAAATTTGATGGGAATGCAAAGATATATTTCCAAACAATGTATCACATTAATGATTTGGATCTATTTTATTTGAATTATCTTTATCCATCGATTTTATTTCTGCAATATGTTAAAATTAACAAAATTTTATTTATTGGATTAGGTGGTGGACATATGCCTATGTTAATTCGAGATAAGTTTCCAAATTGTTGGATAGATGTTGTGGAACTCGATCCTGCTGTTTTAGAAGCTGCCAAATATCTTGGATTCAAACAGGATGATCGACTCCGAGTTCATATTGGCGATGGTAACGTTTTTATGGAAAAATCCAGTGGGCAAAATTATGATGCTATCATCATAGATTTGGATTGTGGAGAATCATTTAGATCATTCAATTTTGTGCATGCCAAGTCAGCTCTGAAACCTGATGGTGTATTGGTTATTAACTATCCACATCGCCAAGAGAACTTGTCTGAAAAATTGATCAAGGTTTTTCCAAATGTACTAGTTTATCCTGTTAATTCACAATATGTTTATTTATGTACGAACTCTAATATTTTGAAAACTAAGTTGAATCAAAACATGATCTCCGACCAAATGAAGAAACTTCGATATTGGCCAAATATTATTACGTTTGTTAATAATCTGAGTTCGAAATTACTTCAAACTAGGTATTAATTCTCAATTAATTCTCCAATAAAAATCTTATATAATGTTATATAGTTAAATGAATCTGCAAAGCCTTGCTTCTGATACTTACCAAAAACATAAGACATCATCAGAAATGAAAGAAATTGAATACGAGGAACACCGCATTCCCGCTTCTCCCCCTGAATTTGTAAATCGTCACAACTCGATAAATGCCTCGAAATTGAACAGTTTAATGAATAACACAAATCGCTCCAACTCTAACAATACTTCTACTTTGAACAGGTTGAATAACTCAAATTTTAACAGTCTAAGAAACAACACAAATCGCTCCAATTTTAATAATACTTCTACCACGAACAGTTT
>Ga0065721_10005409_pt1 | contig 14847 bp, 10 predicted proteins | sample Mesricmetagenome_FD_59108 | JGI IMG/M metagenome (GOLD analysis project Ga0065721, IMG submission 59108) | Mesophilic microbial community from rice straw/compost enrichment Sample: eDNA_1 v2 (version 2) | ecosystem: Engineered > Solid waste > Grass > Composting > Bioreactor | place: USA: Davis... | reverse complement strand
GGGAGCCTCGACCGGCTGGCGATCTCGGCCTGCGGCACCGCCTACTATGCCGGCCTGATCGGAAAGTACTGGTTCGAGCGCTATGCGCGCCTCCCGGTCGAGATCGACGTCGCCTCCGAGTTCCGCTACCGCGAGATGCCGCTGACGGGCCGCATGGCGGCGCTGTTCGTCTCGCAATCGGGCGAGACCGCCGACACGCTCGCGAGCCTGCGCTACTGCCGCGCGCAGGGCGTCAAGATCGGCGCCGTCGTCAACGTGCCGGAATCGACCATCGCCCGCGAGGCTGACGCGGTCTTCCCGACCATTGCCGGCCCCGAGATCGGGGTTGCCTCGACCAAGGCGTTTACCTGCCAATTGTCCGCGCTCGCCGCGCTCGCCATGATCGCCGGCCGCGCCCGCGGCACGCTTTCCCGCGACGACGAGCGCCGGATGACGCAGGCGCTGGTCGAAAGCCGCCGGCAGATCGGCGAGGCGATCACCGCCATCGAGGGCCAGATCGAGCTGCTGGCCCGCGACCTGTCGTACTACAAGGACGTGCTCTTCCTCGGCCGCGGCACCTCGTACCCGATCGCGCTCGAGGGTGCGCTCAAGCTCAAGGAAATCTCCTACATCCACGCCGAGGGCTACGCGGCGGGCGAACTGAAGCACGGCCCGATCGCGCTGATCGACGAGAACATGCCGGTCATCGTCATCGCGCCGCATGACGAGCTCTTCGACAAGACCGTGTCGAACATGCAGGAAGTGGCGGCGCGTGGCGGCCGCATCATCCTCGTCACCGACGCGCGCGGCGCTGCCGCGACCGAACTCAAGACGATGGCGACGATCATCATGCCGGAGGTCGACCCGATCGTCGCGCCGATCATGTACGCGCTGCCGGTGCAGCTCATCGCCTATCATACGGCAGTGTTCATGGGCACTGACGTCGACCAGCCGCGCAACCTCGCCAAGTCGGTAACGGTGGAGTAGCCCCGACCTTGCCGCGAAACCGCCGCCTTTCCTATATTCAGGTTGCACTCGAGAGGCGGATCGGATGAGCGAGATACAGAAAAAATCGGGAGGCTTCGGCGCACGCCTGCGCGCCTATTTCCTGACCGGCCTCGTCGTCGTCGCGCCGCTGTTCATCACCATCTATCTCACCTGGTCGGCGATCCTGTGGGTCGACGGCTGGGTCAAGCCCTACCTGCCGGCGGGCTATAACATCGACACCTATCTGCCCTTCGGCGTCCCCGGCTACGGCCTCCTCGTCGCGCTGGTGACGATCACGCTGATCGGGTTCCTGACGGCCAACCTCGTCGGTCGTTCGATCATCGGCTTCTCGGAATCGCTCCTCAACCGCACTCCCTTCGTGCGCGCGGTCTACAAGGGTCTGAAGCAGCTCTTCGAGACGGTGCTCTCCGACCAGAGCAATTCCTTCAAGCGCGCGGGGCTGATCGAGTTCCCGCGCAAGGGGGTCTGGTCGATCGTCTTCATCGCCACCGACGCCAAGGGCGAGATCGATTCGAAAATCCCCGACGAGGACACGATCGCCGTCTTCCTGCCGGCGACGCCGATCCCGTCCTCGGGCTTTCTCCTGTTCGTGCCGCGCAAGGACGTGATCATGCTCGACATGAGCGTGGAGGAGGCGGCGAAGATGATGCTCTCGGCCGGCCTCGTCGCGCCGCCGTGGCCGCCGCAGCCCGAGCCGCCGAGGTCGAGGCCGCGGCTGCGCCGGCCCGCCGCCGACTAGGCGTCACCCCGCCCGCAGGAAACGGATCGCCTCGTCGCGCCGCATCAGGTAGAGGAGCATGCGCACCGCCTCGCCGCGCGGTGTCGCAAGCTGCGGATCGGCGAGGGTGAGGTTGCGCGCGTCGGTGCGCGCCATTTCGAGAAGATCGGCATGGACCGAAATGTCGGCGAGCCGGAAGCCCGGCAGGCCCGACTGCTTGATGCCGAGGAGGTCGCCTTCGCCGCGCAGTTTCAGGTCTTCCTCGGCGATCCGGAACCCGTCCTCGGTTTCGCGCAGGATGGCAAGCCGCGCATGCGCCGTCTCCGACAGGGGGCCGTGGTAGAGCAGGATGCAGCTCGACGCCTCGTCGCCGCGCCCGACCCGGCCGCGCAGCTGGTGCACCTGCGACAGGCCGAAATTCTCGGCGTGCTCGATCACCATGATCGTCGCGTCGGGCACGTCGACGCCGACCTCGATGACCGTGGTGGCGACGAGGAGCCGGGTTTCTCCGCGCTTGAACGCCTCCATCGCCCGGTCCTTGTCCTCGCCGCTCATGCGGCCATGGACGAGGCCGACGAGTGCTCCGAGCTCCGGGCCGAACGTCCTGACGAGATGGGCGTGCCGCGTCTCGGCGCTGGCGAGGTCGGAGAGCTCGGAATCCTCGACAAGCGGGCAGATCCAGTAGGCCTTGCGACCTTCCATCACCGCCGCCCTCAGGCGGGCGACGATCTCGCCCATGCGCTCGTCGGGGATGGTGACGGTCGAGATCGGCTTGCGGCCGGCCGGCTTCTCGGTGAGCTGCGAGACGTCCATGTCGCCGAAGGCGGCGAGCACGAGCGTGCGCGGGATCGGCGTCGCCGTCATCACCAGCATGTGCGGCGCCTGGCCCTTGGAGGTCAGCCGCAGCCGCTGGTGCACTCCGAAACGGTGCTGCTCGTCGACGACGGCGAGCGCGAGGTCGTGGTAGCTGACCGAATCCTGGAAAAGGGCATGGGTGCCGACGACGATGCCGGCCTCGCCGGAGGCAATGCGCTCCAGCGCTTCGGAACGCTCGCGCCCTTTCATGCGCCCGGTCAGGATCTCGACGCGGATCCCGGCGGGCGCGGCCATCTTCGACAGCGTCGCAAAATGCTGGCGCGCGAGGATCTCGGTCGGCGCCATCATCACCGCCTGCGCGCCCGCCTCTACCACCTCGGCCATGGCGAGCATGGCGACAGCCGTCTTGCCGGAGCCGACATCGCCCTGGACGAGGCGCAGCATGCGGTCCTTGCCGGCCATGTCGGCGCGGATGTCGGCCAGCGCCGCCTCCTGGCTGCGGGTGAGCGAAAAGGGGAGGGCGGCCGTCACTCTCTCACGCAGCCGGCCTTCGGTCGCGATCGTCCGGCCGGGCAGTTTCCGCAAGTTGCTGCGCACCAGCGCAAGCGACACCTGGCCGGCAAGGAATTCGTCATAGGCGAGCCGTCGCCGCGCCGGCGATTGCGGGGCTATGTCGACAGGATCGCGCGGATCGTGGAGCTGCCGCACCGCCCCGGCGAAGGTCGGGAAGGTCTGGCGCTCGACGAGGTGGGGATCGCACCATTCCGGCAGGTCGGGCACGAGCGGCAGCGCCGCCTCGATCGCCTTTCGCAAAACCTTCGGCGACAGCCCGGCGGTGAGCGGATAGACCGGCTCATGGGTCGGCAAGGTTGCCGCATCGGCTTCCCGGACCATATGGTCGGGATGCACCATCGAGGCTCTGCCGTTGAACCAGTCGACCTTGCCGGAGACGACCACCGTCTCGCCCACAGGCAATTGCCGTTCGAGCCAGGCGGACTGGGCGTGGAAGAAGGTCAGCGCCATCTCGCCGGTCTCGTCGTGGACGAAGACGCGGTAGGGGACGTTGGAGCGCCCGCGCGGCGCGGGCTGGTGGCGGTCGACGCGCACCGTCAGGGTCACGATCGCGCCTTCCGGGGAGAAGGCGATGCCCGGATTGCGGCTGCGATCGATCAGCGAATGCGGCGGCAGCAGCAGGAGGTCGAGCGCGCGCGTCTCCTCCGCGTTCTCCCGCCCGGTGACGCGGGCGATGAGCTCGGCGAGCTTGGGACCGATGCCCGGGAGGCTTTCGACCGGCTTGAAGAGGGGATCGAGCTGCATGGGACGCATGCGCGCAAGAAGAATGCCAAAAACCGACAAAGGCAAGGCTGACAACCCCGATCGCCTGGAGTATGGAACCCTCTCCCGTTGAAAGGCCGACCATGACCGGAACCACACGCACGAGCGCCGACCTCGACCCTCGCCGCCGCCGCATCCTGGTGCGCGCATGGCGCCGCGGCATTCGCGAAATGGACCTGATGCTCGGCGGCTTCGCCGAGGCCGAGCTCGCCACGCTCGATTCGGACGAACTCGACGCCCTCGAGGCGCTGATGGTCGAGGACGACGCCGACATCCTCGCCTGGATCACCGGTGAAAAGCCGTGCCCGCCCGAATTCGACACGCCGCTCTTCCGCCGTATCGCCGCCTACCGGCCCGAATTCGACGGCAACGGCACCCTGATCGGGGACCGGATCCGCCGGCCATGATGAAGACGTTCGACGCAAGGGCCGTCGCGGGTGCTCCGCATGCGGTCACGCTCTCGTCCATTCCGCCCGGCATGGAGGCCTTCGTCCTCGCCGATCTTGCCCGCGCCGGCGGCCCGATCGCCTACATCATCTCCGACGGCCATCGCATGCCGGACCTGGAGCAGAACCTCGCCTTCGTCGCACCGGACATTCCGGTCCTGACACTGCCGGGCTGGGACTGCCTGCCCTATGACCGCGTCTCGCCCGGCTCGGACGTCTCGGCAAGGCGGCTGAACGCGCTGTCCGGCCTCGCCGCGCTCGCCGAGAACCCGCATCCGGCGATCCTTCTCGTCACCGTCAACGCCATGCTCCAGCGCGTGCCGCCGGTCGCGGCGATCCGCGACATGGGCTTTGCCGCCCGCGCCGGCAACGTGTTGCGGATGGACGATCTCGCCCAGCGCCTGGAACGGCTCGGCTTCGAGCGGGTGGCGACCGTGCGCGAAGTCGGGGAGTTCGCCGTGCGCGGCGGCATCCTCGACGCCTTCGTGCCTGGCACGGAGGAGCCGGTCCGGCTCGATTTCTTCGGCGACACGCTTGAAAGCGTGCGGCACTTCGATCCGGTCACGCAGCGCACCACCGGAAAGGCGACGGAGCTTCGCCTCAACGCCATGAGCGAGGTGACGCTCGACCGCGAGACGATCAGCCGCTTCCGCGCCAACTATCTCGCCCATTTCGGCGCCGCTACCCGTGACGACGCGCTCTATGTCGCGATCTCGGAAGGCCGCCGCTTCGCCGGCATGGAGCACTGGTTGCCCCTGTTCTACGAGCGGTTGGACACGGTCTACGACTATCTCGGCGGCTTCCGCATCGCCGCCGACCACACCGCCGCGGAGGCCGCCGGCGAGCGCCACGAGCAGATCGTCGATCACTACGAGGCGCGCGCCGAGGCTCTGGCTGCCCACAAGCCTGGCTCGATGCAGGCGGCGCCCTACAAGCCGGTGCCGCCGGACGAGCTCTATCTCGACCAGGAGACGTTCGTCGCCGGCTTCGAGGCGAGGAACGGCACCCGGCTCTCGCCCTTCCTCGAACCCGAGACCTCGTCGCGCCGGGTGGTTCCCGTCGCCGCGCATGTCGGCCCGCGCTGGGCGGCGGAAGCCGAGGCGCGGGACGAGGGCAGGGTCAACCTGTTCGACCGCGTCGTCGCCCATGTCGGCGAGAAGCGGGCCAAGGGTGAGAAGGTGCTCGTCACCGCCTGGACCGAGGGTTCGCTCGACCGGCTCCTCCAGGTTCTCGCCGAGCACGGGCTGGAACGGGTCAGGAAGATCGAGCGCTTCGCCGAACTCGACGCGATGAAGCCGGGCGAGGCGGCGGCCGCGATCCTCTCGATCGAAAGCGGCTTTGCCGCCGACGGCTACGTCGTCATCGGCGAGCAGGACATTCTCGGCGACCGGCTGGTGCGCCGGGCGAGGCGCAAGAAGCGCGGCGCCGACTACATTTCCGAAGTCGCCGGCCTCGACGAGGGCTCGATCGTCGTCCATGCCGAGCACGGCATCGGCCGTTTCGTCGGCCTCCGGACCATCGAAGCTGCCGGTGCGCCGCATGCCTGCCTCGAACTGCACTATGCCGGCGACGCCAAGCTGTTCCTTCCGGTCGAGAATATCGAGCTTCTGTCGCGCTTCGGCTCGGACGGCGCCGACGTCCAGCTCGACAAGCTTGGCGGCGTCGCCTGGCAGTCGCGCAAGGCGAAGCTGAAGAAGAAGCTCCTCGACATGGCCGGGGCGCTGATCCGCATCGCTGCCGAGCGCCAGATGCGCGCTGCCCCGGTGCTCGCGGCCCCCGACGGGCTCTACGACGAGTTCGCCGCCCGCTTCCCCTACGACGAGACCGACGACCAGCTCGCAGCGATCGAGGCGGTTCGCAAGGACCTGACCGAGGGCCGGCCGATGGACCGGCTCGTCTGCGGCGACGTCGGCTTCGGCAAGACAGAAGTAGCATTGCGCGCCGCCTTCATCGCAGCGATGAACGGGGTGCAGGTCGCCGTCGTCGTGCCGACGACGCTCCTCGCGCGCCAGCATTTCAAGACCTTCTCCGAGCGGCTGCGCGGCTATCCGGTGCGCGTCGCCCAGGCCTCGCGCCTCGTCGGCGCCAAGGAGCTCGCGCTGACCAAGGCCGAGCTCGCCTCGGGCAAGGTCGACATCGTCGTCGGCACCCACGCGCTGCTCGGCTCCTCGATCAAATTCGCCAATCTCGGCCTCCTGATCGTCGACGAGGAGCAGCATTTCGGCGTCAAGCACAAGGAGCGGCTGAAGGAGCTGAAGTCGGACGTCCACGTCCTGACCCTTTCGGCGACGCCGATCCCGCGCACCTTGCAGCTCGCCATGACCGGCGTGCGCGAGCTCTCGCTCATCACCACCCCGCCGGTCGATCGCATGGCGGTGCGCACCTTCATCTCGCCCTTCGATCCCCTGACCGTTCGCGAAACGTTGATGCGCGAGCATTATCGCGGCGGCCAGAGCTTCTACGTCTGTCCGCGCGTCTCCGACCTGGAGGACGTGGCAGCCTGGCTGCGTTCCGACGTGCCGGAATTGAAATTCGCCATCGCCCACGGGCAGATGCCGCCGGGCGAACTCGACGACATCATGAACGCCTTCTACGACGGCCAGTACGACGTGCTCCTGTCGACGACCATCGTCGAATCCGGCCTCGACGTACCGACGGCGAACACGCTGATCGTCCACCGCGCCGACATGTTCGGGCTCGCCCAGCTCTACCAGATCCGCGGCCGCGTCGGCCGATCGAAGGTTCGCGCCTTCGCGCTCCTGACGCTGCCGGTCAACAAGACGCTGACGGCGACGGCGGACCGGCGATTGAAGGTTCTGCAATCGCTCGACACGCTCGGCGCCGGTTTCCAGCTCGCCAGCCATGACCTCGACATTCGCGGCGCCGGCAATCTTCTCGGGGAGGAGCAGTCCGGCCATATCAAGGAGGTCGGCTTCGAACTCTACCAGCACATGCTCGAAGAGGCGGTGGCCGAGATCAAGGGCGACGACGCCGTGCTCGACACCGGCTGGTCGCCGCAGATCACGGTGGGAACGCCGGTCATGATTCCCGAGGACTACGTCCCCGACCTGCACCTGCGCCTCGGTCTCTATCGCCGGCTCGGCGAGATCACCGAGATTCCGGAGATCGACGCATTCGGCGCCGAGCTCATCGACCGCTTCGGCCCGCTGCCGGTCGAGGTGGAGCATCTCCTGAAGATCGTCTTCATCAAGTCGCTCTGCCGCAAGGCGAATGTCGAGAAGCTCGACGCAGGCCCGAAGGGCGTCGTCGTGCAGTTCCGCAACAAGGAGTTCCCGAACCCGGCCGGCCTCGTCCAGCACATCTCCAAGCAGGGGGCGCTTGCGAAGATCAGGCCGGACCAGAGCGTCGTCTTCGTCCGCGACCTGCCGACGCCGGAAAAGCGGCTTGGCGGCGCGGCCGTGGTCATGACCCAGCTCGCGGAGATCGCCGCCAAGGTGGCGTGAAGGGAGAAAAGCCGGCCGTCAGCCGGCGCGGCGCTCGGCTTCGACCTGGCGGATCGCGTCTTCGAGCGCTTCGACCGACTGCGCACCCATCACTGCGTATTTGCCGCCGAGGATGAAGCACGGCACGCCGGTTATCCCCATGCGCTGCGCGTTCTCGACGTCGCGGCGCACCTCGGCGCGGTCGGCATCGCCAGAGAGAAGCTGCCCGACGATCTCGGGATCGAGCCCGACCTCGGTGGCGATCTCGAGCAGCACCGCGTCGTCGCCGATGTTCTTTCCCTCTTCCCAGAATGCGCGGAAGAGGGCGGAGACCATGCGCAGCTGCATGTCCGGCCCCTGCGATCCGGCCCAGCGGATCAGCCGGTGCGCGTCGATCGTGTTGGCCGAGACCTTCATCGCGTCGAAATCGAAGGCGATGCCGATCTCCTCGCCGAGGCCGGCGAGCGTCGCGTGAACGGTCTCGATCCGCTCGAGCGAGCCGAACTTCTCCACCATGTACTCGCGGCGGTCCTTGCCGGCCTTCGGCAAGGTCGGGTCGAGCTGGAAGGGATGCCAGCGGATCTGCAGCGGAATGTCGTCGCCGATCCTCTCGGCGGCGGTCACCAGCCGGTTCTTGCCGACATAGCACCAGGGGCAGGCGACGTCTGAGACGACGTCGATCGTCAGCGGCTCGGCGGTCATTTCGGGCTCCTTCTGCCGGGCGTCACTTGCCCGCGCGCGTATCCCACCAGGCTGGCAGGTAATAGCCATATAGCGGCGGCATGCCGGAAGGACCAGCTATGTGCTTCCAGTGCGCCAGCCACGACTGGCCGAGGTGATAGGCCGGGACGACGTAATAGTTCGAGATCAGCACCCGGTCGAAGGCGCGCACCGCGGCCTCGAAATCCTTGTCGCTGCGGGCATTCAGCATCGCCTCGATCATCGCGTCGACCGCCGGGTCGGCCACGCCCGCATAGTTGAACGAACCGGGGGTGTCGCGCGCCGCCGAGCCCCAGCGGCCGAGCTGCTCGAAGCCCGGCGACAGCGAGGAGGGGAACGACTTGATGATCATGTCGTAATCGAAGGTCTGCGAGCGCTGCTGGTACTGCGCGTCGTCGACGGTTCGGATCGACATGGCGATGCCGAGCGTGGCGAGCGAGCGCTGGTAGGCGACGGCGAGCTTCTCCTGCCCCTCGTTCTGGGTCATGACCTCGAAGGCGAAGGGCTTGCCCGAGCCGTCGACCAGCTTGCCGTCCTTGATGGCGTAGCCCGCCTCGCGCAGGAGGTCGAAGGCGGCCCGCTGGATGCGCCGGTCGCGTCCCGAACCGTCGGAGACCGGCAATTTGTAGGTCCCCTCCATCACGTCCGGCGTCACCGCGTCGGGGAAGGGGGCGAGCAGCTCCTTTTCGCGCTCGTTGGCTGGCCTGCCGAGCGCCGAGAGCGTCGATCCCTGCCAGTAGGACTGGGTGCGGGTGTAGACGTTGTCGTAGAGGGAGCGGTTCGCCCATTCGAAATCGAACAGCATCGTCATCGCCTTGCGCACCCGGCGGTCCTGGAAGAGCGGCCGGCGCAGGTTGAAGACGAAGCCGAACATGCCGGAAGGCGTCTGCGACTTGTAGGTCTCCTTGATGACGTCGCCGTTGCGCACGGCCGGGAAATCATAGCCGCGCTTCCAGTTGGTGGCGCTGCCGTCCGGATAGACGTCGAAAACACCCTTCTTGAAGGCCTCGAACTGCGCGGTTTCGGACAGGAAGTACTCGACGCGGATCTCGTCGTAATTGTCGAGGCCGCGCTTTACCGGCAGGTCTCGGCCCCAATAGTCGGGATTGCGCTTGTAGACGATGCTCTCGCCGGGCTTGACCTGGTCGACGAGATAGGGGCCCGAGCCGATCGGCGGCGTCAGCGTCGACTGGTCGAACGTCTCGGCGCTGGTCGCGTGCTTCGGCAGGATCGGCGTGAGCGACAGGATCAGCGGGAATTCGCGGTTGGACTTTTCGTTGAAGGTGACCCTGACCGAGTGCGTGCCGACCTTCTCGAGCTTGGCCACGCGGTCGAGTCGCGTCGAATAGGGCGGGCGGCCCTTGTCGCGCAGAATCTCGAAGGTGAAGATCACGTCCTCCGGCGTTACCGGCTTTCCGTCGGACCAGCGCGCCTTCGGATTGAGGTTGTACTGGATGAAGGTGCGCTCCTCGTCCCATTCCACCGTCTGGGCGAGGAGCCCGTAGAGCGTGAACGGCTCGCCGTGCGAACGCACCATCAGGCCTTCATAGACGAGGTTGCCGTATTCCGGATCGATCACGCCGCGCGCCGTGGTGCGCATGCTCTTCAGGATGAAGGGATTGAGGTTGTCGAACGTTCCGACCACGCCGTAGGTGATCTTGCCGCCCTTCGGAGCATCCGGATTGACATAGAGGAAATGCGTGAAGTCCGGCGGCATGGCCGGTTTGCCGTGCATGGAGATGGCATGGACAGGCTCCGCTGCCGCCGGTCCTGGCGTGAGGATGGCGCCAAACGCGAGGAGCGCCCCGGCAAGGAAGAGCACGCTGTAGGAAAGAGGTCTCGTCAAGGCAGATATCCCGTGTGCGGCGCGGTCCGGGATCGGGTTTCTCGCGCCGATGCGGCCGATTTGCGGCCGATTCCTTATGCGAAAATAGCATGCGCCCGCCTGCCGATGCCAGAAGCGGGCTGGGGCGTGGCGTACCTGGCCCCCATGCAAAATTTTGTGCCGGGAAGCGCGGGGCGGGCTGGAAATTGGCCGTTACACGGGTTAACAGGGCCTTGCGGACCGGTCATCGTGTCGCCTCAATTGGCGAACACAAGCGCCGCACGAGACAGTACGCGGTTCGCGGCGCGGGGCGCGCGGCCGCCGCGGAGGCGTTTGCAGGAGAATTTTGCGATCATGACGAACAAATCCCACAGCATTTTTGCGGCCGTCGTCTCGGCCGGCATCGCGGCCGCGGCCTTCGCCTCCGCGCCGGCTGCCGCGCAGCAGACGCCGACCAACGAGTGGTACAAGGTCTGCACCAAGCAGGAAGACAACGACGTCTGCATCGTGCAGAACATCGTCCAGGCGCCTTCGGGCCAGCTTCTGACCGCGGTCGGCCTCATCGACGTCTCCGGCAAGGTCAACCGCAAGATCCTTCAGGTTTCGGTTCCCTCCGCCCGCATGATCCAGCCGGGCGTGAACATCCAGGTCGACGGCGGCGCCGCCCAGCGCATCGACTATTCGGTCTGCATGCCCGACAAGTGCGTCGCCGAGGTTCTCCTCACCGACCAGATGATCGCGTCCTACAAGAAGGGCGGCGAGCTGGTCCTGACCTCGGTCAACTTCCAGCGCTCGCCGAACCCGATCAAGATCTCGCTCGCCGGCTTCACCCAGGCCTATGACGGCAATCCGATCGCCCAGTCGGAACTCCAGGAGCGCCAGCGCCTCCTGCAGGAGGAAATGTCGAAGAAGGCCGAGGAAGCCCGCAAGAAGCTCGAGGAAGCGCAGGCCGCCGCCAAGAAGCAGTAGGCGCCGCGCAATCCGCGAAATGAGAAAAGCCCGGGAGACGGCAATCTCTCGGGCTTTTCGCTTGTCGTGACGGGCCGGCCGGCGCTCAGTGGCTCATCCGTTCCCGGGGCAGATAGGCGCCGTCGACGAAGGGGCCGAAAATCTCGCTCACCTGCGGGTGGCGCACCGGCCGTCCGCTGTCGTCGGCCAGGAGGTTCTGCTCGGACACGTAGGCCACGTATTCGGTCTGGTCGTTCTCCGCCAGGAGGTGGTAGAACGGCTGGTCCTTGCTCGGGCGAACGTGCTCGGGAATGGAGTTCCACCATTCCTCGGTATTGGCATAGACCGGATCGACGTCGAAGATCACTCCCCGGAACGGGAAGATCCGGTGCTTGACGACCTGTCCGATCGCAAAACGTGCGGTTCTCGTAGTCATGTCTGGTCCTCGCTTCGGATCAGAAAATGGGAATATTGCCGGCAAAAATCAACGGTCGCGCCTTGACGTCTCCACGTCGCCCCCGTAGCCGGAAGCCTGAGATCATGGCGGCCGCCGGGACGGCCGCCTGGAGTGCAGGACGACGACATGGCGGAAATTTCGGGACTGGTCCTGCCGTTCTTCGGGCTGATCCTCCTTGGCTACGTCGCCGCCCGGATCACCAGGCAGCCGAGCGAGGCGCTCGGCTGGCTCAACACCTTCATCATCTACGTCGCCCTCCCGGCCCTGTTCTTCAAGCTTCTCTCGCGCACGCCGGTCGAACAGCTCGCGCGCTGGGACTTCGTGCTGACGAGCATGATGGTGACCTATTTCGTCTTCGCTCTGATCTTCGCGGCGGCGATCCTCGTGCGCCGGGTGCCCGTCTCCGAGGCGACGATCCAGGGGCTCGCCGCTGCCTACGGCAATATCGGCTATATGGGCCCGGGCATCGCCATCCTCGCCTTCGGCGAGCTGGCCGCCGTGCCGGTGGCGTTGGTCTTCTGCTTCGAAAACATCATGCACTTCACCATCGCGCCGATGATGATGGCATTGTCTGGCGGCGAGGGGCGCTCGGCCGGGCGGCTGGCGCTCGATGTGGTGCGCAAGATCGCGCTCCATCCCTTCATCCTCGCCACCGCCGCCGGCGTGGTCGCCGCCGCCATCGGCTTCTCGCCGCCGGTGCCGGTCGCCCGCCTGATCGACTATCTCGCCCAGGCGGCCGCGCCCTGCGCGCTCTTCGCCATGGGGGTGACGCTGGCGCTGNGGCCGCTCAGGCGCGTGCCCNTCGAGCTCGGNATGATCGTTCCGGCCAAGCTCGTGCTCCATCCGGTNCTGATGTATCTCGCCATGAGCTGGATCGGCAATTTCGACCCGGTCTGGATCTTCACCGCGGTGCTTCTCGCCTCGNTGCCGACGGCGACCAACGTCTTCGTCATNGCCCAGCAATACGGCGTCTGGGTCGAGCGCGCGTCGGCGACCGTNCTCGTCACGACCGTTTCCTCGGTGCTGACCGTCTCCGGTCTCCTTTGGCTGATCACGTCGGGGGCGCTGCCCCCGGACCTATTCCCCTGATGCGGCGGCGCGGCCGCGCCAGCCCGGCGTCATACCCTCGCGCATGGCAAGCTGCTTGAGCGGGCGGATCGCGCCGAGCGCGGCGAGGCCGCCTGCGCGCAGGACCTGCGCCGGCAGGAAGGACGAAAGCAGCGCCCGGTTCAGAAGATCGACACCGAATGTGCGGCTCGACACGTCGACGCGGCGGCGGCGGTCGAAATCGCGCGCCGCGCGCTCGGCGCCCGCCGGGCCTCCCGCCTCTGCGATCGCCGTGATCGCCTGCTCGACGTCGCGCAGGCCAAGATTGAGGCCCTGCGCGCCGATCGGCGGGAAGGCGTGACCGGTTTCGCCGACGAGGAGCGTGCGCCCGGCGCCGAAGCGGTTGGCGATGAGGCTCGACATCGGGAAAGCCTGGAACCCGTCCTCGACCTCGACGGCGCCGAGGATCGAGGCCATGCGCGCCTCGACACGGGCATTGAGTTCGGCGCGCGGTAGCGCCAGCACGCCCTCGACCTCCGCCGGGTCCATCGCCCAGACGAGGCTCGAGCGCCGGCCGGGCAGCGGCACCTGCGTGAACGGCCCGGCCTCGGTGTGGAACTCGGTCGAGGTGTTCTCGTGGTCGAGGCGGTGCGAAAAATTCATCACCAGCGCCGCCTGGCGGTAACTCCAGGTCCTTACCGAGATCCCGGCCGCCTCGCGCGCCGTCGACCTGCGGCCGTCGGCGGCGATGACCGTATCCGCCGAAATCACCGTGCCGTCGCCAAGCGTCAGCGTGACCGAGGCCGCGTCGCTACGGGCCTCCGCAAGCGGAACGGGGAAGCGCGTGATCTCGCCCGTTGCGGCGATCTTCTCGCCGAAGCCGGCGAGCAGCGGTGCGTTCGGGATGTTGTAGCCGAATTCGGGAAGCCCGATCTCGGAGGAGCGGAAGACGACCGGCGGCGCGCGGAACAGCCNTTTCGTGCCNTCGAGGATGCGCATCGTCGCGAGCCGCGCCGATTTGCTCTCGACCGNNNCCCAGACGCGGAGGCGGCGCAGGAATTCGACCGATTCGGAAAGGAGCGCGGTGGTGCGACGGTCCGGAGCAGGGGCCTCGGGCGCGATGAAGGCCACTTGCCAGCCCGACTGCGCGGCGGCAAGGGCGGCCGCCGAGCCGGCGAGCCCGCCGCCGACCACGGCGATGTCGAAATGGCGGGGATCGGCATGATCCGGCATGTCTGACCTCGTCTGACGCGTTTGCGGTTGCCTTTCGGCACCTCCCACCCTTACATCGGCGCCGTCGGGGTTTCCATGGGATGATTTGGCGCATGGCGGAGGAGCCGGTCGCGGCAGGACGCAGGGACGAGGGCTTTGCGCATCTCGATGCGGCGGGGCGTGCCGTCGGCGCAGTTTCCGCGCGGCCGGCCTCGGCCATGCTCGCGCTCGTCCTCGCCGTCTCCGCGTTCGCCTGGTGGTTCCTGGCGCAGATGGCCGGCTCGCTCGCCGCGTTCGCCGGCGGCGATGCGCTCGGTCCCGGAATGGGCCTCGTCTCCAAACTCCTGCCGGTCGCGCCCGGCTCGCTCGCGGCCTTTCTCGCCGACATCTGCCTCTCCTCGGGCATCGTCGTCCCGGGCGGTGTTTCAGGCCTCGCCGAATTCGCCGTCCTCTTCGCCATGTGGCTTGCCATGGCCGCGGCGATGATGCTGCCGACCGCGGCGCCGATGATCCGCACCTATGCCGAGATCGCCGATACGGCGGCCGGGAAGGACGAGCCGGTCGTCCACGTCCTCGTCCTCGTCGCCGGCTATCTCGCGGTCTGGGCCGCCGCCGCCCTCGGTTTCGCGGCCCTCCAGATCGCGATCGCGCGCCTTGCCGGAGCCACCTTGTCCGCGCCCGCCTCGAACGCCATCGCCGGCGCGATCCTGCTTCTCGCCGGCATCTACCAGTTCCTGCCGTTGAAGCACGCCTGCCTCGAGAAGTGCCGCAACCCCTTCACGATCCTGTTCTCGCGCTGGAACCGCACGGCGGCCGGCGTCTTTCGCCTCGGCGTCGATCAGGGCCTCTATTGCCTCGGCTGCTGTTGGGCGCTGATGCTGGTCATGCTGGCC
>Ga0065721_10005373_pt1 | contig 14848 bp, 19 predicted proteins | sample Mesricmetagenome_FD_59108 | JGI IMG/M metagenome (GOLD analysis project Ga0065721, IMG submission 59108) | Mesophilic microbial community from rice straw/compost enrichment Sample: eDNA_1 v2 (version 2) | ecosystem: Engineered > Solid waste > Grass > Composting > Bioreactor | place: USA: Davis... | reverse complement strand
ACCGACAGGAAGGAGGTTAGCAGGATGGACGAAACACCACGCCGCGGCGACGACAGGGATCGGGTCGAGCTGCCCGCCGGCAAGGCGCGGCAGGGCACGCGCTCGCCGCGCGTTCTACTCATTCTCCTCGTTTCACTGGCTGCCGCCATCATCGTCTGGTGGCTGGTCGATCTCTATTTTCAGGCGGCCCTCGAGCCCCGGGATCCGATGGAAGGCGCCTCGGTCCCGAGCCCATCCGACCCGGTTCAGCCGGACGGAACCCGCTGACGGCACGGTCGTCATACCGAAAGGACCGCTTTCTCAGGGCGTGCCTTTTTCGTCCGGGGGAATCGCTCCCTGCGGCGCGTCCGCCCACAAACCGATGAGGTTTCGGACGGTGACAACGCCGTCGATGCGAAGCGCGATCTGCGAGCAGCGTCCGATCTCCTCCTCGCGGGAGACCCGGCCGCTGAGCGTGATCTGCGAACCATCGGCCGTCACGGTCACGTCGGCCGCGTCCACCTCCGCGCTGTCAGCGAGCGCGGCGGCGACCCGGGCTTCGAGACTCGCGGCATAGGGATGCAGGACCGCATCGTCCGGGCGCAGCCCGTAGAATCGTCTTTCCTTGAGGACCATGTGGGTTCGGCTCCTAGGATTTGGACACGTGTTCGGGTTTGCCCTTGCGCTTGGTCGAGGCGAGCTCCTCGAGCTGCTTCTCGTTCATCGATTCGACCATCTGCTTCGACGCGCCCTTGAGGCTGCTCTTCTTCGTTTCGCCGCGCTTGGCGGCGAGGGCCGCGCCGGCGGCCTTTTGCTGGGATTTGGATTTTGCGGGCATCAGCCTTCTCCGTTGCGGTTCGATCTTGCTTCAACCGGCTGCGCCGCAACTTGTTCCACTGCACGGTCAGCGCGCGCCGAGGATCATCTCGCGGATCCAGCGCAGGAGAAGATCGTCATAGGTACGCCGGCTTTCGGGATCGGAAAGCGCATGATCCGCGCCCTCTATGATCCGGTGAGTGATCGAGCGGGCGGTGCTGAAGGCTGCGACGTAGCTCGCGATCGTCGGATGCGGAACGAGGTCGTCGTTCTCCGATTCCACGATCAGGACGTCGCCCTCGAATGTCTCGCAGTGCCGGAGCGCCTTGTTGGCATGGCGCGGCACCTGCTGGCTGCGGTATTTCTTGAGATCGCGCCGGTCGAGGGAGAGTTTCGGGGTCTCCCAACCCTCGTCGCGATAAAGCGCCGGCACCCTGAGGGCAAGCCAGCGCACCGCGCGCTCCTTGGTCAGGAAGGCGGCGAGATAGGCGCCGTAGCTACTGGCGATGACGGCGATGGACGATCTGTCGACGGAGGGATGCGCCGCAAGGAAATCATAGGCCGCGCAAATATCGGCAAGATTGTCGGCCCGCGTCACCTTCTCCTGGTCGGCGCCGTTCAGGCCGTGGCCGCGCATGTCGAAGGTCAGGCAGATGCAGCCCAGTCGCGAGATCGCGCGCGAGCGCACCTCGTCACGCTTCTGGCTCCCCGCCCAGCCATGGATGAAAAGAATGCCCGGCCAGCCGGTTCGTGGCTCGAACACGTGCCCGGAGAGAATGGTTCCGGACACCTCGATATGCGCATCTGTCTTTCTCACCGGTCATCCCGAACCACGGCATATTTGAGCAGCGGTCCAACGACCGGGTCTACGCCGTGGAAATAGAGTGTGGCTGATCCCGGAGGAACGGCTGTCAGGCCATATCGTTCCACCGACGATGCCACCGTATGGGCCAATTCCGGCTCCCGCGCGAATGCATCGAGTGCGGCAAACTCGGCCGGGCTCGCGCCGCCGACCCGCCATGACTGCTCAAGCACGGCGAGACGCCGCCGTCCGGCGCCGTCGATGCCGGTGATGACGTCGTAATTGCGCCGAGAGGCGATGAGCCCCAATTCGGCATCGGCCAGCTGGTCGAAGGCGATGGCGATCCGGCAGATCGCAGCGAAATCCGGAGCGATGCGCGCGATGAGCTCGCGGTAGCCGCCTCTGGTGACGAAGAGCCGCGAGCCGCCATAAACCTCTTCCCCGGAATTGTTGGGCGTAAGCTCCTGCGTGCCGAAATAGGCGGCGCGCGCCTCGCCAAGACGTATCCGTCCGACACTATAGGTCTTCGCATCGGAGAGATTTTCCTCGAGAACGATGCCGTCGTTGAGGATTCCCACGGCCTCCAGGGCCCTGAGGATCCGCTCGAGATCGTCGGCGCCGTACGCCACATATTGCCCCGTGCCGCCGCTCGCGCCGACGGCCTTGATCCGGACTGCGCCCTTGCCGAGGAGCGTCCGCCCCGCGGCGAGACCGCCATCGAACGTGAACGCGGTCGCACCGTCGAGCACCAGCGTTCGCGCCCTGTCGGCGAAGACGGCCGGCCAGTGATCCGGCGGGGTCTCGTCCGGGGCGAGCGGATGCACGATCGCCTTGGTTGCCAGCAGGGGCGCCGGCACCCATCCGCCGAGGAAGGCGCCAGGATCGGGCCGGTCGCTGCCGAGGATACGGCAACCCTCCTCGCCAAAGAGCGGCGCGCGCGGGATGCAATAGGGTACGTCACTGCCCGTATAGGCTTCGAGCCGGCCGAGATAGTCGCGGCCGAGAAGTTGGGCGGCGCGGCGGGCGAGCGCGGTGTGCGTCACCATTTCGTGCGTGGGCGTGTCGTCACAGCCCCACGTGACCAGCGACCCGCTGCGCACTTCCTGAACCGGCTCAATCGTCGGCATGGGCTGCCCTCCGTTTTGGCAGGGCGGCAACGGCTGCCGTGGGCGATTGGTTCCGGCCAGGTACGCGAAAAGAAGGCGGCGGAACGCGAAGCCGCCCCGTCCGGCATCCGGGCGGGGCGGCAAGATCTCAACGAGACTGTTCGACGGCGTGACAGGGCGTCAGTGCTGCCCCGGGGTCGTGCGCTGGGCCTCGCCGGTGCGGCGGGTCTGGTCGCCCGCAGCCTCCGTCCCGGCCCCCGTCTGATCCTGCTTCACGCGCAGATTGTTCTGGACGTGGCGCACGCCCGATACGCTCTCCGCAACATCCTCTGCCCGGCGCTTGGCGGAACGGTGCGTCACGGTTCCGTCGAGCGTCACCTCGCAATTGCTGACCGACACCTCGATATCGGAAGCGTCGACGTGGTCGTCGTCCGAAAGGCGATCGTTAACGTCCTCGCGGATGCGCTCGTCGGAGCGGGTGTAGTTCTTCGGTCCGCGGCCGCGATGGCTGCCCTCCGCCTGCTGGGAGTTGCTTTGGCGGCCGCGATCGCCGGACCAGCCGCCCCATTCGACCCAGCCCGTGCCCGTATCGCCATAACCGCGATCGCCGTAGCCTTCGGCGCCAATATCGTGGCGATAGGCATTGCCGCCTTCGCCGTAATAGGGCGCGCGCTGGCTCTGCGACCGGCCGCGCCGGTCGTCGGCGTCGCGGCGGAAGCGCTCGGTTCCACCATAGGTGCCGTAATCCGTGTAGGGTTCGGTGCGCTCGTTGACCGCCAGGGCGCGGCCGGTGACCTGACGGCGGCCGCCCTGCCCACCGCCACCGCGGCGCTGGATCTCGTCGCCATCGTATCCGCCGAAGTCGAGGTCACGCTCGGCATAGGAGCGTTCGCCCTCCACGCCGTATTCCTCACGCCCAGGCCAGTCGCGCCTGTCGCCCCTTCCGCCCTCGCGGCGGTCGTCCTGGCTCCTGCCGCGGTAGTGGCGCTCGCGTTCGTTCCAATCCATGCCCATGATCATCTCCTTTGTTGGGTGCGGCGGGCAGGTTCTGCCCGATCGCCTCCGAACGTCCGAAGACGGGCGATGTTTCCGGAAATCTCCCGCAGGCCGGGAATGTGATCGGGCGCGAGGGCAATCAGGGCTCGCGAAACGCGGTCACCCGCAGCAAGGTCCGGTCACCAGGATCGCGCGAAAGGACGAAGGTGCCGCGACGCTTCGAGCCCGCCGGCACGTAGTCGAACACGACTTCGGCCTCGGTCTCACCATCACCCGCCGGAGTGATCGCCACGTGCACCTCCGCCGCGCTCTCACGGCCGCGATTGGCGAGGGTGAAATCGAGGTGATAGGCACCGCCCCTTTCCCGGGGCGCATCCTGCATCAGTTCGAAAGCGACCTCCTCCGGCTGCGAGCCAAGGCCGAGGATGAGGAGATAGGCGACGAGCGCGACGAACAGGCAGGCGGAAATGGCGGCGGCGATCCATTCGAAGATCCGTGTTCCTTCCGCTTCGTTGTCCTTCCTTACCTGCGAAGCCTGTGATCCCATCACGACCTCCTAGAGGATGAGGCGGGCTGCGGCCGCCCCGACGGAGGAAGGAAGGCCGAGCACAATGACGGTGAAGAGCGCGAGCGAGACCGGCACGTCGTCGATCCGGTGAAACGTCCACAGTACGTAGAGGCTGACGGCGAGCGCGATCATGTAGCCCGGCAGGGTAAGGCGAAGAAAGGCGCTCCACCAGGGCGTCTCCGGATCGAGCGTGGTGCCGCCGCGAAAGCTTACCGCGAATACGAAGCCGTGCATGATCATCAGGGAGACGGCGACGAGACCGAGAGCGTGCCAGGGCGTGATCCGGTAGGCGATCAGCACGACCTCCTCGGTTGGCGCGATGTTGAAACCGAGGAACAGGGCTCCGATCGCCATGAGGAGCATCTCGCCGCCATAGGTCTCGCTCTCCTCCCCGACCTCGTCCTCCGACTGTTCGCCAAACTGGGCGCGCGCAAGCAGCGCGCCGATCGCGGCGGGGACCGTCTGGATCGCAACCTTCCCCACCGTCTCGCGCGTCGACATTTCCAAGGTCAGGGCATCGAAAACCGTCAGAACCACCACCGCCGTGACCGCGCCGATGAGCAGCGCGAAGAACGCGTCGATGAGGTTGGTGCCAAGGCGCTGGCTGCTCTCGAAGCCGATACGCCGTGAAAGTTCGGTGAGGACGGGAACGGCGACAAGGACAAAAATCAGGAGCCGGATCGGATCTATGACGAATCCCAACTCCCAGAACTCCATCGTCATCAGCATTGGCAGCGCGAACACGATCGCGCCACCGAAGGCGCGGCCGGTGTCGCGCAGCTGCTTGTTCCAGCGTTCGCTGGGATTTTCTCTCTTGCCTTGGCGCGTCATGAAATTCGGGTCCGGTGAGCCCGATTCAAACGTCCGGCGCCGCAGCGGGGTTCCAAGCGTCCCCAAGCATTCGACCGCCCGAAACTCATGTTTCGGGCGGTCGAATGTGTTAGCGCTTGGCTTCCTCGAGCTCCGCCGCCTCGCGCGACAGGTAGGTCCGGGTTACCTCCGGCATGTGCTCGGCAAGCCAGGCGGCCATGGCTTCCTCCTCGCGGCAGATTGCCTCGCAGGTCTGGGCCGTCGCCTCGTCACCTTCCGATCGCGCTGCCTCGATGAGAATGCGGTAGGAGGCGATCTCCATGTGCTCGAAGACGTAGCCGGCAAGCGCTCCCTTGACCACTTCGTCGCTGGCGAAGATCCCTCCCAGTCCCTGGAACATCGCCGTCATCTGGCCGAGGACGTCCTTCATGCCCGAGGCGGAGGTGCCCCGCGCCTCAAGGCAGCGCGATAGCTGGTCGGACTGCGACCGGGTTTCCTCGATATGCTGGCGGATCCGCTCGCGGAGTTCGGGATAGTGTTCGAGCCGCTCGGCCTGGGCGGTGAGCATCTTCTCGGCCTGCTTTTCCATAGCGTGCGCGTCGCGCAGCCACTGATTGATCACTTCATTCCTGTCGGTCATGGTTTCCTCATTGGGTTGAGAGGTGGGGCTGATGGCCATAGGGCCGAACCGCGCGCCCGATGGCGGCGGCAGTCAGGGGCACTTGAACCCCTTCGGAGGCCGCCCAACCAGCATCGGCACCACTTGTTCCCGCCTCGTTGCCTGAAGACTGGAACCGCCAGGCGCGTCGCGGGTTAACGACACGAACCGGGACGCAGGTCGTTGCGCCCAAAACCACGCACCGGCAGTCACCGGCCAGCCCGAAGGCCGCGGAAACATGCCGGACAGGGAGACTTGCCATGGCTGACTATCTCTGGCTGCTCGTCGTCGCTCTCGGGCCTGTCCTGATTGGTGCCGTGATCGCCTATGCCCACCTGCGCCGGCAGCGGCCGACACCGACGGAACGTGTCGTTGGCGAGGCAGCGACGCGCCGGCTCTATTCCGAGGACAGGACCGAAGGCAGGGACGGCTCGCAACCCGAGCACTGATCCTTACGCATCCTGGAGAGCTTCGAGGAAGGCAAGAAATCGGGCCTCGATCCGCATGAGACCCCTGATCCCCTTTGCTCCAACTGCCGCCGCAAAGGCTTTTTGCGACGATGGCGCTGCCTCGCAAAGCGAAACGACGGCCGGATGGATATAGCTCGTTCGGCAGACGGCGGGTGTGTTGTGAAGATGCTCCGCGGCCGCGGCGCACAACTCCGCAACCCGGATCGGGGCCCCGCCGTCGAGCGCTGCGCAGGCGACCTCGAAGGCACTGACGCTGCCGCCCCAGGTGCGGAACGTTTTCGCCGTCATCCCAGGTGCTGCGATCTCCGCGAGATAGGCGTTGAATGCTCCGGAATCGATCTTCCGCAGGGCCCCGTCGCCATTCGGAAACGCGAAGAGTTCGCGCCCGGGAAGATCGGAGATTTCCTCGAGCGCGTCGTACAGTGCGCGACTGCGCAGCTCGTATTCCTCGGTCGTCCCGCCCTTGCCGCGGAAGCGCAGACGAATGACATCGTCCTCCTCCAGCCGGACATGCCTTTTGAGCAGGGTGGTCGCCCCGTAGGTCCGGTTTTCGCGCGCATAGGCATGGTTGCCGATCCGCAGCCGCGCCTTGTCGATCAGCTCGGCCATGACGGCGAGAATGCGCCGCTCGGTGGACTCCTCGTTCTTCAGGTCGCGCCGGATCGTCGCGCGGATCTTGGGAAGAGCCCGCCCGAACTCGGCGAGACGCTCGAACTTGTTGGCGCTGCGCAGGACCTCCCAGTCGGGGTGGTAGCGATATTGCTTGCGGCCTCGCGCGTCGATGCCGGTGGCCTGCAGGTGGCCAAGTTCGTTGGCGCAGATCCAGACGTCGCCATAGGCGGGCGGAATGGCGAGCTTGCGGATGCGCGCCAGAACCTGCGGCGAGCGCACCGGCCGCCCGTCGGCATAGGTATAGGTGAAGCCCTTGCCTCGCGGCTTGCGCCGGATGCCCGGTTCGTCGTCGTTTACGTAGTGAAGTTCGCCCATTCGTCGCCGGCCCTTTCCGGGGCGGAGAACGCTGAGAACCGCGGCAGGGTTCCGGCGCTACTCGGCCGCGCTCGCGGCAAGGCGATCGGACACGCCATCGAGATAGTCGGGCGAGCCCTCCTTGCGGAACACGCTCCAGGGCGCGTGAAGGGACCAGCAAAGCCCCGAGGGCTCGTAGTCGAGCTCTACGGTCGCACCGAAGGCCGCGGCCGCGTGGCGCTTGGTGATGATCGACCCGAAGCCGGTCTTCTCAGGCGAACGGACCTGCGGGCCGCCTTCCTCCCTCCATTCGAGGAGGAGCGAAGGCTGGCCGCCGCGGGGCTCGGCGTCGCCCCAGCGGATAAGCACGCGCCCGCGCGGCGTGGACAGCGCACCGTATTTGATCGAATTCGTCGCCAGCTCGTGCAGGACAAGCCCAAGATTTTGTGCCGCGCTGATGCTGAGCACGAAGTCCTCGCCGTCAATCCGCCACTGGTTCGGCTCGACGCCGACCGTGGCGAGATGCTGCTCGATCAGCCGGTGAATGGCGAGGCCCGACCAGTTTTCCTGGGTGAGAAGATCGACCGACTGGGCGAGCCCCTTGAGCCGCATGTCGGCCGCTTCCTGGAACTCTTCCTTGGTCGCACTCTGCCGTCCGATCTGGCGCAGGATCGCCTGCACCAGCGAAAGCACGTTCTTGGTGCGATGGACGAGCTCGCGCAGGATGAGATGGATGCGGTCCTCCGCCTCGCTGCGATCGAACGAGGCGTTCGAGAGCGCGACGCCGATCTGGTTGACTTCGGTGAGCTTCGTGCGCGGCGGCGCGACGATCTCCCCGCGGCCGATGCGCTCGGCAAGCCGCGAAAGCTGCCGGATCGAATGGCCGAGCTGCTGCGCCATCAGGTAGGCGAAAAGCATGCTGAGGCCGATGAAGAGGATGCTGCCGCCGACGAGCCAGCGCCATGAACTCAAGATCGGCGCCTGCACGCTCGCCACCGGTCCCCACATGACGACCGTCCAGTCGAAGCCGGCAAGGGGCGCCCGGGTGATCATCATCGTCCGTCCGTCCTTTTGGAATTCCGTCGCTTCCTCGCCCGGCTCGGGCTCGATGCGCAGTTCCTCCGGAAACGGTCTTGCCAATGGCAGGCTGCCGGGGCCGCTCGACGCCACGACCAGCCCTTCCTGGTCGACGATGGCCGAGCTCCACCCTTCCGGCAAGGTCTCGCGCGAGAGGATCGTCTGGATACGCTCCGTGCTCTGGGTGAGGATCAGCGCAGCCCCGACATGACGCAACTCGAGGGGAAGCGGCATCGTCACGTTGAAGACCCATTGCTGGGCCGTGCGGCCGAAAAAGGCGTTCGAGACACCGATTTTTCTGGTCTTGAGGATCACCTTCAGCGCGGGAATATTCGAGGTGTAGCCGAGCCCCGAGGTGCCGTACGGGACGCGGGTGTTGAGGAGCTGCTTTCCGGTCTCGTCTACGAGGAGCAGATAGAGGGATTCGGAGGACAGAATCCCCTGCGTCCGGTTCTGGAAACCTTCGAGATCGCCGCGCTCAAGCTCCGGAAAGACGGCAAGGAGCCGTGCCGACGAGGACAGCTCCTGAAGATACCGCTCGAAGATACGCCCGATCGAATGGGCGTCGCTCGCCATTTCCCTGCGCAGCGCCGCGCGGTCCTGGCTTTCAAGTTGCAGGAGGAGGAAAGCGGCGAACGCAATCAACGGCAGCGCGATGACCGCCGCCAGTGCCGTGAGGTAGGCGGTTATCGTCGCGGTCGGAAAAAGCCGTGAAAAGAAAGCAACCCGCTTCAGCAATCTCGCCACGTTTCATCATTTGATCACCTGCTCGCGCAGGCCACCGACGACGCATACCCCTCGGACCGTCGCCTGCCCATAGCCGCCCCAATTGATTTCTATCACGAAAAGGACGGTATGCTCACATGAAATCTGGTGGGGCCACTTCGTTGATAAATGGGTGAAAAGATGGCGTTCCGCAAGTGCGGGTTTTTACGGGCCGCTCCGCCCGCCGGCGCGCGTCAACGCCGACGTTAACTGTCGCCGGGAACAAGGGCGGCGCACTCGCGTTCAGCCGGAGACAAAAACGGAGGCCAGCACTATGGAACATCCCCAGACCCGGCATGAGAGACCACCCTTCTCCACGCCGCGCCAAGACATGCCCGGCACCACCGATCGGATGGATCCCCGCCCCGATCATGGCGAAGAGACTTATCGCGGCAGCGGGCGACTCGAAGGCCGCGTGGCGCTGATTACCGGCGGAGATTCCGGCATCGGCCGCGCCGTGGCGATCGCCTTCGCGCGCGAGGGTGCCGACGTCCTGATCTCCTATCTCAGCGAAGACGACGATGCGCGCGAGACCGTCCGCTGGGTCGAGGAGGCGGGCCGTAAAGGCATCGCAATCGCCGGCGACATATCCGAAGAGACCCATGCACGCAGCCTCGTCCATCGCACGGTCGAGGAGCTCGGCCGGCTCGACATCGTCGTCAACAACGCCGCCCATCAGGCGAGCTTCGACAGGCTCGAGGATATCACCGCCGAGGAATGGGATCTCACCTTCCGGACCAACATCCACGCCATGTTCCATATCTGCCAGGAGGCGGCGAGCGTCATGGAGCCGGGATCGGCGATCATCAACACGTCGTCGATCCAGGCAAGCAACCCCTCGCCCGGCCTTCTCGCCTACGCGACGACCAAGGGGGCGATCGCAAACTTCACCGCCGGCCTCGCCGCCCTCCTCGCCGAACGCGGCATCCGCGTCAACGCGGTAGCGCCGGGGCCGATCTGGACCCCGCTGATTCCTTCCACCCTGCCCGAGGAGAAGGTGAAGAACTTCGGCAAGAACACGCCGCTCGGCCGGCCGGGCCAGCCGGCGGAGCTCGCTCCTACCTTCGTGCTCCTCGCCTCGCCGGAAGCGAGCTACACCACCGGCGCGCTCTACGAGATCACCGGCGGCAGGCCGATGCTCTAGCGAGCGCTTCAGGCCGCCACTTCGGCACGATCCTTTTTCGCAAATCGCCGCCTCGCGAAAAATTTTTCGTGTGACCGGGAACCTATGCCACTCGAAGATGTTTGCCTTCCGGGTTCGTCCGTAGCCGGGCGAACTTACTCGGGAGGTTGACATGAAAATCCACCAGGAGAAGCAAACGGCCGAAGCCCCCGATGCTGTGAAGGGCTGGAGCGACGACAAATCCAGGGAGCGTTGGAAGCATCTCGCCTCCGACCGGCGTCCGGAGATCGAGATTCGCGGCATCGGGCCGGAGACGACATGCGGCGACATGTTCTGGTCGTGGGCCTCGCCGGAGCAATAGGCTCTCCGCATACCTGAGCTCGGGCCAGAATAATCGGCGGGTGGCGGCAGGACACCTCCCATGAGGAGCCGGTCAACTCATGCCGGCACCGATGGTTCCCGGCTTGTGGCGCCGGGCACCACATCCAATTCCTTGCGTTTTGCCAGATGGCGCTTCGCTTCGTCGGATATGCGCCTTCAGCCTGTCTTTCCGTCAGGTCCTCTTTCGCCACATTCTCGTGTATAGTGGGCCTGTAGCCTCGCTACCCCGACACTGTCGCCGCATCGATTGGCTGTTCGCCGAGTACCTGCGACGATGCGCCCCTTACTCCTCTCGCTTCTTTGCGCGAGGCGCTGCCGCTCTGGCGGCAGCTAATGACTGGTGCGGTTTCGCGCCTACGAAGGGCCTGTTATGTTTCTCGAGATTTCTCCGCCGCGGGTCGACCCTGGCGATCCCGACTATGTGCGAATGTGCCAGAAGGCGCTGGAAGAACCGTCGCGCGACATGCTCGACACCTATGCCTCCGCGATCGGTTCGCGTACCCATGCAGCCGCCACGATCGCCACCGAACTCGCCTTTCCCGCGGAGATGCCACGGGCTGCGATCTATCTCGAAATGCTCGGTGCCGGCGCCCGCTCCGCCGGCTGGGCCGATTTCGCCATCAAGGCCGCCCTGCCTACAGCAATCGCAAAGGTGGTCGAAGAGGCTCTCCGCGACAGGAACGAGCACGACCAGTTCAGCCTCGGGTCGACGCGGCCGGGCCGGCCATCGCGCGCCGGACGCGGGGTGACGCGACAACCCGCCTGACCCGACCTGTCCCGCACGGCGGTAGGCGGCGGCGGGAACCCTTCATCAGGCGGAGGAAGCCAAGCGCGCTCGTACGCAGCAATGCGAGCCGGCTATTGCGACAGGAAGCCGTGCAACCGTGCGGCGTATCCCGCCGGATCCTCGAGATACGGCAAATGCCCGGAGTTGAGCTCCACGACTTCGACATTCTGCAGGGAGGAGGCGATCGCCTGCCCCATGGCGGGCGGCGTCGCTTCGTCCCACTTGCCGATGATCGTCATGCAGCGGTTTGCGATACCGGGAAGCAGCGGCCGCAAATCCATGGCGATGATCGCCTGGCACCAGCCGATATAGCTTTCCGCGTCGCAGGCCTCGAAATCGGCGAGGGTGCGGCGGTAAGTCGGATCATCGCCCTTCGGATGCCCGGGCGAGAAAAACCGTCCCACCGCCATTCCGGATACGGCGGGAAGTCCCTCCTGCCTGATCCTCTCGATCCTTTGCTGAAGTCCTTCGGGAGGCACGTGGGCAGAGGTATTCGACAGGACGAGCTTGCCCGTGACCCCCGGATGGCGTCCCGCCAGTTCGATCGCAGTCATCGCACCGATCGAGATGCCGCAAATGTCGACGCCATGCCAGCCAAGATGGGACAGGACGTCGCGCACATCCTCGGCATTGTCGGAGATGGTCCGGGGACCGGTCAACGGATCGGATTGCCCATGCCCAGCCTTGTCGATGCGCAGAACATGATAGTCACGGCTCAGATGGTCCACGACCTCAGCCCAGGAAGCGGTCGAAGTGCCGAGCGAATTCAGAAGGACCAGCCGGCGTCCGGCGGGGTTTCCATCGAGACGATAGAAGATCTTCCGTCCATTTTTGTCGAAGTACATTTTCAGATACCTGCTTATACGCCAAGATACCGGCGCTGGATTTCCGGATCGCGCGCCAGGTCGGATCCGACGCCGGAATAGACGACTTTGCCCTTCTCGAAGACGTAGGCGTGATGAGAAAGCCGGAGGGCCAGATGGGCGTTCTGCTCGACGAGGAGGACGGAGAGGCCCTGCTCCTTGCCGATGCTGACGATCGCGTTCTCGATCTCTTCCATGATCTTCGGGGCGAGGCCAAGGGACGGCTCGTCAAGCATCAGGAGCCGCGGCTGCGCGAGCAGCGCACGTCCGATGGCGACCATCTGCTGTTCGCCGCCTGACAGCGAACCGGCAATCTGCTTTCGCCGCTCGGCCACGCGCGGGAAAAGCCCGTAAACGAACTCGAGCGATCGGGCGACAGAGGAACCGTCCTTCACGCAATGGGCCCCGGTCAGCAGGTTGTCGACCACCGTCATGCGCGGGAAGAGCTTGCGTCCTTCCGGCGAAAGCGAAATCCCCAGGCGCACGCGTTCGTCCGGCGAGGCGCGCGTGATGTCCCGCCCGTCGAATTCGATCCGCCCGGACGCCGCCGGCAACAGCCCCATGATGCATTTGAGGGTCGTTGATTTGCCTGCGCCGTTTGCGCCGATCAGGCTGACAACCTGGCCCGTCCCGATGGAAAAGGTCGCATCGGAAACCGCTTCCAGCACGCCGTAACGGGCAGATATGTTTTCAACCTTCAGCATTGCGCGTCCCCAGATATGACTGGATGACCACCGGGTTCGACAGGACGTCGTCCGGCGTACCTTCCGCGATGACGCGCCCCTGCGCGATCACGATGATCTTGCTCGAGATCCGGCGAACCAGGGCGATGTGGTGCTCCACGAGCAGGACGGTCAGGTTGTACCGCTGCTTGATCGCCGAGATCAGCTCGCCGAATTCCTGCGATTCCTGGCTGTTCAGTCCGGCTGCGGGTTCGTCCATGAGCAACAGCTTCGGACCCGTGGCAAGGCCGATCGCCACACCCACCTTCTTCTGCAGGCCGTAGGAAAGCGTTCCCGCAACGCGGTCGCGGTAGGGTGCAAGGCCCATCGTCTCGATGACCTCGTCGACCCGCTCAATCTCCTTCGCCATCGCCGCGCGACGCCGTGCCGAGCGGAAAAGCGACGTGGCGATCGGTCCCCGCAGGCGCCAGAGCGCGCCACGCCGAACGTTCTCGGCGACGGTCTCGCTCGCGTAGATCGCCGTTTGCTGGAACGTTCTCGCAAGGCCGAGTTCGACGACGGCGCTCGGGGCGAGCCCGGTAATGTTGCGCCCCTCGAGCATCACCTGGCCGGAAGACGGGGGAACCGTGCCAGTGACCACGTTGAAGGCAGTCGTTTTTCCCGCCCCGTTGGGGCCGATAATNCCGACCGTCTNNCCTTCTTCGACCTTGAAGCTGATATCCGCNAGCGCCTGAAGGCCGCCGAAGCGCTTGGCGATGCTGCGAACCTCAAGCATTGCGCACCTCCCTGGAAGCTGCCCGCGAGCGGAGCGAACCAAGGGAGCTGACGCCGCGCGGCAGGAACACGAGAATGGCGACGAGCACGACGCCGTAAAGCAGGTGCTGGTAGTGGAGAGACCCGCGGAGGAACTCGGGCAGCGGCGTCAGCAGCAGCGCGCCGAGCACAGGCCCCCATGTCGAGCGAACGCCGCCGACGACGAGCATTGTCACCATCGCGATCGCCATGTGCACGTTGAACGATTCCGGCGAGATGAANCCCATGTAGCCGCTGTAGAGAATGCCGCCGAAGCCGGTGATCGTCGCCCCGATGATGAANGCGCCGAGCTGNACCTTCGAGACGCTGATGCCGGTGGCTTCCGCCAGGTCGGGATTGGCATCGGTTGCGACGAANGNAGTGCCTTCGGGCGTATTGAAAAAGCGCAACACCAATGCCGTCAGACCGATCGCGAAGACCGCGGCCAGGGCGTACCACTGGTGAATGCTCATGACGCGGAAACCCCATAGTTCCAGCGGCGGGATGCCGGCAATGCCACTGGCGCCGCCCGTCACGTCCGCCCATTCCAGAAGCAGCAACCGGACGAATTCGGCGAAGGCGAAGGTCACGAGAACGAAGTAGACGCCGCGGAGCTTGACGATGACCCGCCCGAGCAGAAGCGCCACTGCAGCGTTCAGCGCGAGGGCCACCACCGCCGCGGCAAGCCACGGAAGGTTCAGCTTGGTGACCATCAGCACCGTCGCGTAAGCGCTGATCGCGGCAAAGGCGGAGTGGCCCATCGACAGCCGCCCGGTCCGCGCGACCATCGACAACCCCGTGACCAGGATCACGTTGATGCAGATCATGACGCCGATGTGGAGGTGGAAGCGATTGCCCGTCACCATGGGCAACGCCACCGCCGCAGCCGCGAGGGCTGCAAGAGAAACAAGGTTGCGATTCATCTCACCCCTTCTCCCCGAGAAGGCCTTGCGGACGGAGAATGAGGAATACGATCACTCCGCCGAACAGGAACATGTCCGCATAGCTCGACTTCAGGAACGTGCCGGCAAAGCTCTCCGTCAGCCCCAGAAGCAGGCTTGCCAGGGCGGCGCCGGGAATGGACCCCAGTCCTCCGACGATGACGACGATGAAGGCCTTGACCATCGGGCCGAACCCGATCGTCGGCGACACCGAGAAGACCGGCGCCATCAGCGCGCCCGCGAGCGCGGCAAAGCCGACGCCAAT
>Ga0065721_10051422_pt1 | contig 14850 bp, 12 predicted proteins | sample Mesricmetagenome_FD_59108 | JGI IMG/M metagenome (GOLD analysis project Ga0065721, IMG submission 59108) | Mesophilic microbial community from rice straw/compost enrichment Sample: eDNA_1 v2 (version 2) | ecosystem: Engineered > Solid waste > Grass > Composting > Bioreactor | place: USA: Davis... | reverse complement strand
CGAGACGACGTTCAAGGAAGAAACCGAAACCGACCTGTTCGGCGAACAAGCCGTACTGTGCGGCGGCGCTTCCGCGCTCGTTAAAGCGGGCTTCGAAACGCTGGTCGAAGCGGGCTACGCTCCGGAGATGGCTTACTTCGAGTGCTTGCACGAATTGAAGCTGATCGTCGACCTGATGTACGAAGGCGGCCTGGCTTCCATGCGCCACTCGATCTCCAACACGGCGGAATACGGCGACTACGTTACCGGCCCCCGCATCGTGACGGAAGAGACGAAGAAGGAAATGAAGCGCGTGCTGTCCGACATCCAACAGGGCAAGTTCGCTCGCGACTTCATCCTCGAGAACCAATCCGGACGCGCGTTCCTTACGGCTACCCGCCGCAACGAAGCCGAGCATCCGATCGAAGTCGTCGGCTCCCAGCTGCGCGGCCTGATGCATTGGATCACGAAATAAGAGCCGCATAAGCGGATTCGATTCAGCCCCCGGCAGTTCGCTGCCGGGGGCTTTTCGCCGTTGGCGGGGAGGACGTTGGCGGAAAAGGTCGAATTTGTCGGAGGATCGCAATAAAGATAGATTTTTACAAGTAAATTTATGGTATAAATAGAATCGAATTTAGCAAGGCGGAAGATGCCGTCCGGCATCGTTTATTTTGAGGCCCGGCAGGCCGGAGAGGTGAAAGCAACTGCATATTATCCGCAGGTTGTCCATGAAGCTTCTTCGTCTCAAGAGCGGCTTTCTGTTGATCGGAACCGTTCTCTTCGTCATGCTCGTGATCGGAACGTTCCTGATGTGAATTCGCGCTCTAGTCCGGCCCGGCTCCCTTGCGGAGGCGGGCCGTTTTTTTGGCCGGAGAAAGCCGAAACGTGCCTCTCTCCGCATGGAATGTGATATAATTTATAGATAGCTTACGATTCGCTTCAGGAGGTGCGGGATTTCCCCCGACATGAGAAAAATTTATATTTTCGACACGACGCTGCGGGACGGAGAGCAGTCTCCGGGCGTAAACTTGAACACGCAAGAAAAAGTAGAAATCGCCCTGCAGTTGGAGAAGCTGGGCGTGGACCGCATCGAAGCGGGCTTTCCGGCGGCTTCCCCGGGAGATCTGGCCGCGGTGAACGCCGTTGCGAAAGCGGTTAAAAACGCGTCGGTCATGGGGCTGGCCCGCTCCGTGGAGAAGGATATCGACGCCGTATACGAAGCGCTGAAAGGCGCGGTAGATCCGGCGATCCATATTTTCCTGGCGACCTCGCCGATTCATCGCCAGCACAAGCTTCGCATGGACAAGGAGCAGGTGCTGGAGAGAGCGCAGCAAGCGATCCGTTACGCGAAGAAGTATTTCAGCAGAGTGGAGTTTTCCGCCGAGGACGCGGGCCGCACGGAGCTGGATTTCCTCTGCGAGGTGACGTCGCTCGCGGTGCGCGAAGGCGTATCCGTCGTGAACATTCCCGATACGGTCGGCTATATGAACCCGGCCGAATTCGGCAACATTTTCAAGACGCTGAAGGAGAACGTCCCCGGCATCGAAAACATACAGCTGTCCGCGCATTGCCATGACGATTTGGGCATGGCGACGGCCAACGCGCTCGCGGCCATTCTGAACGGGGCCGATCAAGTGGAAGGGACGATCAACGGCATCGGCGAGCGCGCGGGCAATACGGCGCTGGAGGAAGTGGCGCTCGCGCTGGCGACGCGATCCGATTATTTCCAGGCGACGACGACGCTGAATCTGAAGGAAATCGCGCGCACGAGCCGACTCGTCAGCAAGCTGACCGGCATGGTCGTTCCGGGCAACAAGGCGATCGTCGGCGCCAACGCCTTCGCGCACGAATCCGGCATTCACCAGGACGGCGTGCTGAAGGAGAAGACGACGTACGAGATCATTTCTCCGGATACGATCGGACTGAGGGACAGCAAGCTCGTGCTCGGCAAGCACTCCGGACGTCACGCGTTCCGGGAGAAGCTCGTCGACCTCGGTTACGAGCAGTTGACGGAGGAGCAGGTGAACGCCGCGTTCGGCAAGTTCAAGGATCTGGCCGACCGCAAGAAAAACGTGAGCGACGAGGACATACGCGCGCTGCTCGAGGAGAAGATCATCGAGACGCCGGAAATCTTCGCGCTCGAGAAGCTGGTCGTCTCCTTCGACAGCCACGCGACGCCGTCCGCGACGGTCACGCTGAAGACGCAGCAAGGCATCGCGAAGAAGGAATCCGAAGGGAACGGCTCCGTGGACGCGATCTATCAAGCGATCGACGCGCTGACCGGAGAGACGGTCGAGCTGGACGACTATACGATCAAATCCGTCACGGACGGCACGGACGCCCTGGGGGAAGTTCACGTCGTCCTGAAGCAAGGGGATACCTCCGCGCAAGGCCGCGGAGTGAGCACGGACATTCTAGAAGCGAGCGCCCGCGCTTACGTGGACGCGCTGAATAGATTGATCGATAAACGCAACGCGCCGGCCCGCAACCGTCGCGACAACGTTACACTGATCTAGGAAATGGGGAGCGTTGGATGAATTACCGGTATTCGAAGAGACTGGATTCGTTTTCGTCGTCCGCGGTTCGAGAAATTCTGAAGCTGACCCAGAAGCAATCGATCATCTCCTTCGCGGGTGGATTGCCCGCCGAGGAGCATTTTCCGGTCAAGGCGATCGGGGAAGCGTTCGACAGGGTGCTCGCGGCGGGGAACAAAGCGTTGCAATACGGCTTGACCGAAGGCTATTTGCCGCTTCGCGAGAGCATCTGCAAGTGGATGGCCGGCAAGGGCGTCTCGGTGACGCCGGACGACATGCTGATCACGACGGGCTCGCAGCAGGCCATCGACCTGCTTACGCGCATCTATATCGATCCGGGCGATGTCATCCTGGTCGAGAAGCCGACGTATTTATCCGCGCTTCAGGTATTCCGTTCCTATGGAGCGGTGCTCGTATCCGTGGAAGCGGACGAGGACGGGATGGTGCCGGACGATCTGGCCGCCAAGCTGAAGGAGCACCGGCCGAAGCTGGTTTACGCCATTCCGACTTTCTCCAATCCGACGGGCAAGGCATGGAGCCTGGAGAGGCGCAAAGGCGTCATCGAGCTGTGCCGGGCGCACGATGCGCTCATTCTCGAGGACGATCCGTACGGAGAATTGAAATTCGGCGACGCGTCGGTCGCGTATCCTTCTTTGTTTTCCTTGGATCGGCACCCGCAAGGCTCTTGCGTCGTCTATACGAGCACGTTCTCCAAGACGGTCGCTCCCGCGCTCCGCACCGGCTGGGTGATGGGCGATCCGGAGGTCGTTCGCCATATGGCGCGCGCCAAGCAGGCGGCGGATCTGCACTCGAGTTCGCTCGACCAGCAGACGCTGCACCAGCTGATGGAGCATTTCGATCTGGCGGGCCACATCGAGTTCGTGCGGAAGGAGTACGAAGCCCGCATGCGCCAGATGGCGGATCTGCTCGCCGCGCAGAACTGGCCCGGCGTCGCTTGGAACGAGCCGAAGGGCGGCATGTTCTTCTGGCTGGAGCTTCCCGAAGCCGTGGATACGACGGAGCTGCTCAAGACCGCCGTCGATCTCGGCGTCGCCTTCGTGCCGGGCGTCTCGTTCTTCGCCGACGGCTCCGGCAAAAACACGATGCGGCTTAACTTCACGCATAACGATTTTAACGGCACGGTCGAGGGCATGAAGCGCTTGAACCGGGCCATGGAGAGCGTTTTGGTGAAGTAAGGCGAGACCGTCAAACCTCATCGCTCAGATAATGCGCCAACGCGCTGTCCATTGCTCTTCACGGAGCAAGGGCGGCGCTTTTTCGTTGCAGTTGCCCGGGGCCTGCGCGTCGAAAGAGCCCGGGGACTAGGGAGCAATTCAGCGGATCAGGCGCCTGCAAGCCGAAAAAGTCGGCTTTGATCAATGAGTATGATTTTTCGACTACATTTACCCGGATCATGGCTCCAATCGTCACTTGTGTATGAAATATCGACTATAACCGACTGGCTCAGCGGGTGCGACGCTCTATATGTACGAAATTTCGAATAAAGTCGACTGATTCGATAGGCGTGACCCTTTTTGTGTAGGATAATTCGAATAGATTCGACTGTTTCGATGGGTAACGCTTTTGTGAATGATTTTTCGAAACCATGTTTTGGGCTCGAGCAATCGTAGCCCCGTACAGTTTTGTCGGCTGCCGTAATATATGACGTGGAGCAAGCAACTCCAGTAGATCCGCCGTCCGCAAGCCGAAAAAATCGGCATGGAGGAGGGATTTCCCGCGGATCTGGCCCTGCAAGCCGAAAAGATCGGCTTACACTTTCACACAGCGGCACCTGGCGCAGCGGACCTCACCGCGCTTGCCGTGTGCAACCCGCGCTCAATCCTAATAGCCGAAACCTATAGAAACGATAGTTATTATCTATTTTGCCGATTGCGGGGAATGTACTACAATTGAGAGAAGGTCTCAGTGGACAAACCTATACCCTGCATTGGAGTGAATGTTAACATGGCAGATGTCAAAAAAATCGCCGTCATCGCCGGCGACGGAATCGGTCCGGAAGTCGTCGCGGAAGCGATCAAGGTCATGAAGAAAACGGAAGAGCTGTTCGGCTACAAATTCGAATTCCGGCACGGCTTGTTCGGCGGCATCGCCATCGACGAGAAGGGCACGCCTCTTCCGCAAGAAACGCTGGACATTTGTAAGAGCGCGGACGCCGTATTGCTCGGCGCGGTAGGCGGCCCGAAATGGGACAACAATCCGAAGGAGCTCCGTCCGGAGACGGGCCTGCTCGGCATTCGCAAGGCGCTCGGCTTGTTCTCCAATCTTCGTCCGGCTGTCGTATTCGACTGCTTGAAGGACGCTTCGACGTTGAAGCCGGAAGTGCTGGAAGGAACCGACTTGATGGTCGTTCGCGAGCTGACGGGCGGCATCTACTTCGGCGATAAATTCCGCCGCGAAGGCGCGCAAGGCGAAGAAGCCGTCGATACGTGCGTGTACAACGTCACCGAGATCGAGCGCATCGTACGCCAAGCGTTCGAAGTCGCCCGGAAGCGCAGCAAGCGCCTCGCGTCCGTCGACAAAGCGAACGTTCTGGAGACGTCCCGCCTCTGGAGAGAGACGGTTAACCGGATCGCGCCGGATTATCCGGACGTGGAAGTCGAGCACGTTCTCGTGGATAACTGCGCGATGCAGCTGCTTCGCCGTCCGGCAAGCTTCGACGTCATCGTGACGGAAAACATGTTCGGCGACATTCTGAGCGACGAAGCCGCCATGCTGACGGGCTCGATCGGGATGCTCTCCTCCGCGTCGCTGGGCGAAGGCAGCTTCGGCCTGTACGAGCCGGTTCACGGCTCCGCGCCGGACATCGCCGGCCAAGGAATCGCGAATCCGATCGCGACGATCTTGTCCGTCGCGTTGATGTTCCGCTTGACGTTCAATTACGAAGAAGCGGCTACGCTGATCGAGACGGCCGTCAAAAACGTCCTCGATGCCGGTCACCGTACGGGAGATATCGCGGTCGACAAGAGCAAAGCGCTCGGAACGACGGCGATGGGCGATCTGATCGTGGCGGCCATGGTTCGTTGATCTGTTCGCCAAAAAGTTGCTTCTATAATATAGGGGCATTTCTTGACGAGTTTGGACGAGTCTGATACATTTTTGTCGAGAGATAAGATATAGAGAAACGCTGCCCAAGGGCGGCGCGATTAGGAGGAACCGGGAGTGGCCGAGCGTTTTGTCCGAAGGAGCGGAGACGTTCAAGGGCTTGAACGCCGAAATTCTCGCCGTCAACGCGGACGGCAAGCACAGTCACCGTGCCTGGATCAACGCTCCTAAGAACGGCTTGCGCCCGATGAACTGGAAAGCCGGAGACAAGCATCCGGTCGCGATATAAGCAGTCCCAATCGGATAGACTCCCCGGCAGCTAACGACCGGGGAGTTTTGATTTCTTTCCGTTCGGGGAAGGAATTGCGGGAGCGGGCAGAGAATATAGTGTGAAGACGAAAGGCAACCGATCCGGAGGAGGGAAGACGATGAGCTTTTGCTGCGGAGCCAGCATGATCGGAACGAAAGGGACGCTAAAACATTACCGGACGAGAATCCATAACGTGCCGATTCTGCTATGCCCGGTTTGTCACCGAGTCGAGGTTCACTATATGGTCGAGAACGAGTACGAAATTTTGGCCGAATACGCGCATGGCGACGGAGCATCGGAAGTCGACTTCCACGATTACGTCGACGAATCGGATAAAGCCTTGAACGAAAATTGCGTCAACCACGAAGAGGAAGATCCGATGGCCGTCGTCCAGAACCAGATCGACATGTCTCTCGACCTGTTGACGTTCGCGAAGGAAATCGGCGACGCCGAATGGGAACAGCAGTTGAAGAAAAGGTTGATCGTGCTCGCCCAGAGGCGTCATAAGCTGAAAATGAAACACGCTCCCGGAGGGACGACGTGACCGATTCCGCGGGAGAAAGCGATGTGGAATAGAGGGCCGCGCTAAGCCGACTTCTTCTGCTTACGCGGCCCTCTTTTTATTTTTTTTCGAGGACCCCCCGAAAACCGGAGCTCTGTACGAATTGATATAAACGTGGGGTGAGCAAGTGCTGCTCGTACTTTTCAAGAAGTGGCTGAAATCCGCTGCCGGGACCGAGCGTTCGCCGGAGGACGGAAGGACGCCGGAAAGCTTGGTGGAGCAGATTCAAAGCGGGGACGAAGAGCTTCGCAACGAGTTCATTCGTCGCTATCATCCATACATTGCCAAAACGGTCAGCCGCTTTTTCCGTCGCTCGATCGACCCGGAACGGGAAGATGCCTACAGCGTCGCGTTATCCGCCTTCGACGAGGCGATTACCCGCTATTCCGCGGAAAAAGGCAGGTTGTTTTTGGGCTTCGCGGAAACGGTCATGCGCCGCAGGCTAGTCGACTACGTCAGGCAAGAAAGCCGGCATGCCGCCGTCGTGCCTTTCAGCGCGTTCCAAGCCGAAGGCGAAGAGAACGAAGGGGCCGCCAACCGGGTCGAATCCGCGATGGCGATGGACGCGTACCGGGAACAGCGCGAGGCCGAAGACCGGAGAATGGAAATCGCGGCGCTCGCGGAGGAGCTGGCTCTTTTCGGAATCGGATTCGGGGAGCTCGCCGATCTTTCGCCCCGCCATCGCGATTCGCGGATACAATTGCAAAGGATCGGCAGGAAGCTGGCTCAGGAAGACCGCTTGTTCCGGGCCTTGAAGGCCAACCGGCAATTGCCGGTCAAAGAGCTCTGCGAAAAGGCGGAGGCTTCGCGGAATACGGTCGAGAGGCATCGGAAGTACATCATCGCGATAAGCCTCATCGCGGGCGGACAATATCCGTTCCTGCGAGATTACATAGGAATAGACGACACGGGAAAGGGGGAGAGCTTATGAAACGCGGTACGGTCATGGCGCTGGAGGGCGGAACGGCCGTCGTGCTGACTCCGGACGGACAGTTCGTGCGCGTGAAAAACCGCGGGCGACTGCAAGTCGGGCAGGAAATATCCGGCGGAGATTTCGCGCGCGCGGTTCCCCGGACGAGCAGGCGGATCTTTCAAGCGGGGGCGTCGGTCGCGGCGGTGCTGCTAGTTATCGTCGCTTACGCGTTGCTCAGAACTCCTCCCGTCGTCGCTTACGTGTCCATGGACGTCAATCCGAGCGTCGAGTTCGGGTTGGACAAATCGGAGAAAGTTCGAGAGCTTCGCGCGATGAACGACGACGCCGGCGGCTTGATCGAAGGCATCGCGTACCGAGGCAGGGAATTGGAGCCGGTCATGAACGAGCTCGCCCGCAAGCTCGTCGACGGGCATATCCTTACCCCGGAGGACGGGGACATCGTGATCGCGAGCGTGCCGGTCGGCAAAATCGACGGCGAATGGGAACGGCAAGTGACCGATAAAATGATCGACATTCTGAACGAGACGTCCAAATCGGAAGAGACTCCGGATTTGAAGCTGGAAATCACGACGATTTCCGTCCCGAAGGAAGTCCGGGAGGAAGCGGAATCTTACGGCATCTCGTCGGGCAAGATGGCGTTCTGGCTCGTCTCCGAGGATCAGGGGCACGAAGTCGAATTGGAGCGGCTCAAAAAAGAATCCTTAAAGGATATCGCCTCGAGCTGGGGCGGAGTGAAAAAGGTGCTCGGGGAATACGAAGGGAAGCCCGCGGCGAACGATAAGAACGGCAAAGGCGGAGCTCCTTCGGCCGCTCCTTCGGCTTCGGGCAAGGTGAGCTCGAACGGGAACGACGGCCAACGCGAGGACGCGAAAGATGTCGGAAAGAAGTCGAATCCCGGACGCGCGCCGGACGAGCGCGGAGGTCATTCCGGGAAAGACGGCAACCAAGGGGAAGCTAACGGGCGGAACAACGGAAAATCGAGCGGCCAAGGGACAGCGAACGGCGGTCCGGAGAAGGCGAACGGCAAAGGGAAATGGAACGACAATCAAGGGAAATGGAACGGCAATCAAGGTAATGCGAACGGCAATCAAGGGAAATGGAACGGCAATCAAGGGAAAGCGGGCGACAACAACGGAAAGGCCGCCGGAAATCGGGGGGAATCGAACGAAGGCAACGACAACCGTAACGGGCCCCCGGCTTGGGAGAATCGGAACGGGCAAGGGAGAGGCGACGCCAACCCGTCGAACGGCAACTCCGGCCGCGAACGCCGGGAGAGGGACGAAGACGACGACCGCGACGAAGAAGGAAATCGGATGGGGCCGATCGCATCCAAGGATGGGGCCGATCGCGATCGTTCTTCCGTAACCGACAAGAGCGGCGAGAAGGACGCGGGCATTCGGAAGGACGATGACGAAGACGATCGCCGTCAAGTGCCGCAGAACTACCGGGAAGGACGGGAGAACGAAAAAGACGACGGCGATCGGAGCGGATCGGTAAGCCGAAAGTCCGAAAAGGAAGACGTTTGGAAGAAGCTTTTGGATAACAGAGAGAAAAAAAAGAACGACGGTTCTAAGGAGGAGCGTCGAAAAGGAGACCGCTAAGCTTCGTTCGTCATCTGTCGACAACTTCTCCCGTTGACATTCTCATTCATAACTGGATATGATTTGATTGATTTCAGAAGAGAAGGAATGATGAATGACGAAAGCGTTAGCGGGAGGCTTCACGATGAACGGTTGGAAAACTCGTTATTTTCCGATTCTTGCCGAGTTTGTGCGAAGCGGCACCCACGTCGTCCGTCCGGAGACGCGAGAGCTGTGGGACGAGCTATGCGGCGTGCCTGCGTCTTCCATTCTGAAACATCATGACGAAAGCGTAAAGTTCCTGCTCTCTTACTCGGAACCCGAAGACCGGATGGCGATCGTTCACCGGTCTCTTTTGTTTATCGCGGAGCTGCTGGTCTCCATCAGAAGCTCGGCGGAAACGGCCGCTTCCGGGGAGGAGGCCGAAGAGGAGAAGCTGCATTACGGCGCGAGGGCCATGCATTCGGAGCTGATGTCCGAATTTCATTCGAACAAGTTCGAAAACGTGCTCCAGCATATGGACAGCGGAGTCGCGTTATTCGACAGCGGAGGCAACTTGCGCTTCGTGAACGTTCAAATGTCGAAGCTGCTGCAGGCTCCCCGCAGCTCGCTCGTCGGACGCAAGCTGCGGCAGCTTTTTCGCCATCCGAACTTGAAATTGCCCATTCGCAAACAGATGCTGCGCATCTATAAGATCATGAGGTTTAACCATCGTTATCACGACGAATTCCAGGATGCGAGCGGCCGCTACCTGCTCGTCAGCATTTCGCGGCCGATCGAGCTCGAAGGGGACTACCTCGTCAGCGTCAAGGACGTGTCCGAATACAAGCAGATCGAGCAAGCGGCGTTCCAGAACGACAAGCTGGCCATGCTCGGCAAGATCGCCGCGGCGATCGCGCACGAGATCCGCAATCCGCTCACCTCGATCAGAGGCTTTATTCAGTTGCTCGATCCTTACTTGCAGGATATCGGGAAGAAGGAATACGGACGGATTATTTTGTCCGAGATCGATCGTGCCAACGAGATCATCTTCGAATTCCTGAACTCCTCCAAGCCCTCCGCGCCGATGAAGCGGAAGGTCATGGTCGAATCGCTGCTCAAGGAAACGATACTGCTTTCCGAGAGCGAAGCGTTGATGAAAGGCTGCGAGATCGTCTACGAAAGCTTCGATCCGGGATTGACCGTAGCCGTCGACGTGAAGCAGATCAAGCAGGTGCTGCTGAACATGATGAAAAACGCGATGGATGCCATTCAGGATACGTTGCCCGAGCGGAAAGGGCTGATCCGGATCGCGTCGAGATGGGAAGAAGGGTACGCGCTGATCTCCATACGCGATAACGGCAAAGGGATGGAAAGGGCGACGCTGAATCGCCTGTTCGACCCGTTCTTCACGACCAAGGAAGCGGGCACGGGACTGGGATTGTCGGTCAGCTTCCGAATCGTCTGCAACCACGGCGGAACGATCCAGGTGGACAGTCAACTGCAGGAAGGCACCGAGTTCAATATTTATTTGCCAACCGTCGAATAAATCAGTAGAATCGGGGTGTAAGCATCGGTTCGCGCAGTTTGAAGGCAGATCTCGGGGAAGATCCGGACAACGTGGGGGAACATCGCGATGAGCGGTTGGGTCAAGGGAATGATGCGCGCGCTGACGACTCGCAAGATCGAATCGGCTAGCCGCAAAGGCTTAAGAATGTCGATCGTCGAAGGCATTCCCGCGAGCATATTGGGCAATTTATTAGGCGGTCCGCTTCAGACCGTCTATTTGGCTTATCTGGGTTTTTCGGCGTTTCATATCGGCTTGGTGCTGGCGATTCCGCCTTTCGCCCTGCTCGTTCAGATCCTGATCGCGTTCGCGATGCAATCGTGGCAGAACCGTCGTTTTTACGTGGCGCTGTTCGGCATCGTCCATCGCACGCTATGGGTCGGCACGGGTCTGATCCCGCTGATCTTCGGGCAAGACGCTTGGGTTCCGGTGTACATCTCCGTATGGCTCGTCTGCATGGTCGCGGGCCAGGCCGGGGGCGTGATCTGGACGTCGCTTATGGCGGACGTCGTGCCCGCCGCCGTGAGGGGCAAATACTTCGGCATACGAAATACGGTCCATTGGGCCGTCGTCTGTTTCACGCTGCTTGCCGGAGGCCGGATCATGGATTGGCTCCCGGGAGCGAAGGGCTTCGTCGTGCTGTTCGCGATCAGCGCGGCTTGCGTCGTCTGGAACGGTTGGGCGCTGGCGAATTATCCGAATCCCCCGTTCCAGCCTTCCGAGAGCGGAAAGTCGTTGCGCTTGTTCGCGCGTCCTTTCGCCGATAAGAGATTCCTGTCGGCCACGTTATTTATTTCGGCTTTTATTCTGCTGCAAAATATCGTCGTTCCGCTATTCTCGTACGTGATGCTGGAAGTCATGAATCTGAGCGCGAGCAAGGTAACGTCCATCATCATGCTGCAAAATCTGGTGATGATGATCAGCTACTACTACTGGGGCGTGCTGAACAGCCGGTATTCGACGAACGCCTTGCTGCTCTGGACGTTCCCGATAATCTCGGGTTCCTGCGCGCTATGGGCGGGAATGTCGATATTGCCGGCGCTGCTCGTCCTGATCGTCGTGCATGCCTTGCTCGGCTTCGGGCTAGCGGGCTATAACCTTCTCGTGTTCAACTTCCTGATCGGCGATACCCCGAAGTCGGAACGCCCGATGTACGTCGCCGTCTTCTCGGCGTTAACGGGCATCGCGGGATTTATCGGCCCGATCGCGGGGGGCTGGCTGTACGACGAAGCGGCCGGCGGACCGCTCTGGGTGCAGGAATACGGAATCGCGTCTTTCGCCGGGATCGCCCTCGTCGCCATCTCGCTCGCCGTCTCGCCGTTCGTGTTCAGAGCGCGTCCGGCGGCGTCTTTTCCGCAACTGCGCGGAACGGAGGATCGAACGAACTCCGGCGGCGGGAACAGAAAGCTCGAGTCGTAAGCCGTCGGAATTCTTTCGAGAGAAGGACGAGACACTCCCGCGGCCGGGAGCGCATAGAATAGGGCAAGACCGAAGGCCGCTTGACAGCTTTAACTGTAATGTGTATTCTTACAGTAAGAAGTTCGAAAAATAGACGGCGAGCGACCGAATCAGGTTGCGGATCGTCGATTTTTTTAACATAAATGTAATCCTGGTCGTTACAGTTCGTTCGGCACGGGATGATCACAAACAAACCGGATAGGCGGTGTTGGAGATGAGATTCGAAATCGGAGATTGGGTACAGGCCAAGACGCGCAACGGGGAATTCGTCCACGGGTTCATCGACTCGCTCGATCCTTCGCGGGGGTTCGCTAAAGTATATATCGTGAAATCCGATAACGAGGAATCCGTTGGAAAGACGGCGGACGTTCTGGACGCCTGGCTGAGGGCGTTGCCGACCGCGTCGGCGGGAGAGCATCCGGAAGCTTTGCGCAGCTTGATCGATCTCGCGCTGGCGACGAAGGACGAGGTTTGGTTCCGGGAACTCTCCGGGCAGCTTCTGAGCGCCGAGAAATCCGAAGAGAACGTCAAATCGGTCTCCCGGGTCCGCGCTTGGCAGAAAAACCGGCTCGGCTACCCGGCCTAAGCTTTAAAAATGATCGGAGTCGTCGAAATCGACCGCGGGTCCGCGAGGATCCGCGGTTATTTGCGCAGAAACGTTCACGAACCCGCGCGTATCTTTCTTCCCCTAACGGAGGTACAATGAAAGAGTACCCAAAATTGAAAGATGAGGTGTTGGATATGGAATTGATCGTTACGCCTTCCGCGCTATCATGCTTCAAAGGGGAATGGGGAATCGCGGACGGGGAGACGATTCGCGTTTTCGTTCGTTACGTCAGCGGCGGGGAGACGCCTTTCGCGTTCGGCGTTACCCGGGATACCCCGATCGACGCAGCGGTCACGACGGTCGCGGAGAAGGTTACGTTTTACATGGAAAGCAAAGATATTTGGTTTCTCGACGGGAAAAGCCTGAGCGTCGACTGTGAGGGAGAAGACATCGTCTTTCGGTTTTCTTGAGAAGAGGTAGCAAACCGGGGCGGTTTCCTGTAAACTAATAATCATTATATTTCGACAGCAGCAGCAGAGAAAGGGAGAATGGAAAGGGTATGACGGTACATAGCAAGACGAATCATTGCAAGATCGTGGATTGCACCGTCCGCGACGGCGGCTTGGTCAACAACTGGGATTTCAGCGTGGAGTTCGTGCAGGATCTGTACCATTCCTTGAACGAGGCCGGCGTGGAATACATGGAGATCGGCTACAAGAATTCGCCTAAGCTGCTGAAGAGCGAAGGCAAAGAAGGCCCGTGGAGATTCCTGAACGACGATTTTCTGCGCAAGGTGATCGGGGAGAAGAAACGCACGAAGCTGTCCGCCCTAGTCGACGTCGGACGCGTGGACGAAGCGGACGTGCTGAACCGCAGCGAGTCGATGCTCGACTTGATCCGCGTCGCCTGCTACGCGCGAGATACGGCGAAGGCGATCGAACTGGGCACGCTTTTCCACAATCGGGGTTACGAGACGACGATCAACATTATGGCGCTGTCCGGCGTCATGGACAACGAACTGAACGAGTCTCTCGCCATGATCAACGACAGCCCGATCGACGTCGTCTACATCGTCGACTCCTACGGCAGCCTCGATCCGGACGACATTCGATACCTCGTGGAGAAGTTCAGCCGCGCGCTGAAGAACAAGCGATTGGGCGTTCATACGCACAACAACCTCCAGCTGGCGTTCGCCAACACGCTGACCGCCGCCCAACTCGGCGTCGAGCTGTTGGACGCTTCCGTGTTCGGCATGGGACGCGCCGCGGGCAATACGCCTACCGAGCTTCTGCTCGCGAAGCTTACGCGCCCGGAATACAGCCTTCGCCCGGTTCTCGGCATGATCGAGAAGCACATGATCAAGCTGCGGGAGAAGGAAGAGTGGGGGTACCTTATTCCCGACATGATTACCGGAACGCTAGACGAGCATCCGAGATCGGCGATGGGCTGGAGAGCGTCGGACAAGCGCGATCTGTTCACCGAGTTTTACGATAAAATGACGACGCCGGAAGTGTTTCAAGGCAAATAACGAGCCGCATAACGAATAACGAAGAACCGTTGCCGAACTGAACCGCACCCCAATTGTTAGGTCGTGTCTAACTGAGCGGGGTCGCTTCCAGCCGGCAGCGGTTCTTTTTTACGAACTCTATTTTTCATCGGCGATAAAAAAATCTCGACAAATGTCGTCCCGTGCGCTATTGTCTTGTAAAAAGATGGTATTCGTGGAGGCGTATAGCATGCGGGCGTCTGAGCGAGAGGAAGGCATCATCCTGTCCGGAGCCGACCGGAACGGAGAAGGGGAGCGGTCGTCGCGGATCGAACGCGCGTTGTCGAGGCTGAGCCGCCGGGCAAGGTTGCCTCTTCATGCTCCGGACACCGCTTGGCATCCGGGCATCGAGCGCGACCTCGCGGATTTCGACCCGCAATGGCTTGCCGGCGGGCGAACGGACGGACTTGCGTCCGCGGTCGCGTACCTGGCGGTTTTGCATCTGTGGAACGACGGCCTGGACGCGGCCCACGGGCTCGTCGAGAAGCTGGAGACCCCGACGGGGATGCTGGTTCACGGCATCGTCCATCGTCGCGGAGGAGATTACGGCAACGCGAATGATTGGTTTAGGCTGGCGGGGCATCATCCGTGCTATCACGGCCTGCAAGCGAGAGCGGGGGCTTATTTGCGGCAGCTGCCCGCGGGAAGGGACCCGCTCGGCGACGCGATAACGAAAATCGCCTCCCAAGGCAGCTGGAACCCTTATCTGTTCTCCGGGGCGGTCGCTATTCACGAAAGCCGGGTCGACCGCGAGGACTCCACGATCTGGCTGGAGCGGGTGCAACGGCTGG